>Ga0209777_10001230_pt1 | contig 38273 bp, 26 predicted proteins | sample FrelakmetHBP12HB_FD_187147 | JGI IMG/M metagenome (GOLD analysis project Ga0209777, IMG submission 187147) | Freshwater lake sediment microbial communities from the University of Notre Dame, USA, for methane emissions studies -HBP12 HB (SPAdes)... | ecosystem: Environmental > Aquatic >...
TAACAAAGTGGCTATGTGGCGGACTGCATATCTGCCTGCGAGGGTTGGTATAATAAAGATTGAAAATGAACCCAAGTTAATATCAATTTTCTTAATTCTTCTCTAAACTTCTTTTGGTTACCATTAGATGGAAAACAAAGATAGGATGTGTTAATAACATTATAACGCTTTGATTTTAATTTTTCGTTAAGAAGTTCATATACATTTTTTTGATTGGGACATGCTTTGGAATAAATTTCTAATATCACAATTCTTACATTCTTCAGGTTCATTTAATGTGTTATTTCTAATTTTTTTAAGAAACTCTGAACTATTCCATATTTGATATAACGGTTCTTTTTTGATATCTCCAATAACATATTTTTTATCATTTAAAAAAAGACACGGATAAATTGTACCATTTGATGTAATAAATAATGTTGATTTTGGAATAAGTCCACATTTATACATGTTATCTGACAGATTTAAACCCTCCATAAAATTTTTTCTTTGTATGAGCATAGAGTCGTAATATTTTTCAGCCACTTCCAATATTTTTTCGCTTAATCCTTTTAACTGTTCTCTGGTTAAATTTATCCTTTCTTTGTTTTCTATTGCTCTTCCACCAAAAACAGCAGGACCGATATGCACTTTTTTTACTCCGATATCATTTAGAAAAGCCATTGTTTGCCCAATATCATCTATATTATTTCTTGTAACAACCATTTCTATTTCAGGTGATATTCCATTTTTGATTAGATTTTTTATTCCATTTATTGTTTTTTCAAAAGAGTCTTTTGCGCCTCTGTTCATTTCATAATGCTCTTTGATGCAACTGTCAAAACTTACCTGTATCTTATTTATATTTTTGAACTCGAAAAGTTTTTTTGCAATTTTTTCGTCAATCAGAATTGCGTTTGTATAAATCCATATTGATATCTGCAGTTTGTCAGCATGTTCAATTATTTTTAGAATATCTTTTCTTAAAAATGGTTCTCCACCGCTTATGACAAGTACCCATGTTTCAAGTGTTGAAAGATCATTAATTGTATCTATTATCTGTTCTGTTGATAGTTCCGTTTGATCGTTCAATCTTTGTTGTGAAAAGCAATATATGCATTTCGAATTACATCTTTGTGTTACATCAAGTTGTGCCACTCTTGGTGCATATTTTGCATCTGATACATTTTCTGGAAGATCCTCAAGTTTCAGTCCGAGGGTTTTTAGATTTGTAAGCACTGTTTGAATGTCTTCTTTTGCGTTTTGTTCATCAATTCCGAAAAGTTCCATTATCTTTTTAACAGAGTCTTTTTGTCCATGTTTTTTTAAAACTTTTAGGATTTCCCATGTTGTTTCTGAAAAATTGTAACCTGCATTTTCCTTTGGATTGAAAACTCTTATTCCATTCTCTATTTTTCTTGCCCTTAGCATACTATTTCCTCATTTGCCGAAGAATTCACAGTATAGTGGGTCATGATCAAATGCTGTTTTAAAATGATAGTATGAATTTGCCCTACAGCCTGCGTTGCAGACGTCTTTGACATCGCAGGTCCTGCATTTTTTAATATCCTCAACACTTAAGTTTCTGATTTTTTTGATAAGACTTGAATTTTTCCATATCTTTGACAGCGGTTCTTTTGTTGCATTTCCAATGATATACTCAGGATATACCAAAAATATGCATGGATAGACGCTTCCGTCCGGACGTATGAAAAGAAGTGATCGACCATTTCCGCATTTCTCTATTTTTGTCGAAAGATTTGGTTTAATTGTGTAGATTATAAAATGTCGAGTCGGTGCAAATACAAGCGATCCATTATATTTTTTGTTTAATTCCAAGATCTTTTGCCCGATCCACTTCCACAGATCTTTATCAAGTTCAAGTTCGCTTCTGTTTTCAAATCCTTTTCCAACATATGGGTGAGCTGGACCGATCCTAACATGCTTTATTCCAAGGTTGTGGAGGAATTCCGCTGTTCCTTCAAGATCTTTGTAATTGTTCTTTGTCAATACCATACAAACTTCTGTTTCAACATTGTACTCAAGAAGATATTTTATTCCTCGCAATGTTTTTTCATAAAAGCCTTTTACCCCTCTATTGAGGTCATGATGCTCTGGTATATGGCTATCTAAGCTTACTTGTAAGAACACATATTTGAATTTAGAGAATTTTTCAGCAATTTCTTTTGTAATCAGTGTACCATTTGTGAATACTTGTGTGAGCAATTGTATTTTTTCTACATGCTCTAGTATTTCAAATAGATCTTTTCTTAGGAGAGGCTCTCCACCGCTTATAAGAAGTATCCATGTTCCAAGATCTGGCAATTGGTCTATTATATTGATTACTTGTTTGGTTGACATTTCTTCAAGATTCTTCATCCTTTCAGACGCTAGACAGTATGTGCATTTTGAGTTACATCTTGAATTTATATCAAAATGAATTGTGCGAGGGGCGTATAGGACTTTTGGAACAGTGGTTGGTATTTCATCTATATTCATCTTTAAAGTTTTTAAATTTGCAAGTACGGTTTCTATATCCTTTTTTGCATTTTTTTCGTCAATGCCAAAAAGACGTGATATTTTTTTAGCGGCGCCTTCTGGACCGTATTTTTTTATAGATTTCACTATCTCGAATGTTGTTTTATTTAAGGAGACTCTATTATAGTAATCTGAACCACTAAAAATTTCTACTCCATCGTTAATTCTTCTTATTTTGTACATGATGAGAAGGAACTCCATCATATTTTGAATTCATGCTTTTAATGTTTTTGAAAAAATCAAATAAAAAAATGGATTGAGAGTTTTTTTAATTCAATGTATATACATTATATGAATATTTTTCCGGCTCCAAGTGATCCGGCCAATATTGAATTTATATCTAATGTATATGCATTCAATTTCAAAAGCTCTGGTTTTTGATATGTCATTTTTTTTCACCTTTATTTATTATTTACTTTATTTACTTTAAAGTATTTAGATATAACGTTATTATAAAAAGTTATTTTCAAATATATGTTATAATAGTAACAGTTTGTAAGTACGTTGTAACAAAAGATTTATTTTTGTAACACTTTTTAAGATAAATATCTTCTTCATATTATTAAAAAATAATTTTGAATTGAATAGTGTCTTTCAAATAAATTTAAAATCAATTAATTAAATAATTTTAAAAAAAATTTGAAAAGAAATTTTATTTAGGATTGTTGAAGTAAGAGCAACGTACAGGATCGTAAGCCGTTAGTGACTTAAAATGAGAATAAGCACTTCCTCTGCACCCACCTTCACAATCCTTGACGAATTTGCAATTCTTGCATTTATCAAAATCCTTTACTGACATATTTCTGAACATTTCAAATGTCTTTGAATTCTTCCAAACTTCTGCAATATCATCGTTCAGGATATTTCCTGCCTTGAATTCTGGATAAGAGAGCACATAACAAGGGAATATATCCCCGTTTGATGTAATGTAGAGATTTTCTCTTCCCGCTTCACATCCTATTTCTGCTCTACCAGCAAGTTCAGGATTTTTAGTAAAATCAAACATGTTTGGAGATGCTGAAAAGTTCATCGTTCCCTTGTAGTGATTGTTCATTTCAATTATTTTCTTTCCAAGAAGTTTTATTTTATCAAGCGGGAGATTGACCTCGTCCTTGTTTTTTTCTCCTCGTCCTGCTCCAAGCCACACTGTTGATATCCTCAATAATTTAACACCAAGTTTATTTAAAAATGATACTGTTTCTTCCAGATCTTCATAATTAGTTGGTGTAATTGTTATTGCTGCCATTGGTGGTTTTCCATATTTTATCAGATTTTTTATTCCTGCTACAGTTTTTTCAAATCCTCCTGGAACGCCTCTCTGACAGTCGTGATGAGCCGGGTTTGAACTGTCTAGACTGATTTGCACCCCTAGATATTTGTAAGCGGCAAGTCTTTTTGCAGTTTTATCATCTATTAGTAAAGCATTTGTGAAGACCCATGTTTGTACTTTTAGATTTTCTGCATAATTAAATATTTCAAAAATATCATTTCTTAAAAATGGTTCTCCTCCACTGACTACAAATGAAATCATGTCAAGATCGTTTAGTTTTTTGACTGTTTCAAGGATTTTTTCAGTTGGTAGATCTTTTCCATGTGCCATAAGATCTGCTGAAAGACAATATATGCATCTTGAATTGCATCTTGGTGTAATATCAAATTGGACTGTTCTTGGTGCATATTTTGATTCTATGACGTTTTCTGGAATATCTTCAAGTCTTATATCTAAAGTTTTTAGATTTGTAAGCACTGTTTGAATGTCTTCTTTTGCGTTTTGTTCATCAATTTCGAAAAGTTCCATTATCTTTTTAACAGCGCCTTCTTGTCCGTATTTCTTTATAGCTTGGATTATCTCCCATGTTGTTTCTTTTATATCGAGATTGAAATCGACAGCTCTTTTAGGACTTGAATCGTAAATTGCAATTCCTTTTTCGCCCTTTCTTGCTTTTAGCATCATAACATATACTATTGGTTTACGCAAATAAAAATCTTTTGATATTATTTTATGGTAACAATAAGCCAAGTGTCTACCCTTATATTATCGTTAAGGGGAGTATTGTATATTGTCTTTTTGACATAATTTGCAACAAAAACACTTGAGAATTGGTGCAATAACGACTTTTACAAGAGTTAGTTGTTAAAAACCTGTTTAAATAGATTTGTAGGGAAAAACAGAATTAACAGCATATTCATACTGCACTATAGCTCTTATTATTTTCTTTTTATAATAAGAGACTGATTGTTTGCATCATAGAAACTTAATGCAAACTCACAGTAACTTTCATTAGTTACCTCTCCTCTTTCGGCGTTCAAATACCTTACCCTGCACTAATTAAAATTTACTAATTAGCAATACTCTTAATAGTAACCTTCAAAAACCATAACAATATATTAATCCAGCTCTACATGGGCGGGTAACAAAGTGGTTAGCGACTAAATTTCTTCTTTAAAACCGTTGAAAATATTGACGATTTTTGGAAATATTGTTTTTTAGAAATGAAATCAGCATAAAAAATTAGTGCAGGGGAAGGGATTTAGGAATAGTATTCAAAAAGATTTTCTCTCCAATATCTTTCTTATATCGAAATAGAAAACTGCTGTCAAAATACAAAAAATAACAATCGAACTTACTAGTGCATATATTGGGAATGCCGATTTTTCTGTTTCACTCATTATCTCCCAAATTGGAAGATATGCGATAACCATCAATAACACAGTTATTACCAATGAAAATAACATAGATTTCAATAACAATCTTCTATTTATTGCCATCTACCTCTCTCTCTTTACACTTCTTGTTTCATTTCAACTCAATACGTTTTCCTGTAAACATATAGTGGATTTCTTCTGCCATGTTACAGGCGTGGTCACCACAGCGCTCTAGGTACCTAGCTACTAAGATATAGTTAGTACATATCGTGATGTTTTTTGGGTCTTCCATCATATAGGAAATGCACTCTCGGAAAATAGAATATCGGAGCTCATCCACATCGTTATCCCGCTCAGTAAACCCCTTGAGCAAAGAAACATCGCCTGTATTAAACGCATTAAAAGCATCGTTAATCATTTTACATACAAGTTCATTCATATGTGGGATACTTATTATTTTTTTAATATGTGGCCCTGGGTATATCTCCTTTGTAACTTTAGCGATATCCTTACCGTATCTTCCGATTCTATTAAGATCTGTAGTCATTTTTAAGCAACAAGCAATAGTTCGCATATCAATAGCCATTGGTTGATATAATGCGATTAATCGTAACGATTCTTCCTCAAGTTTTATGTTCATATCTGCAAGTTCTATTTTCTTTGCTATAATAGAATCTGCTTTTTCTTCATCCAAATTTTTTAATGATTCAACAGAACCGCACAACATTGAGGTGGCCAGATCACCCATCTTCATCACATTTTTTTTCAGTGTTTCTAATTCATTATGAAATTTTTCAACCATCTTTTTTCACCTCATCCAAATCTTCCAGTTATATAATTCTCAGTTAATTCCTCTTTAGGGTTCTCAAATATTTGTTTTGTGCTTCCAAATTCGATGAGTTTTCCAAGGTACATGTAAGCAGTGTAATCGCTCACCCGAGCAGCCTGCTGCATATTATGTGTAACAATAATCACAGTATATTTCTTTTTCAGTTCAGTCATCAGATCTTCGATCTTTGCGGTTGCAATAGGATCAAGAGCAGAACATGGCTCATCCATCAGAATTATCTCTGGTTCAATGGCAAGCGAACGAGCAATGCATAATCGCTGCTGCTGACCACCCGATAGCCCCATTGCTGATTCATGGAGGCGATCTTTGACCTCATCCCACAGTGCTGCAACTTTTAGGCTTTTATCTACGATATCATCGAGTGATTTTTTATCTTTTATACCTTGCACTCTTGGACCGTAAGCAATATTCTCATAGACTGATTTTGGGAAGGGATTCGGTTTTTGGAAAACCATACCTATCTTTTTTCTTACCTCAACTGCATCAACATTGGATCCATAGATGTCTTTGCCATCGAAAAATACTTGTCCATTTATCTTACATCCAGGAATGACATCATTCATTCGGTTAAAGCATCGAATCAGTGTTGATTTCCCGCATCCTGAAGGGCCAATGAGTGCTGTTATTTTATTTGGCAATATGCTCATATTTATGTCCATTAATGCTTGTTTAGTTCCATACCATAAGTTTAGATGCTCGGTTTTAATTATCTCTTTTTTTGCCATTTTTTCACCACTTCATGGTTTTTCTATACCTATTTCTGAGGAGGATTGCAATCAGATAAAAACAAATTACTAAAATTAACAACACGAGAGCAGTACCTGCTTGATTTTGTTTTGACCCATTGATTGAAGTTGCAAGCGTGAAGAGGTGGTAAGGTAATGCGTTTACTGGTTGAAAGACTGACTGCGGAATATAATTTGAAAAGACAACGGCTGTAAACATAATTGGAGCGGTTTCGCCTGCAGCCCTTCCAATTCCAAGGATTGCACCTGTAAGAATCCCAGGTGCGGCTGGAGGCAAAACGACTTTTTTGATAGTTTGCCACTTGGTCGCTCCAAGTGCAAAACTTCCTTCGCGAAGTGACTGTGGCACACTTTTTAATGCTTCTTCCGTCGTTCGTATGATGGTGGGCAGAATCATGAACGACAATGTTAGTTGCCCCGCGATTAATGAAATACCCATCTTGAGATACAATACTAAAAATGCAAACCCAAATAGTCCAAAGACAATAGACGGGGTTCCATTTAAAAGGTCTGCACCAGCTCGGATGATCTTAGTTAATTTCCCTTCCCTTGTGTATTCATTCAGGTAAATTGCTGCTCCTACGCCCAGTGGTAACGCGATTGCAATAGCACCAGCAACAAGATATAAAGTTCCAACAATGGCGGGGAAAATACCACCAGATCTACCGACATTACTGGGCCCTGTCGTGATGAAATCCCAACTGAGCGCACCCGCGCCATTTGATACAATATAAACAAGAATGATACTAAGAATAATTATAACAGTTATTATGGCTAATGCAATTGTGCCAAATGCAATACGTTGCATGGTTTTTGCTGTAATCTTTCTGGTTAAATAGTAGGCAACTACGATGATGACAAGGATGCTTATCGTTAACAACAGTCCCACCGAAATAAATAAGAGCCACACAACAATGATTCCCACAAGTAGATAGAATGATTTCTTTATTTTTTCCTGAATTTTGAACGGCAAAAGAATTTTTTTCTTTGATGCTGCATGTTGCTTTTCTTTCAATCTGCCTAAAATCATAGTTGCAATAACATTGACGACAAGAGTAATAATTAAAAGAATTAAAGCAAGTCCAAATAATGCATGGAAATGATCACTTCCTGAAGCGACTTCCCCCATTTCTATACCTAAGGTTGCCGTCAGCGTTTTTATTGGTGCAAAAACATTAGTAATCGGCTGAGGAATCAGCCCGTATGTTGGATTTCCACACACCATCATGACGGCCATTGTCTCCCCTATAGCCCGGCCTATACCAAGAATAATTGCTGCAGTTATCCCGGACAAAGCGGAGGGAACAATTACTTTGCTGATGGTTTGCCATCGAGTTGCACCGACCGCTAGTGATCCTTCTTTGTATTCACGTGGTACCGAGCTGATTGCATCTTCAGCAACGCTGGTTATAGTTGGAATTGCCATTATGCCTAGTAATATAGAACCAGCGAGCCATGACTCACCTGTTGGTAAATTAAATGAGACGCGAAGCCAAGTTGTTAATACAATCAGCCCAAAAAAACCATAGACAACCGAAGGGATACCTGCAAGTAATTCAATAGCAGGTTTTATGATTGCTTTCATTCTCGGAGTGGCAATTTCTGCAATAAAGATGGCGCTACAAAGACTGAGCGGAATAGCAATAACCATGGCACCAATTGTAACAAGTAATGTTCCTACAATCAAAGGAAGAGCACCATAAAGCGGTGGTAAGCCAGTTGGATTCCATCGCATACCTGCAAGAAACTGCCAAATACCGGCTTTTAGGAAGATCGGATATGCATCTCTAAACAAGAAGAAGATAATTGAGAAGATGACGATAACTGCAAAGATTGCACTTATGAATAAAATTGTTTTGACACTTTTCTCTTTAATACTTTTTTTTGTAAAATAACCTTTTGGATTAAGATGCAATTTTACAACCATTTATATGGACACCATTTTTGTTTCATATCTTACAAATTCTCTTTTCGGTGAAAGAAGAGAAAACAACAGTTTTTATTATTTTTATTTGCTTAGATCTTTCCAGTTTGTAATCTCTCCTTTATAAATTGCTTTTACCTGGGCGATTGTTAGACCGTCTACGTAAGTATTTTCTGGATTGACAATGATAGCAATGCCATCTTTTGCTATGGTATATCTCACAAGCCCTAAGTTATTTTCAGATGGTTGCAGGTCACGGGATGACATCCCTATATCAGCTTGTCCACCACTAACAGCAGTAATGCCTGCACCAGATCCGCCACCACTTACAGTTACGGTTAATCCTGGATAAATGGCCTTAAAATTCGTTGCTGCTTCGTCTGCGATTGGCAACACTGTTGTCGATCCACTTACTGTAAGCGTCCCTGAAAAAGTTTTTCCTGAAGAATTATATGGTGCAGAGTTTGGGAGTGGAACAAATCCTTGTTCTTGAACAATAGCTTGGCCTTCTGTACTTTGTATATATTCAATGAATTCTTTTGCAGCTCCTGCTGCTTCTCCTTTTGTGAACATATATAAATCACGTGAAATCGGATAGGTTCCTGCAAGAACATTTTCTACACTCGCAGTTATGTTGTTGATCTTCAGTGCTTTTACTGTAGAGTCAACATAACCAAGACCGACATATCCAATTGCACCTGGCGTTTGAGCAACAGTTTGCTGTACTGCACCATTTGAAGATTTATCAAGAACATTTTGGCTGAAGTTTTCATTATTCATTACTCTTTCTGAGAAGTATACTCGCGTTCCTGAGGTACTATCTCTTCCGATGAGCACGATCGACAGTCCTTCCTGTTTTTGTGTGCATCCGCTCAAAAGTGTTGTAGAAAGCAATATAATTCCAATAAGTCCTATTATCACTAGCGTTTTTGCTTCTTTCTTCTTTATTTTTCGAACTATTTATATCACCAAGAAGAGAAAACGCCCTGTACAAATATATATTTTTTCTACATATACTATAGTGTTATATATAGGCCTATTGAAACAATAGAGACCTATGGAAATCTTTATGAATACTCAAATTTTATAGAGGGCATGGTGAAATAATGGAAATACGACGTGTACAAATCACAGGCGGGTCTTCTTACGTGATCACATTGCCAAAAGAATGGATCAGAACTATGAATATTAAGAAAAATGATCAGTTGGGAATCAACATACAATCGGATGGCACCTTATTGCTCACTCCAAAAATAACACAAGAACAACTTCAGAGAATAAAAGAATTTAATGTTAGCAGCATAACAAAACCAACCCACCTTCTGCAATTATTAATTGGCGCTTATATCTCAGGATATACATCTATCAAAATTATCTCACCATCTCGCATGCCAACTGCTGTTCGAAATGTTATTCGATCTTTTACTCAATTATCAATCGGTCCAGAGGTTGTTGAAGAAACCGACAATTCCGTAACATTAAAGGATCTTCTCAATCCCATGGAGATGCCTCTTGATAGAACCATTAAGAGGATGCACATTATTGTTAAGGGGATGAATGAAGATGCAATGCGTGCACTTCAAACCAAAGATAAAAACTTAGCCGTAGATGTTATTTCAAGAGATAATGATGTTGATCGTTTGCACTGGCTGGTCGCACGACAATATAATATTATTTTACAAAATTTTAGTCTCGCAGGAAAAATGAATATTACTATAGGGGTGGCCTCTACTTGTTTTCTCATTAGTAAAATAATCGAGCGTATTGGGGATCATGTTGTAAGAATTGCAGAAAACGTTCCGAACCTTGTTGATAGTAATTTGAACAAACAGATAATTAATCATATACTCTCAGCAAGTACCCTTTCATTAGATATTTTCAATAAGAGTATGGGAGCATTTTTTAAAAAAGATATAAAAGCATCCAATGAAACAATCGAATCTGTCGCAAAACTTGAATTGCTTTGTGAAGAAATTAACGCCATTGCACTAAAACAGAAAGGCATTGTAGCAATCCATGTGGGATACGTTGTAGAGAGTATCAGAAGGATAGGAGAATACGCAGAAGACATATCAGAAAATGTCATTAACTATTTAGTGACTGAAGAATAAAAAGCCCATTGTACTATTATTGTTTTCTTTTTTTATTTTTTTTCATAGTTAGATTCAGTTTTAAAAGTCTCATAATGTTACCAGACGGGCGGGTAACCGAAAGTTATGCGACCAAAACAATTAAGACCAATAACAGAATTAACGGGATACTTATAGGGCGCATAACCAACCAAGCGCCAGATAACTTTTCCCATGGGCGGGTAACAAAGTGGCTATGTGGCGGACTGCAGATCCGCATACGTGGGTTCAAATCCCACTCCGCCCTTTTATAGCTCTCATAGCACGTGATTGGAGAAAAAGACAATGGGCATAACATTATTGTCGCAACATTGGATTTCACTAGTTGTCATTTTCGTAATCATTGCCTCCATTGCAATTGCATATGTCAAAAAGTTGATGATGAGCTATACAATCATCATTGCAAATCTAATTATTTTTGCTCTTTCTTTAATTCTTCCAGATCAAATAATTGGCGGCTCACAATATTGGGGTCTAGGATTTAGACCATTCTATCTTTCGATACAATATTCGCCTAACATTTATACTATATTTACTTCCATGTTTGTTCATGCTGGTTTTGCCCATATTTTTGGCAATATGCTAGTATTTTTCTTTATGGGGCCAGCATTTGAACAACGCGTTGGATGGAAGAAATTCTTAATTGTTTATTTTGTAACAGGAATAATTGCTGCATTGACTCAATCAGTGGTCAATCTGGGATCAACTATCACACTCATTGGTGCATCCGGCGCAATATTTGGCATCATGGGAGCATTTGCTTATTCCTATCCACGAGATGAAATTGTTATGCCGGTTCCTATTGGTATAATGATTATAATGAAAATTAAAGTCATTTATGCTACGATCATCTTTGCGGCATTCGAGACCATTATTGTCTATATCGACTCTACTTCAGGACTTCAGGACAATACCGCTCATTTTGCTCATTTTGGGGGTCTGATTAGTGGGATAATTTTGGCTGCGCTATTAATTAAAACAAAAGTAGATAATGAAAATCCACAAAAAACAACATATTACAATTCGAACATTGAACGAAAGCAAAAAAAAGTTAACTATTACAATCTAGAAAAATTAGCAGAAACACGGGAACAAAAAGAGATGCTAAAACGCATAGAAGGTGAGACAGTACCGCAAGTAAAAGATATCTGGCTTGATCATTTTCTAGAAAAAGCAAAATGCCCTAAGTGCGGAAAAGCCTTGAATAGTTTTGAAGGAAAAATTTGGTGCGAAGGTTGTGACTTCAAAACTGATTACTGAACATTTTTATGTAAAAAAAGTAAGACCGACTAGTTTTCCAAAAAGTATGTAACTTGATATTATGTAACCTAGTATAGCGCCACCGCCTAGGCAGGGCAATCCTGCCTGTGGTTTACCTTTCATGACAAATGACATGAGTATTACAAAACCGACGAGTGTGCCAATCATGACTGATAATGCAACAAGAAGACCGTTTTCTATAAAGTGATAGGCAGCCGCAACGAGAATCCCAGGCATAACAATATCGCCAAGACCCATGAAGAATGCATCTCGCTCTTCTCCTTCTTTAAGTTTTTCTTTCAAGCCTTTCGTTTCCTTTAGTAGTGAATAATGTCTTATCTTTGGTACAACGAGCAAGACAGGCAATTTAAGGTCCATAACAGTATCGGCAAGATCAATCATATGCTTAGTTTTGTAGACAGAAATTGCATCGTAAATGGCCAAACCAACCAGCAAAATAATGACCAAAAAAATTCCCAATGAAATACCAAATATTGCAATAGCACTTGCACCTACTAGAATACCACTTATGTCAATTACATACCATTCAGGATATTTGATTAATGCTACGAGCAGAATTGCTGTTGAGAGTGCTGCGAGAATTAAAGAAAGCCATAATGATATATTCGGAAGAAAAATGTCAAACAAAGGTAAAAAAAACGCATAAAATACAGTATATCCGATTGCCCCCAATAGAATAATTTGAATCGCTTTTTTCTTCCAGTATTTAGCAATTAGCAATATTAATACTGTTACGCTTAGTATTATGATAAAAATATATGCCAAATTTAACGGATCGTTTACGTTTGTAAATGCTTGCATACCCTCCTTAAAGAATGGTTTTACTAAAAGCAAAGCTAGTCCTTGAATAATAACAAATAAACCGCCCATCAGCACAACGGGAAAAATGTCGTTGAATTTTATTTTTTTATTCTCGCTCATTGGTCCTCACGAATAGTTTTTGCCTATTTATAGAGTTTGATGAATGAGAACAAAGCTTTTTGTATAACCTTCCATTAAGATATTTTGAGTAAGTATGCCTCAGGGAAGATTGACATTTATCGGTCTTGGCCTCTACGATGAAAAAGATATTTCATTAAAAGGCTTAGAAGAAATCAAAAAATGCGATAAGGTTTATGCTGAATTTTACACTGCAAAACTTACAGGAACAGATATAAAAAAAATTGGAAAAAAGATTGGAAAGGCTATAGAGGTACTTTCCAGAGAAGAAACTGAAAAGGGAGATAAGATTTTAGAATCTGCAATGGAAAAAAACGTTGTGTTTTTGACATGCGGTGACCCAATGACTGCTACGACACACATAGATCTTAGACTCAGAGCTAAAGATAAAGGAATTGAAACAAATGTTATACATGGTAGCAGTATTGCCACTGCCGTTCCTGGATTACTTGGCCTACAGAATTACAAGTTTGGCAGGACAACCACATTGGCGTTTCCTGAAAAAGAGTATTTTCCAACGAGCCCTTACCAAATCATAAAGGGTAATAAATTAATGGGTTTGCATACCCTTGTCCTTCTTGATATACAGGCTGAAAAAGAGCGATACATGACTGCCAACGAAGGTATTGCGTTGCTACTTGAAATGGAGAAAAAACTAGGTGAAAATGTTTTTACTGAAGATAGCATGGTTTGTATTGTGGCCCGTGCAGGTTCATCTAACCCAACAGTGGTGGCCAATAAGATTGACGTTCTAAAGGATAGAGACTTTGGTCCACCTCTTCACACACTAGTTGTTCCTGGAAATCTACATTTTATGGAGGTTGAAGCTCTTGTTAAACTTGCGGGCTTGCCCGGGGAGTTGAAATTGGGTAAAAAAATACAAAAACTATAATTACCAGTTATAATAATAAGGGACTTGGATGCACGACAAGGACGAATTTATCGGCGTTATATATGGTGATGTCGGTTCGACAGAATTTAATTTTGCGGTTAATGGTAAGGATGTCAGGAAGTTTGACTATGTTGCCGCCCCCCATAAAGAGGGGTATATTTTAGCTCAAGTAATGGATATCAAGGGACACTCAGATCTTAAATTTGAAGATGCTACGTCTCTTAATACTTCTATAAAAAGCAGCGAGGACACGCCCTATATAAAAAGTGATGCTTCGGCCTATGCCGGCGTGATCGGATATAGGGACAAGCAAGGCACTCTTCTAGTTCCTCGTACCCCTTTTGAAGCAGGTAGCAAGATAATACGTGCCGATGAGGGGCTTATAAGACACATACTTGGACTAAATGCTGGCAAAGAAAGTGGCGCATACGTTGGCTTGTTAAAAGGCCATGATCTACCAGTGTATCTAAACATTGATTCATTGGTTCAGAAACATATTTGTGTACTTGCAAAGACAGGCGGTGGTAAAAGCTACGCCTGCGGTGTGCTTGTTGAAGAACTACTGAAGAAAAAAATTCCGATGGTAATAATTGATACGCATGGTGAATACACATCTCTTACGACCCCAAATAAAGATAAGAAAGATCTTAAAAACATGGAAAAGTACCATGTGAGTCCTCATGAATATTCCAGTCAAATAGTTGAATATTCTCCACTAAAAAATGCAGGAAAAGAAACTACCAAACACCTCACGTTAAACGGAATGAATCTAGAAGCGCGAGAAATCATTGATCTATTATCCGCAAAACTCTCTGGCCCGCAAATAGGAGTTCTATACCAAGCTGTCAAAGAGGTAAAAGAGTACAAACAAGTCTATAATCTCAGAGATATAATAGAAGCAGTGGGCCGAAGTAAAAGCAACGCAAGATGGAATGTTACTGCCTCACTTGAATCGCTTGATTCAATAGGAGTATTTTCAGAAAAGGGTACGTCCACTGATGAACTTGTAAACAAAGGGAAATGCTCTTTAGTCAATATGAAAGGCGTTCCTCCGGACATACAAGATGTTGTAGTAGCACGTTTGACCGAGGAGTTATTCAATGATCGCAAGGCAGGAAAAATTGCCCCATTCCTCCTTATTGTGGAGGAAGCTCACAACTACTGCCCTGAGCATGGATTTGGAAATGCCGTTTCTTTACATATACTAAGAACAGTGGCATCTGAAGGAAGAAAATTTGGCATGGGACTTTGCGTCATAAGCCAACGTCCCGCAAAAGTTGATAAAAATATCATTTCACAATGTAATACAAATATCATACTAAAGGTAACTAATCCTAACGACCTAAAAGCCATTATTCAATCTGTTGAAGGGCTAACAAGTGCGACCTATGATGAGATACAAAGACTTCCTATCGGGGTCGCGTTGATTTCTGGGGCATCAATTCAAATTCCCATAATGGCCGAGATACGCACAAGGGAAACTAGCCATGGTGGTAAATCAGTAACCATATTCAAGGGAGATATCTCCTCCGATTACGTACCCAAAATACCGAAGATGCCTGCCATTCCAAAACAGTTGTCTAAACAAAATCAAAACAATGATAGTTTTACTGAAAAGGCAGATAATCTTCACAGGGTTGCAAATAGGCTTGGCTGGGTATCTACAAAAAATCCAGATGCGACGATAAAGTCATTGACCTTGGAAGCCGAGAAAATGAAAGAAAATGTCTACAAGTATCTAGATTCTCTAGCTAGACTTGGAAAAAGTTTTTGTAAAAATGATAAACCAGATTGCAAACAATGCCCAATGAATCAAGGTTGCAAATATCACCTTGCTCATGGGAAAAAATAGGGATGAGATGCAAGGTTCGTATGAACAAAAATAGCGCCATTATTGCAAGTTTTGTTCTCATTTTGCTTATATTGAGCACATCTGGATGTATGGATTATTTCAATATCAGTGATGGCAGCATACCCTATGAATCGCATCCTACAAAAATTCGATATGAAATAAGATACGGGCATTGGATAAACTGTAGTGGAACTGGAAGATATGTGATAGATTACAATTGCGACAAGCCAGAGGTTCTAATAGGAGAGGTACCATCAGAATTGCTATACATTAACGACTACAAAAACAAAACACTGGCAAACAACATAGTTGTAAATTGGAATATAAGTGGAACAAACAATAACAATTACAAACTTGGAATAGCTGCCAATGTTACGGCTGAAAGTTTTCTTATACCTGATCTAAGTGGTGATGGAGCATCATCACTGCAAGAGATTAAAACAAACTATCCGATCATTTTTAATCAATATTGTCATGAACAATCAGCAAAAAATAAGGTTTATATTGACCCAAATAACGTTTATATAAAATCAACTGCTCAGGATATATCAGACCAAACAAATAGGAATAATTCTCTTATTTTAGCAAAAGAGCTTTTTATTTGGTTAAAACAAAATACAATCTATCTGATGCATTATGATGATACTAGCGCTCAACCTGCAGGTACGACCTATCAGCTGAAAACAGGTGATTGCGATGACCTCTCATTTTTATACATATCCTTGTGTCGTTCACTAGGCATACCTGCACGATTCATAAGAGGATATCTTGTGGAAGAAACCGACGGAGTTGTTAGTGCAGTTGCTCATGCATGGACAGAAGTATTCGTTGGTGGCAATATTGGTAATCAAGGATGGATTCCTGTAGAATGCGCCTGTCCATCTAAAGATATGGCTGTCCAAGTTAATCAGAATTTTGGCGTTGAGAGTGTTGGTCATTTAAGATTATTTAAAGATGATGGAAGTAATGAATCCATGGATGCATCTATATCTGGACCAATGGCACGTTACGACGCTGGGATGGAAGTTGAGATGACGGCTTTTGTAGGAATTTATAACTATAGTGTACTGGAATCAAAAGAGCTTACGGTAGATAAAAACGGCAAAAGGGCATACAAATAACCTATTTTTTAGAGATTTTATAGAAGAATAATTATCCGTAGATATGGGTTTATTTGATGGTAAGCATTTAAATATTAAAAGTGTATACTGGCTTACTCTTTACCAGTAGGGTGAAACATGGGCAAAGGATTAAACGCAGCAAGAACAATCAAAAAAGGCAAGAAAAAACGTCGATGGAGTGATAGATATTACAAGAGACGAGTCCTCCATTTGAAAGAAAAAGCAGATCCTCTTGAGGGTGCACCTCAAGCTAGAGGTATCGTTATCGAGAAAGTAGGAATAGAGGCAAAACAGCCCAACTCTGCCATTAGGAAGTGCGTAAAGGTTCAACTTATAAAAAACGGACGACAAATCACCGCGTTTGCACCTGGTAACAACGCCATTAGTTTTATTGACGAGCATGATGAAGTAATTGTGGAAGGAATTGGCGGGAGAATGGGAAGAAGTTACGGAGATCTTCCCGGCGTACGATTCAAGGTGATAAAAGTCAACGATATATCCTTAAATGAAATGCTAAGAGGAAAAGTTGAGAAGGCAATGAGACGGTAGATATGACTGAGAAGAAAAAAGATATCACGGAAAATAATTTTTTTCCTTTTTTGTCTAAATACGACATGAGTGCTGTTAAAGTAGAAGACAGAGGACTTGCAAGATATATAAACATAAATGCTGAAAACATTTTTCTTGGCGGTATTTTTGCAAATAAAATGTTTGGCAAATCCAAGATGTCGATTGTTGAGCGTCTGATAAACAATTTGATGAGAACTGAAACGTACAATGGCAAGAAAACAAAGTCTTATAGGGTTGTAAAATCTGCTTTTGAAATTATTGACAAAAGAACTAAAACCAACCCCGTACAGGTTCTTGTAGATGCCCTTCAGAATGCTGCACCAAAAGAAGAAACGACCAGACTGCAATTTGGTGGTATATCAGTTCCTAAAGCTGTTGATGTAGCGCCACAGAGACGTTTGGATGTAGCCCTTCGAAATATCTGCCAGGGCTCACTTAACGCCAGTCATAAAAACAAGAAGCGCATCGAAGTTTGTCTTGCAGAAGAACTAATAAAAGCATCTAAAAATGATGTTTCATCTTTTGCAGTTGCTAAGAAAAATGATGCAGAACGTATTGCTAAATCAGCAAGATAAACATAAGATTTATAAAAACATGTTATAGGGGATAATTTATGGGAAGACGAGAAGAGAATATCAAAAGAGCAAAGGACTTGATGAACAAACTGGATCAGGTTCGTAACATTGATATAGCCGCCCACATCGATCACGGTAAAACAACGTTTTCCGATAACTTACTTGCTGGTTGCGGTATGATGAGTGAGGAGCTAGCGGGCAAACAGTTAGTTTTAGATTATGACGAACAGGAGCAGGCTCGTGGAATTACCATTAACGCTGCGTCTGCATCAATGGTTCATACATTTGAAGACAAAGAATATCTCATTAACCTAATTGATACTCCAGGTCACGTTGATTTTGGCGGTGATGTAACTAGAGCAATGCGTGCAGTTGATGGTTGTATCGTTTTGGTTTGTGCTGTTGAAGGGGCTATGCCTCAGACCGAAACAGTCGTAAGGCAAGCACTTCGTGAGAAAGTTAAACCTGTTTTATTCATAAATAAAGTTGACCGGCTTATAAACGAATTGCGACTGAATCCAGAAGAAATGCAACAGCGTTTCATTAAGATAATTGCCAAGTTCAATGAGCTTATCGAAAAAACGGTGCCTGAAGAATTCAGAGGAAAATGGAATGTAAAGGTAGAAGATGGCACTGTTGCTTTTGGTTCTGCTTTTTATAACTGGGCAATCTCGACACCACACATGAAAAAATCTGGACTTACGTTTAAAGATATTTACGAATATTGCAAAAATAATGACCAGAAAACACTGGCAAAAAAATCACCAATTCATGAAGTCGTACTGAACATGGTCGTTAGACATCTTCCTTCACCAGCAGTGGCACAAAGATACAGGATACCACACATATGGAAAGGTGATCTGAATAGTGAAATCGGAAAAAGCATGGTTGAGTGCAAAGAAAACGGCCCACTTGCTCTGATGATTACTAAAATTATTATCGATCCGCACGCCGGAGAAGTCGCTGTAGGGCGGATGTACAGTGGGAAAATTGAGCGTGGAACTGAAGTTTATGTAGCAGGTATGCCAAAGGTTAACCGTGTTCAACAGGTAAATCTAATGGTTGGACCTGATAGAATCCCTGTCGATTTTGTAAGTGCTGGTAATATTGTTGCTGCAACTGGAATAAAAGATGCAATAGCGGGTAGTACTGTTACATCCGATCCAGAAGCAGAGCCTTTCGAGCGTATTGTACATATTTCAGAACCTGTTGTTACTGTCGCTGTAGAAGCAAAAAGTATGAAAGACTTACCAAAGTTGATAGAAGTACTTCGTTCCATCTCTAAAGCCGATCCAAGTATACAAGTTGAAATCAACCAAGAGACCGGTGAGAACTTGATGTCCGGTATGGGTGAGTTGCATCTTGAGATTACAGAGTATAGAATAAGAAAAGAGCATGGAGTCGACATAGTCTGTTCAGAGCCCATTGTGGTATATAGAGAATGCGTAGGAAAGAAGAGCCCACGTAAATTCGAGGGGAAATCACCAAACAAACATAACCGATTCTACATCGAGGTAGAGCCATTGCCCGAAAACATTATTAAGGCAATCTACAACGGCGATGTTCCTCAGAATGTTAAAAAATACAAGAAAGAATCTGCTAAAATTTTCCAGGATTTGGGAATGGATAAAGAGGTTGCTAAAGGCGTCTTTGCTATACACGGTTTAAACCTAATAGCCGATGTGACAAAGGGGATTCAGTACCTATTAGAAACACGAGAACTTATTAGCGAGGCGTTTGATGAGGTCATGAAAAGTGGACCCACTGCATCAGAGCCCTGCCAGGGATTGCTCATAAGACTTGTTGATGCAAAGTTGCATGAAGATGCCATACACCGAGGTCCCGCTCAGGTTATACCTGCAGTTAGAAACGCCATTTATGGTGCTATAACGATTTCTGACCCGATACTACTAGAACCCATGCAGAAAGTATTCATAAACACCCCACAGGAGCTTATGGGAGATGCATCTCGAGAATTGAATTCGCGAAGGGCAGTTGTAAGAGATATGACAACTGAAGGAGACATGGTAAACATCGATGCGAAGGCACCTGTTGCAGACTTGTTTGGTTTTGCATCAGCGATACGCTCAGCAACTGGTGGAAGAGTACTTTGGAACACGGAAAACATGGGATTTGAACCTTTACCCAAAAATCTACAGGCCTCAGTTGTCAAACAGATAAGAGAACGAAAAGGCTTGAAACCAGAACCGTATCCAGCTGAATACTATATGGGTTAAAATTCCATTTCATTTCTAGAATTAATAAGAAAAAAAGAAGCTTAGTTAGTAATATTTATCTATTTTGTGGATTAGCCTATGAACTGATGCGTTGTATATCTTATTTATCGAAAATTTTAGGCGATAGAACTACGACAAATTATATATGTAATACATAATATAATTTTATTGCTAATAAAAAAAATGTGTACATATACTTGGTTAGAAATAATGTCAAATAAACTAAAAATATCCATGATATTGGCTAGTCTTATATTGTTAACACTAGCACCCATATGCTCTTCATCTAATGACTCGCAATGGTGGAATAAGGATTGGTCATTCAAACAGGAATTATCTATTTCTATTGATACGAGTACCAAATATGCAAAATACCAACCAATTGACATTCATATAAAATTTGATAATCCTTGTTGGGCAAAAAATGAAAAAGAGCATTCGGTACGAGTTATTTATCAAGATGATAGTAATTTTCAGGAGTTAGAATCCCAGATATGCGATCTGAATCACACAGATGAGTATCATATAAAGGCGTGTAATTTAGTTTTTTTAATCCCTGAAATGGCCAACGGCAAAGAGAGATATTTCGTATATTATGACGATGCAGAGAAATCTGGTCCTGATTATCCCGACCATATTGATGTAGAAGAGGCGTATTATTATTTTGAACCAATACCTGGTCTTCCTTTCGAATCATCTTATTTTAAAATAACGCAGGACGGTTTTATAGCCTATGGAGTTGCATACCAAGGAGAATTCTTGGGAACAAGCACAGCGCAACAAATAACAATTTTTAAAGAAAAAACCCTGCAAGTCAGTACACCAAAAGATGGAGAAGCATATGCTTCTTTTGATTATTTTTATAACTATGGGCCAAAAACACTAGATTTTTATTCCACAATCCAAAAACTCATTTCTAAAGAGATATTTATCGATGGAAATTTAATGGTTGAATTCGGTATTACAAGTGAAACCAGCATAAGCAATTTCCGTACAAATGCCACTTATAAATGTTATTATTGCCCGGCTCAAAATAGACGTATAAATGTTCATGTGAAACATGAGGCTCTCGAAGAGTCTCATGCCGAACCAAGTAAGCCTGCATGTGATTCCTGCGGTAATATTGCAGGCCTCCAAATAGGTAAAGTAAGGAGCCCATCAATAGGGGATTTGAATTTCGGCAGGATGTTTCCTTTTATGCATGTCTATAGTGAAAATGAGATGATACAAGAGTATTCGTTGGTTATGAATCCTGAGTACACGCCTGAAGGAATAAGAATTTTAGATACCAGTAGTGATGTCGATTTAGGAACAAAAGCATGGGCTTCTTTTGACGAAGGAAAAACCGGTGTTGCTCAAGCTTTAATTTTCGGTTCGAACAGCATCATAACATCAGGGACTGATGAGCGCGATGGTATTCAGATAAAAGCAATTGAAGATGCAGGGCCCGGCTTATTAGGCCTTGAGACTGACGCAGAATCATTTTATCTAACCAGAAATTCTTATGAAAAAGGATCTCAGATCGATCTTACAGTACCTAAAGATCTCGTAATAGAATATGATGCTGAATTTTTCACGACAATGACCGATGGCTATGTCGGTGTTGACAAAGAAGCATGTATTTTCCAATCACTCATAAAAAATAGACCGTCTAATGCAAAAGATGTTTCAGAAACTGAAAAGGATATGGGAAACTGCTCGTTAACCACATATATTCATTTTGCACCCTCGTTTCCAATGGGGACGACTCTCACAATATTGACTGGTAAAAACATATCCTACATAACCGCGGAGTTGTATCGCGGTGAAGATTCCATAATGACCGATGTGACTGGTCGCATATCATTAAACTCGATATTAACTCCTGAAAGCGATAAGCTTTTACAGAAAATAAAAGTAGCATTAAGTATTATTGATTGGAAGAATTTTTCATTTTTTAAGAAAGTAAGATTCGAAAATCTTGAACCAGGTACATATTTAGTAAAAATTTACAAAGAAAATGTTCCTTTTGAAAAAGAACGAAAATTTATAGGATATAAAATAGTAGAAGTAAAAGGTGATACAAAAACGCATGTATTCTGCAGACCACAGGGTAGCATAATTGTCACTGTTTTTGATCAGAATGGCAGAGGAATAAAAGATGTAAACGCCCGTCTGATATTTGAAAATGCAACTATCTCTAAAAGTGTAACCTCCCAAGATGGAAAAACAACAATTACAGCACCGTGTTCATTAAAAGACACATACCTACTTAGGTTAACCTACAATGGATTTATAATAGACGAAGAAAACGTCAAAATAAAATATTCACAAAGTATTTTTCCGATAAAAAAATCAATAAAAATAGAACTATACGACCTTAAATTGAAAACGAGTGATACGTGGGGACTTACACCGCAGTTCAAAATATACCCAATTTTAACAAGTACAGAGATGCATGAAAAAACTATGATGGCACCCGATTCAGCAGAGGATGGAGAATATGCTTTTAAAAATCTCTCCGCTGCTGAGTATCAACTTGAAATAAATTACAAATCATACGTTTTAGAAAAAAATATCAAAATACCTGGTGATGGCGAGGAAATAAATATTGTTTTACCAGTGGAATTTAAGACGGGTATACAAACTTTTAATTCAAGGGGAATGCCACTGAGCGGTACAACAGTAGTGATATTCAGGGCAGGAAAAACAATCAAAGGAAACTCTGACGAAAAGGGGTTTGTGCAATTTCCACTCCCTGCAGGCGACTACGAAGCTAGTATATACCTAAAAGATCATTTAATCGGAACAAGAAAAATTAACATAATAAGCGATAGTTCCTTTCAATTAGTTACGATCGAAGAACCAGTATTTCCACTAATATCGGCGTTGGTAATTATTGTAATGATGATGACTGGTGCATTTTTTGCTTTTAGAAAAAAAGATAAAATATTTTTCATGAAAGTATTAGCAATATCACTGGCTTTGCTTGCACTAGTATCACCATGGTGGATGCTTGAAGGTTCTACAAACACAATTAAAACTACAACAAGCATCTTTCTAGTCCCAGGAAATGTAATCTTTACTACAGCAACATCTGATGTAATTGCTGGAGAAATTTCATCAGAATCATTACCTGCAATCTTTACTCTCGGAATGAACCTTTTAGCCATTGCGATAGTCGCTGGATGCACACTTATAATATTGAACATGATTTTTGAAAGATTAAACAAAAAGAAGACCGCGTTCCTCTCGCTTTTGCTTGGAGCTATTACATTAACTGGTGCATTTACCGTATTCTTCTACGCAATGTCTTTTGTGACTAAAATTGGAATTGGAAGTTTTATGGGAGGGGGAAACATTAACGTTAACATAATCGGAGAGGGATTAACAGAAACTGTTCCCGGAAGTTGGGGACCCAGCATTGGTTTCTATCTATGTTTAATATCAATAATTATACTTCTTTCAATATTAGTCTTGAAAATAAAAAAGGCTATACAAAACAAAATTAAAAAAGAAGGCAAACTTTTTGACAAAAGATAATTTAATAAAATATATTAAAAAATTCATGCCATTGATAGGTATAGCTTTACTTATTTTTTTAATTGTCAATATTGGGATAGATAAAATTGCATCCACTTTTTTGAGGCTTTCTCCAATTTACATTATTGCTGCTGCATCCCTAACGATTCCGAGACTGATAATAATAAATTTTCAATGGCAACTAATTTTGAAAAAGCAGAAAATACATATTAGTTACATTAAATCTCTGAAAATATACCTGATGAGTTACTTTTATGCATCTATAACACCAGGATACATTGGACAATTAATGCGAATACCTTATCTAAAAGATGAGACGAACGAACCTTTTGGCAAATTATTCGTCAATACTTTCGTTCAAACGTCATTACATACGCTGTCGCTTTATTGTATGATGATTATCGGTACGTTTTTGGTAATAGACAAAATACCTCAATTATTTCCTTTAGCGTGCGCATATCTGTTGGTAACTATTATAATTTATATTTATTTTCTTAAAAGAGAGCGTGGAGAAAAAACCCTTTACTTTCTTGTCAGACTTTTTATTCCAAAAAGCATGAAGCCACATCTTACAAAGTTTGTTGATACGTTCTATAAAGATTTTCCGAGTATAAGGGATTTTATTTTGCCATTTATCGTTGCAATACCTGAGTGGATATTAATTTTCTCACAGATATACATAATAGGACTATCACTAAATATTCAAATTCCGTACTTTACGTTCCTAATGTTATATTCTATAGCCAATGTAGTATCCTTCATACCCATTACTGCTGCAGGTCTTGGAACCCGTGAAGCAACATTGATACTATTGTTTTCATTTTATGGTGTTGCGCCAGAAGAAACTCTAGTCATATCGCTAGCAGGTTACCTACTAACAGATTTGTTAACCGGCTTTTATGGGATCATCATATCGATTAGCGAAGCAGGAAATAATAAGAAGTCTGTTAAAATTAAAAATTCTTCTTAGCAATATCTGATTAATCAATAAATGAATTAAAAAAATTTATTTTCTATCAAAAAAATCATAAATAGTTATATAGAAAAACCATATTACACGCCTAGAGGATGCCATGAGTAGAGGAATCATAGATATAGACAAGCAGTATGAACTTGAATACAGATATTATGAAAGAGATGCAAGTTACAAGTATTTTAACAGAAAATTCGAAATATATCTCATAGAAAAGAAAAGCCTTGGAAAAAATTACGTTCTACACATGGATAACTGTGACACAAGCGAGGGAAGATGGGCTCCACATGTTCACAGAGCGGCAAACGTAAGAAAAAAACTTTATTTTGGCGTCACAACACTTAATTGGCATGATATAAAGGATAGCTTCAGGGATTGTATAATTGGGGAAATAGGTGGAGAACACAAGAGTGGCGTAAAAAAAGCTATTGGCAAACTAGCATCGCCTAAATTATAAAAATATGAAAGCCGGCTTTAATATCTCACGCCTTACCTTTATTGTAGTTATGAAAGTCTTAGAGGATAAATGTACATTCTTAACGTGAGAGTTGGTTGATTATTTAATTGGACGTGGTAACGTCACAATAATAGTACAGGGAGCCTTCTTAGCAAGTTTACGCTCTTCCTTTCCAAGGAAACCGCTACGTTTTGCTGCCCAATCACCTTTCATGATTATCATATGAACTCTCCGTTCTGCTACAAAATTTGCGATACCTTGACTTATGTCTTGTACAAACAAAGTCAGTGGAGTGATACGCCTTCTAATAGGGTGCATGGAAGAGCGTTTCAGAAACGAGAACTGGTTATCTTTATAGGCAATCGATTCAGGGTAATAGAGAGAATATAGCGGTACATTTGGGGGAAATTCTATCACTTTGGCAGCGATAATATCCACATCTGGGATGACGGAGGAAGATGTGAGAGATCCAGATAGTTCGAAAGGTTCTTGGTGAAATTCATGAAGGACAGGTATGAGAATTCGGAAGGGTGGGTGTGGTTTTTCAATAGGACGGGCGGGATTACTAACGAGAATTATTTTTTTGCTTGAAAATTCTTCAATCCATGCAGTGGTCTGTGCAGTGCGCCATCCGCCTAAAAAAACATTTCGTTGAACAGGAACAATGATAGTTTCTGCGTGAGTTTTTTTGATGGCCTCTTTTAAACTATTAACCATCGTTTGTGGTGCATGAACATCAATATATTCGCATGGAATACCTGCATCTGTCGCAGAGTCTTTAATAAAACGTTCCATGTCATAATCCAGTGAAGTTTTTAATTTTTCATTTAAAATTCGTAAAACAATAAGACGTGAACCGGAGTTCCGTGCAAGATTTATCGAAATAATTGCTACGTCTTCTTCCCCTGGTTGTGAGGTGAGTGATAGGACGACCGGCCCAGCACGTTCGATAAAAGGTATTGGCGCCTGAATCTTTGTCTCGGCAGCCGGTTCGAGTTCGACTGAAGTTGGGAGCGGGATGACACCTCGAATGGGAGCTGCTTTTGTAGGTATGATATATGTTCGTAGAATAAGCTTGCGACCTTCTTCCAAAAGGATAACAACAGGAACAATACTAAAAAGGAACAACCACTCTATCAGGGTCAAAGAAACCGTATTTAATATGGGTCCAAAGAATGGGAGGTATACAATCGCAACAAGTATCACGAGATCCGCTAGGATCGCTATCAGGAGCCATTTGTTGCGGCGCAGACTAACGGTAAATGTTGATTGGATGTTCGTCCTGGTGGCGATGAGCATACCGAGTTGCCCAGCCATGATGCCAACGATGACTACTGTGGTGCCCTTCAGGTATGCGGCATGGTTTGCAATAGTGGTGTGACCGATGCTCCATCCAGTTTGAGACCATGCTTGGAAACACCAAAACAGCGCAATAATTCCTATGAACGTGCCGATATATCCAGATCTCGCCAGTGATCCGATACCGAACAAGCGACTCTCCTTTTTACGCGGTGGCCTTTCCATGATTCCCGGCTCGGACGGCTCAAGGGTGAGCGACAGCGACGGAGGTATATCCAACACCAGGTCAATGAGAAGGACTCCGACCACGGCGAGAGGTAACGGTGTTTGTAGCAGGACGAATGCTATGAATGTTGCGAGCTCCGCCCAATTGTGACTAAATACGTAGACGTTGAATTTTTTCAGATTGTCAAAGACCGATCTACCTTCTTCGATTCCATTGACAATTGATGCGAAGTTGTCATCCAGGAGAACCATGTCTGCAGATTCTCTTGCGACATCTGTTCCTGAGATTCCCATTGCGATACCGATGTCTGCCTCAAGTAAGGCTGGTGCATCGTTCGCGCCATCTCCCGTGACTGCGACAGTTTCTCCCTTTGATCGTAGAATACGAACAATCCTCAGTTTTTGATCAGGGGTGATCCGAGCAAAAACAATATCTGGTACGTCGAGAACTTTGCTGAGTTCTTCATCAGAAATCTCCGCGAGTTTATATCCCGTCATAATCACATAGGATTTGGAAGTGATGATACCGACTTTTCTTGCGATTGCCTCTGCTGTGAGCTCGTGATCTCCAGTCATCATGATTATGCGTATTCCAGCATTTTGGGCTTTTTGGACAGCATCAGGAACATCATGGCGGGGTGGATCGTAGATCGCCACAAGGCCAATAAGTGTGAGCTGATTCTCGACCGTTGCAGAATCATACTTCTGCGGTTCGTTCGGGAGATTACGTGTTGCAAGAGCCAAAACCCGGTATGCCTCTCGTGCAAAGGAATCGATCTGCTTGTTAATCTGCGCCGATAAATCCTTTGTCAGAGGAACGACCTGATCGTTCCAATATACTGATGTGCACCGAGAGAGAATTTCAAGCCCAGCGCCTTTCACATATGCTGTCAGCTTTCCACTTGAATCTCTATGAACACTTGTCATCATCTTACGGATGGATTCAAATGGTATCATCCCAACCCGCGGCTGTTGAGTGAGAGCCTGTTTATATTGGATCCCAGCCTTCGCCGCAAGCACTAACAAGGCTGCATCTGTTGAGTCTCCGATTGCAGTCCATCGAGATTTTCGTCTATCTAGAGGAGGTACTAGAGTCGCCTTGTTGTTGAGTGCTGCCACTTCGCAAAGTTCGCATAAATCTGTCCGATCAGAGATAGTAAGCTTCCTACCTTCCAAGAAAATAGAACCTTCCGGTTCGTATCCTTCACCAGTAACATCAAAAATGCGTCCTCCCATCCAGATCTTTCGAACGGTCATCTGACCTGTTGTGATTGTGCCTGTTTTATCTGTGCAGATAACTGTAGTAGAGCCTAATGTTTCCACGGAAGATAAGCGTTTTACAATAACATGTCTTTTTGACATTGCAAGGCTACTGAGTGCAAGAGAGAGTGTAACGGTTATCTGTAAACCTTCAGGGACAAGCGAAATCATTACACCTATCATAAACAATAGACTCTCAGAAATCTGCAAGTGAAGAATGAAAAAGGCGATGGTGAGGAAAAGAACGCCGACCCCTATGGCAGCGCCAAAGTTCAACTTTGCAGTATGGTCAAGTTCTCGCTGGAGAGGGCTTGGTGGTTCTTCGATAGTTTGTGTCATCGTAACAATCTGGCCTAGCTGAGTTTCAGTTCCCGTTGCAAATACAACTGCGGTCGCTAAACCCGATGCCACTGTCGTACCAGTGAAGATAAGATTTGAACATTCAATTATTTCGCCTTTCCAACCTGCATTTAAATTAGCTGAACGAGGTTGTGGTTCGGATTCTCCAGTCAAGGTTGAGTTGTCAAGGTTGAATTCATAACTGCTGAGGATTCGTGCATCAGCCGGGACTTTGTCGCCCTCTTCTAAAGATAGCACATCACCTGGAACGATATTGGCAATGGGGATTTGTTTAATCTGGCCGTCCCTCAGTACTTTCGCGTTCATGGGTACAAGTGTACGAATTGCCTCTATTGCTCGCTCTGCACGATGTTCTTGAAAAAGACTGAACAAAATACTCAGTATCACTACACCTAAAATCGCAAAACCCATCTGGACTGATCCCATATCATTGGAAGACCATCCAGTGATGAATGAGAGAAGGGCTGCAATAATAAGAAGAATGTTAAAAAGATTTTTCAGCTGGATGAGAATTTTTCGGTAGAGATGGTGTTTTTTCTTTTCGGGTAAAACATTGCATCCGTGCTGTTGAAGTCGTCGATCGGCCTCAGCGGTAGAGAGCCCCTCGGGACTCGTTTTTAAACTATCGTAAAGTTGCTCGATGGAGCAGCTAACCCATTTCTTAATATCAGGCTTGCAAGGAATATTTTCCATTTACTGTTTTCGCCTTCTAAGATTACGGGTAGTCTACCATTCAGATACTGGCTACCGAACATTCTGGGCACGTAGCAAGAAGTAGAATATCAATATTTTGGTTTAACTCAACTTTATATACTCCCCTCCTAGAAAATCAAATAGATCATGACATCACAAGGAGATTGAGACCCATCAGTAACAGCCAATTGTAAAAGATGAAAAAAGAGTGATGAAATAAGGTATTTTACTTTAGTATTCTGTAACCTTGTATTTACCGTGTACTGGTTCGTATATCTGTCCGTTGCGTTTTAGTCTGTCCAATGCCTCTTCTACTTTACCTGATTCAATTCCTTCTATTTCTGCCTCTCTGATAATGTCTCCTCTTGCAGCATTACCATCTTTTGCTTCATTACACAGTTTCTGTATTACGTCTATAAGCAGACGCATTCGCTCATGCTGGCTGTGAGATATACCGGTTGCAATGATGTCAATGTCAAATTTACCTGTTTCTCTGTCCAAGCCTACTCTACGCAGGTATTGATCAATAATTGAAATTGCTCTTTTTGCGTCGTCGACATTTGCCTCTTCACTAAGTCTAACTCTTGCACTTGCTTCTGAAAGTCTCACGAAAGCTTCTAATTGTCTAGGGGTAAATGGCACGGAGTCTTCAGATGAACTTCTAAGATCAACATAGTAGTTTTTCAATATTTCCAACGCATCGTCATCTAGCACTGGGAAAATATTTCTCTTGGCATATGCCACATATTTACGGATAAATTCAGGTGCAAATATCGGCATAACGTTTTCCATCAAGCCATCTTGCTCTTTTTTGGTGTGCTTTGTCTTTTTAGATTTTGATATATTCTCGCTGACCTCTCCTGCTTTATGAGTACGCAGAATATGCGTAGCAAGATCTGTATCGACTTTTCTATTTGGTTTGTCGACAATGGAAAAAATCAAATCAAAACGAGAAAGCAACGCGGGTGGCATATTAATTTGCTCATGCATGGGAATGAATTCATCAAAACGACCGAGCTTTGGGTTTGCTGCTGCAAGTATTGCACATCTAGCCTTAAGTGTTGCATTAATACCTGCTTTTGCAACAGATATTTCCTGCTGTTCCATCGCTTGGTGCATTGAACTTCTGTCGCCTTCTTCCATTTTATCAATTTCATCTATACAAGCAAGACCCATATCTGCAAGAACAAGTGCACCTGCCTCAAGTGTCCATTGGCCTTCCCCAAATTCATCTCTTACGGCTGCAGCGGTAAGACCGGCTGCAGACGATGCCTTACCCGAGGCATAAATACTTCGGGGGGCCAGTTTAGACATGTAGGTAAGTAACTGTGACTTTGCAGTACCTGGATCACCCACGAGTAGTGCATGTATATCTCCTCTTATGTAGGTTCCATCTGGCATTCTTTTAGATAAACCGCCAAACAACTGTAGAACCAACGCCTCCTTTTCTACCCCCATTCCAAATATGGTTGGAGCCATGCTCTGTTTCATTTTATCATATATTCCAGGATCTTTGCTTATCTTAATTATCTCTTTTTCATCTTCCTCGGTAACCTCTACCTCTTCAAACGCCAGCTCTTGTTGTTCTATACTATACGCATCCAAGATTTTATCAAAAGATGTAAGACGATAAGTTCCTCGCCGTCGCGTAGCAGAATGAAGAATGCCATTTACAATCACTCTATCGCCTGGTGCGATCAACCCAACGAGATCATCTTCAAGGTAAGCGCTGATGCGTTCTGGTTGAGCACCGCCACGCAGCCCTTCAGGGTTTTCTTGAATCTCTATTTTTTGAGAATCTATAAAACTTGAAAGATTGGTCATAAGTTTAAAAGAAGACATCCTGCCGCATCCGCCTTGATCTTCATAACACTCAGAAGGTTCTTTTAGTATATCTTCTTCCTGTTCGATTTTTAAAACCGCACCACATTTTTGGCATTGAAAAGCAGCAATCTGAAGTTTGGGACGAACCTCGGTTACTTTCTTTACAAGCCCTTCTATTGCAGCAAATTTTCCTAGATGATTTGCACGGATTTTTCTAATGAATATTTTATTGTTTTCAGGTATATCGCGTACCCTAAAATGGAGTTGCAGTTTGTTTTCAGCAGCCACATCAATACTTTTAAGGGCCTCTTCAGCGTTAAATATGGCCTTGTAGGGTTGATTTATAATTAAATCCGACAGCTTGGGGTCATGCTTGTCAATATCCCAGTAGTTTACAAACAGACTGCGTTTTTCAGGATAAGACAACGCAATAGTTTCAATGTCAGGTCTACTGTTTTCGTCGAAGAAGTTCGTCCATGTCGCTACTAAACTCTCATCCTTTAACAGTCGTACCGTATTAATTCCCCCATTATTTTAGAACGCGAAATACGCGCTGTCCTTAATAAATTTTAGCGGGCGTAGAAGCACCGCAAATGGCTGCACGTGTCACCTATTGACTGCCCATATGCTTTCTTAACCCCGATAACCCTTTGAGCACCAGCAGTTTGCGGTAAGGTTGCTCACTTCCGTGCCTCGCCCAGTACCCGCAACTAAGACGTACATATGACCTTCCAGTCATATGTGGTCATCACCTCCGATCCCAGAGGACAAGGTTTCATCGTCAACAAATGGATCAACAGATGCCCGTTACATCGCTTCTTGGTTTCGACCCCAGCATGTCGGCGATTTCTGGTTACAGGGAACGCCTACCTCCCCGGTCTATTCCACGCCTCTCGCCAATTATTTTGATTCTACAATGATCTGCGTATAATTATCAGGAGATCTCTGAAGAATTGGAAGAACACTAAAGCAAGTGAAACTGATAAAAATGCTATGTCGCGAAGTACAGAGAGCCATGCTTGTGATATATCATCAGCTGAAGATGTTGATTGAGCAGCGACATGACCTACATTGTACGCATCAACTATAACTAAGCAGGTAGACAACGCGATTATGAAGAATAGGATTATATTTACGTAAAATGACCACCTATACCAGGTTTTTTTGCTTAATGTTTGAGCTATATTTTCCATCATGGTAGCAACTCCTCTCAACAAGTAATGCAATTGTAGAATGGATATATGAACGTTATGCCTGCAGCCTTATTAGAGAAAATCGCTTAATTTAGTAGTTTTAATCCTGTCGCTCATGAACAAAGAGTCTATGGATTTCTCAACCAGTTTTATCCGTTGGCGTGCGTATGGTGGGAGATCATATCTTTCCGCAATCTCCTTTGAAATTTCTAGATATTTTTTGACAGATTTTTCGTGAACCGTTAAAGTAAGTTTTCCTTTGCAGGTTATGCAAACGCCTTGTAGTGGAATTCTGCGGTATATTGTATTGCACTGCGGACAACGAATCGACTGTTTACTGAAAGCCCTCAAGTTACCAAGTATATCTGGTAAAAAGTGCCTCTCTATAACCTTATAGGCAACATCTTGTGTATCTACCGCCCGTATCTTTGCAGCGAGATTGAGTTGTGCATTCATCTTGTCCATCATAGTCTTCAAAGTTTTGTAGGCAGATGCCTTGGGGCCAGAGGATATGTTATCTGTATCGTGAGTGAAACCAAACTGTTCATATTGCAATTCAGTTCCCAACCTCGAGGCAACCAAACCCATAATAGACTCAAGTTCCTTGGGATTTTCATGTTTCAATGTAGCCTCATAAAATTCTAGCGGATACCTGAAAAGTGTATCAATATTATGTGCCTCTTTGTCTACTTCTGAAGGATCTATACGTGTTGTGAGAATGAGAGGCAAATCCATCCTACCGCCGCGTTTATCTGGAATATATGCATGGGAGAAGTTAAGCAATGCATCCATTAGAAGCATGAGACCATCTTCGTCACCGTCGCAGTTTCTTCTTTTTGCTGCATGATAAAATGGATGCGAAAAACAAACCTGGGAATCAGTGAAGCCTATTATTCTTGCCAAGGCTCCAGCAGATGTATGAGGTGCTAAACCTACTACCAAATGACCTGTTAAATCCTCCAAATCTTTTATCTTGTAAAAACGATCCAATTTGTAGAATTTGACAAGAAGATCATCAATAAATCTTGATACTTGCGCAAAATATTCTGCACAAAATTTTGAAATTATTAGGTCTTGAACTTTTAACTCACAGATTTGATCTTCACGCTCTAAAGGACTCCCCAGATAATCTTTTGTGTAGCCTAATTTTTTCAATTTTTCTATTGAAATGTGGGTTTCTTTTGGTTTGAAATGGGTGAGGGGGGCATCTGTCATATCAAAACGTATTGTTCCATCCTTGAAAACTGATACATCATGTTTTGCCCGTAGTATTCCTTTTTCCAAAGGTTCTGGCGTTTTATGTTTTGAGATGGTACCGACAACACCTTTTATTGTTTCTGGAAGATCTCGCTCTTTGATGTTCTTCTGTGCAATTTTAAGCTCCTCTGCAACGTTTATTTGTTGAAGTTCGATTTTGCCATTTTTTGTTTCTGTATGTCCACCGCACGTACAAGATATTTTGTGCGTTTTCTTATTACACTCTGGGCATATTCGAACTCCGCATTCAACTTCGATTGTATTGTTTTCTGCAGCAGTTCTAACTAAACGTTGGTTTCCGCCGTAGTTACCAAGTGGGAATAAAACATGCGGTGGTGGTCTCATTTTCCTAGGAGAAGCTTTTTCAGGTCGTCCCATTCGTGTTCCAATCCGATAAGGTGCACGTTCTCTAATTGTAATTCCTGAAAGTTTTGAAACCAATGAAACAACGTTTTCGTCTTCTTTTACACCTTTAAGTATTTCAGATCTGTCTGTTTCAACGATGCTTTTGTCTTTAATATCCAAACCACAACATCTGATGAGAGGATATGAATATCTATCTAGTATAAACGTTCCTTCTCTCTGTTTGTGAAGCGCACCAAGTTCCGTTAGAATTCTTTTAATTTCTGAATCTTTTGGTAAAATCAATGAAAGATCGCCGTTTATTTTTCCTTGCTCTTTAACAAATTTTGAGAGTGCGACTAAATCATTAGAAGTTATATCGTGCCAAAAAAGATTATAGAATGGATGCAAGGGAATATTGTATTTTTTTGATATTTCGAAAGCATCTAGGGCTGATGGTTGTTGAAGATTGATTTCTCTAACAAAATCTTTGTTAATTTTTTCCTTTATTTTTTCATCTGCATCTTTGATGCATGCAAATAAATATTCTTTTGGTAGACACTTAATCGATTTCTGTAGATCTTGAATCCACCATTCATATACGTAACTTGAATTTGGTAGTAATGCATTATTTTCAAGAAATTCGCCAAATGGTATAAGTATCTCACCAAGATCAATTATTTTTTGCACATCGTATTTATTTGTGTCCTCTGAATCATTAACCTGAGTTAAATCACCGTTCTGCAAGAGGACAATCGGACCTTCTATTTCGCTACATGGAGTTCCTATGGTTCCCTTTCCAGGTCGTTCTGTTTTAAGTTGTGTACCAACAGCAATAAAACCATCTAGCAAATGCATAGAAGCAGGATTTATTGCAGTAGACGCAAGTCCCGCAGTACGAGCTCTGCCGTAACGTAATCGAAAACCTCCTTTCCGCGATGGGTGTGAAAAAACTGGTCTGCCAGCAATAACTTCACCAATGTATTTGGAAGATGGTAATATCGCAGGGATGCCCTCTTTGTTTTTATCATCAGTATTTTCTTTATTGACAAAAATATCTAAAAATTCCCATCCTTTGAGTTTTAGTTTTTTAACATGTTTTATTATTTTTGGTGCTTTTAAACAAAGACCCTCAGCTATTACAAGACATGCACCGCCCCTAAGACGATTTGTTCCTACTCTTGGTAAATCTCTATATCCAGTTACCTCTTCATCCTCAGTTCCTTCTCCGTTTATGCAGATTGGACAACCAGCAACTATCTTTTCTATTTCGTCGACCGATGGAAGATACTGAAGGTGTTGGACTCTTTTGTACAATGGAATTTCTTCTTTGTATCGTTCTATTTCGCCAGATGTTGGTTTGTATCTGTCGATTCCCATTTCTCGTCTCACGATATCTGCGATGAGAACGCTCATTGCCTGCCCAGTTCCACCCGCGCTTCTGATTGGTCCTGAAAAATAGAGGTCAACATAATTTGAACCATCTTTGTTTGCCCCTAGTTTTATTTCAGCAATTCCCTCGAGAGGTGCAACTAACACGCCTTCTGTAAGTATAGCTAAACCAGTTCTGATGGCCTGATCTATTGCATCTTCTACTCTGTTAAATTTGTAGGTTTTACCCGCGGCTATTTCTCGAGCGATTTCTATAGAAACGAGTTCTCTATTGGCTAATTTTTTTGTAGAATTTCGAATTTTTGGAGCTATGCCTTTTGGTCCAACTAGTTGCTCTACTCGCGCAGCTAAATCTAGAGCTTGCGGTATTTCAACTTTGAGTTCTGGATCGAGCCCCTTTTTACGTGCTTCTGTTGCAATCGCATAGCATGTTTCAATATCTTTCTGTAAGCCGTTAAAATACTCCCGCATGGTTGAGCTAAATGCAACATCGATGGATTGGTCCCCACCCATAATATCCAGTTCTAAAAAGTTTGACAAATTTTGATAATACAAACTAGTAGTTTAAAGTTTTGTATTTTACAAGAAGTTTTGTAAAAAATAAGATATTATTAAGGATTTTTAATTTCATATTTTATTCATCAGAAAGATTATACTTCCACATTTCACACCCAGTTTCAAGATTCAATGTAGCCGCTATTAGACAATTTTTATATACCGTCATTCCTCGTATTCCCATGTTGTTAAGATCACCAAATCCTTTCTCATTGATTAGTTGCCACTCTTGCCCATCTAATCGCCACAATTCCCCTCCGCCCACTGGTCTACTAATTTTTACTTCCAGATGCGGAAGTAAGGAATTATTTTTAATTTTCGAGAAGATGACATTAGTTGGTTCTATACGCAATGTCCCAACGTAAAGATACCCATCACATACTACCATACTCCATGGGTACGCATTCCAAATATCGCCAAATCCCCCACTAGAGTTTCCTTTTCCGATTCCACCAACAACTCTAGTCCACTTATCATTACTTGAGTTATATTTCCATATTTCTAATCCAAATAGTGAGCCAAGTGAACCAAGATATTCAAAAGGATCTATTAATTTTATATTTGGTAACAAAAAGTTATAACATACGTCATTACCTAAAAAACCACAGTACAACTCATCATTGTATACAATCATTCTTCTGATGCCACCACAATTTTTATGAAAAACGACTCTATGCCCATTTTTACCTGCAGGGTAATCTGCACCGTGAAGTTTCGCCATAATCCATCCGTTATATGCGATAACTGGCTTCCAGGTTGTACCATCTGAGGATTTCCAGAGTTCACCTCCATTTGGATTGGCGGTTCCTACATATAGACAATTGTCATAGACGCACATCGACCAAGCATAAATATTACTCTTAGTTCCAAATCCACTTTTGGTATTTGCTGTTCTTCCAACAACAGCTTCCCAGTTTACTCCATCATTCGTCCTAAAAATTTCACAACCCGTTTTCCAATTCATAGTACCTACGTATAAGTAGTCACTGAAAATTTCGGCTACCCAAACAGCTTCGTTGTTTTTATCCCCAAATCCATCCTTAAGAGCAAGTTCCCATGTTTCATTTATATCTCTGGTTCTCCAAATCTGGCCTCCTTCCTCATGGTTGTGTAAACCAGCATACAGATATCCTTTATATTGAATCAGAACCCCTAATTCTAAATTATTTTTATTTCCAAAACCTGCTTTCATTACTGCCGCTGGTCTGTCACCAACAATCTGTCTTAAAGCATCACCATCGTAAGACCATATTTCGCACCCATCACTCTGGAGAGTTTTCCGCCCGTTAATTTTTTTATGTAGCTTTAACATGTCCTTGATAGGCATGCTTGTATAAGTTTGGGTCCAAGAATCAATAAGATTATCAGTGCCGATGACTAACGTATCATTAAATATTGTAATGCCCCTTGGTCCGATATTGTGCCTGTTACCAAATCCATCTTCATTTATCTGTTCCCATTGGGCATTGGCAGAAATGCTGCTAAGTGTAAGTACAATAAGTATTATTGCTGCGATTTTTAATTTCATAGATATACTCACATTCTTATTTTATTATATTATTATTGTAAATTTAATTATATATAAACTTTATTGGAGAAGCATCTGCAAAAAAACAAAAAAAGATCAGGTTTTTAAAGACCTGAACTTGAAAAAATAAAAAAATTATGCTAATTTCCTACTGAAATCCATCATAGTAACATTTCCAACTTTGAGATCAACTATAGGAAGTTTTGCCGAATCTGGAATGAAATTCAACATTTTTTGATAAGACGTCTGCGCTTGCCAACTTGAAGCGTTGATTAGAGTTACTCCACGGTAATCACCGATTGTAGCCACATGAACGTGACCTGTGACAAAAATATCAGGGACTCTATCAATTATCATATAATCAGAATGCTCTGGAGCAAGAGGTGTATATCCTCCGTAGGTTGGAGCAAGATGATGCTTTTTGAGCATAAGTTTCATTGTCTCCACAGGTTCATTGTACTTTAGGGATTGTATATTTGTCGCAAAATCAAGAAGACTCTGCCCATGATACGACAATACCTCCACGCCGTGCAAAGAGAAATAACAAGGGTTACCAACAAACGTTATATCCTTTCCTGAAAATAGATTTTGTATCTCTTTTTCAAATGCTGGCTGTGGCTCAGCAGGTCTTACTGCATCATGATTTCCGGGTTGAATGATAATGGATATATAATCTGGAATTAGTTTAAATTGTTCAGCAAGTGCCTCATACTGTCTATACACATCGGTTATGGAGAGTTCTTTCTCCTGATTTGGGTAAATGCCGATGCCATCGACCAGATCTCCCGGCAGCACCAAGTATTTTATTTTGCCAGCAACGTCTTTCTGTCGGGAGTTTCCAAGTTCTCCATTTATCCATCTAAGAAATGACTGCCACTCAGCCTCCATAAACATCTTGCTGCCGATGTGAATATCAGATAGAAACGCAGCAAAGACAGGTACTTCAGATTTATGTTTCTCATGTTGCATGCTTATGTCGGGAAAAACAATGCTGTGTATAATTATCAAATCCCCGTTTTTACTGAGTTGACCTTTTATTCCTATTATTTCGTCAAACACAACCTCGTTTGCCATCTGAACCGTTTCGTGATTACTTTTTAAAGCAATGCAGGTT
>Ga0209777_10001231_pt1 | contig 38272 bp, 42 predicted proteins | sample FrelakmetHBP12HB_FD_187147 | JGI IMG/M metagenome (GOLD analysis project Ga0209777, IMG submission 187147) | Freshwater lake sediment microbial communities from the University of Notre Dame, USA, for methane emissions studies -HBP12 HB (SPAdes)... | ecosystem: Environmental > Aquatic >...
GTCGCCAGAGCGGTTTTCAAGACGAACTCGACAACCCTGCGGTTTGCTACCGGCAGCACCCCCGGCATACCGAGGCAGACCGGACAGGTTCGGGTGTTTGGCTCACCGCCGAACTGCGTCGAGCAATTGCAGAAAATCTTGGTATCGGTAAGCATCTGGGCATGCACTTCAAGACCGATGACCGGTTCAAAATCCATGACAACTCCGTTTTATTATAAGGGCATGATTTTCAAACTATTTTTAAACCAATAGCAAGAAATACTAGCATACCGGGAGCAAAAAGGCATCATGAAAAAGCTCGGTAAAGGCGGTGCCTGTGCAATGCTTGAGCTGCAGGGCAGTCACAGGGGCAACATTGGAGAACCCAAAGCCAAACGGGCGAGGTGCGTGTAAATGCTGGAGCCGACCTCGATCATTTTTTTCATTGTTAAGTCATAATTCCAGTTGGTTTTATAAAAATGGCAGTGTCCCCCCATAGCAAAAATTTTTGAATCACATTTGCAAAACCTGCCAACGGTTGACCCGTTCATAAACTATAAAAAAGTTGTAAGTTCAAAATCAGAGTCTAGTTACACACGGAAAGTGGATAACTACAAAGGAAGGCTTGCGTAATAAAGGGGGTAAATATGAAGGCAATTATTCTGGCAGTTTTTTTTGTGTTTATTACAAGTTTTCAGGCTTTCGCAGTCGGTGGCCATGGTTACCGCGGACACAGCTATGGCGGCCATGGCGGATATGGTGGTCATTACGGCCATTACGGTCATCATGGCGGCAGTTATACGAATTTTTCCATCGGCATCGGCTTTAATGGCTGGAGTGGTCACGGCGTCTATGGCAATGGTTATTATAGCGGGTACTGGGGCGGCGGTTATTATTCTCCACCTGTTATTTACGCGCCTGCACCGGTTTATTACACAAGACCGGTGGTGGTAGAACAGCCGGTTATCGTTGAAAGAACGGTAATCGTGAATAATTATTACAACAACGAAAATGATCACTGGAGACCCAAATTCAGTCAGCCTCCAAGGTAAACTGTTAAATCAAAACTAATGCAACAAAACCAACAATGACCCTAGATACCCTTGAGTCAATACAGTAAGAAAGAAGGTGCGGAGAATTGAAAATACTTCTCAAAGGTCAAACGTAGACCCGCCCGCCTTTTTTAATAAAAAATGTACGCTGAAAGGAGAAGCGGTAGATGAATATTGAAAAGATTCGGAAAGAGATAGAAACTGCCTCTTATTTACTTTCCGACAATGATTTGGGGGAACTTGCTGTGAAGTATTATGTTGACCTTTCACTATCAGTCGAGGGGGATCCGGAGCAGTTCCTTAGTCTTTTCCCGCGTGCAGTTAGGGATGATATTGAAACAGCTGGAGACAAACTGATATTTTACAACAATAATATGTTTGAATTGAAGAAAGGAAGACCACATGCATAAACCCCATTTTTTCATTTTTCCTCCCCTATCAGATGTTCCGCTGAGATCGACTTAAGGCCGAAAGCAATGTGCATATGATGGCGGGAAACGCTGCCAGGATTTATTTTACCGTCCCAAATTTTACAAATAAATCAGTGGCTGTTATCCCTAATTAGTCCAGCAAGAAAGGGGGTGGAGAGAATTGAAAATACTTCTCAAAGGTCAAACGTAGACTTGACCCCTTTTGATATTCAGCTTTAGGATATGTCTCCCCTGTTGTTTTTGAGGAGCAAAACGCAGGGAAAAAGGCCGCATGAGCCCTCACATTAATCGTCCGTTTTTTGTTGAGCAGTGCATACTTCTCAAAGGTCAAACGTAGACTTGACCCCTTTTGACACCCATACTTCTCAAAGGTCAAACGTAGACTGGGCCCTTTTTTTTCAATCCAACCCCTTATCTTTCCTTTTTGTATTTTTTTCAATAGTATCCGCGATTGCAATCGGAATCCCACCACCAATATAACCTTCTAGTGATTTAAGTGCGGTATTTACTGCAGATAAAATTGTCTGCTTTGTCTCATCATCAAACTCCTGCTTCTCTTCAATAGTAATTTCTGCTGGCGAAAAAGCGGGAATGCCCTTGACCATTAACTGAAAACGATAGCCGCCACGAGTGAAACTTTTAAAAAAACTTTTACTATAATAAAGAAAGGGTGTGCAAACTATTTTATAATCCTGCAAAGCTAATTCTTGACCTTCTTTTCTGGCTTTAATTTTTTCATTCTCTATTAATAATAAGTATTCTGCGTCTTTGGTCAAAAGAGAAGATTTTTTAATGGCAAGTTCTTTTTCGAGCTCGGAAATTTTATTAGAACTTTCTTGCGTTGCTGTTTTCCGCTCCAATGAAAGCATTTTACAATTACTTTCCAAAATTCCATTACGCTCTTTATATTTCTCGATTACACGTAAAAGATTTGATTCCCCGTCTTCATCTGTCTTTTTTTGATTTTGTGTTTTGTAAAATTTATTAACAAAAAAAACACTAAGGCAACCCGCTAAAAAGGCGCATATATAATAAACAGAATCCATTTATTCCTCCTTTATGATGTAAAACTTTCATGCGCTAATCAAGATACGACACCGACTCTATTCGCTTTTTTACATTTCTTGACAACCCCGGTGTCAAACACACCAAAAACCATGCAGAACAATCATTTCGAAATATGGATAAGTATCCACTGGATTTTTTAAAACTTTACTCATCTCCAGTACAGCTACTGCACAAGCCGCTCTGTACGAAAATTCGCCCTGGCTTTTATGCCCAATGCGTTCCATGAAAGGGGTAACTATTACGTTTTATGCCGTGTCAAACATATAGTATTTAAAGCCATTTTTAAAAACAGCTTTAAGTTTGCGTTCGGAACTATCAGGTGAAGAATTGTTGTGAATTATTTTAGAAATATCATCGATCAAGGGTTTTGTTGCTGCCCAATAACCGTGGCCTAAAGCATCAGAAGTGTCGATATTTGAAGCATCAATAGAGTCGATACCATCTGTTACAATCAAGGAAGACCCTCCTTCACCGGCACGAGCAATTTTGTTCCGGCGTAGTTTTCTAGAAGCTACCAATGCCTTATCTTTTGAGGAAGCATACAAGGTGATTCGTTTTGAGGATAATTTTATTTTAGGAGCTATTTGAGTTTCAAATATATTGCTATCTATATCGGGAGCGGCCAGTATAATTTGGTTGAATACAGGAGTTGTTGAGGATGTGCTTTTACTGCTAGTAAATTCTATTAAAGCGTCAGTTAATGCACGATTCCCCATACTGTGTGCAATTAGATGAATTTTGTTGGCATGAGCTTCTTTTACAAGGCGTTTCAAAAAAAACAATAGATGCTCAGTAGTAAATTTGACGGAATCCTGATCTCCTTCATATCCAGAAACATTTCCCATCGAAGGCCAACTATAACATATAGGAGCCCCTCTAAATGCAAGATCGAAAGCAATTTGTGCTGTTCTGCGGGCTGCCTGGGCAAATGTTTGATTGTATCCATGAATAAACACAAAGGCATCTTTATCACTTGACCCATGTATGGATGTATTGAGTTCGCTAAAAAAATTGCTGTCCGACAACTGATGAATCGAGAGTATTGTTACATGTTTATTGGGGTCTTCTTTAAATTCGCACTTCCACCATTTTGGCCTCTCAATTTTACATTTTTCATGCCACTTAGGAATGCTTATCTCAATTTTGCCAAAATCCAGAGGATGAGAACTATTGTTTTTGTTACGCTGATCCCCGTAAAAATGATTTGGTCTATTGTCACCTTTTTTTGCTCTGTCAGTAGCATAAAAAATTTGAACTTTAACAGATTCGTTTTGAGTATCCGAAAAATTAGTTTCGGTTATTGTCGAAACATCTTTTTGGGACCCCCCCCAAAAAAGCCGACCAACACCTGCGGCTGCACCTACTAAGGTTCCCACGGTCACTGTTGCAGCAGTAGCTACACCAGCAGCTCCCAGACCAATTGCTGCTAGTGGTAAAACGGTGACTGCTGCGATGCCTACTGCAGCACCTGTTACGACTTTTTCAAGCCCAGAAATAAAGCCCTTTTTATAGTTAATAGATTTTTCCCGGCTTTTAATGACCTCGTTTTTTCTCTCGGTTATTTCGATCTCTAAAAGTGTCTTCCCGATTTGAATAATATCACCGTGTTTCAAAATTGATTCGGCTACATTTACACCGTTTATTTTTGTTTCACAGTTGGTGCTGAGATTTTTAATTTTCCATGTTTCATCATAAAAAATCTTACAATGCTCTTCGCCCATCTTTTTTTCAGGCAGAACAAGAACGTTGTTTTTAGACCTACCGATAGTGATTCCCCACTTATCACTAAAGGAAAAGGTTTGCATTGAAATTCCATTTTGTTTAATTTGTATTGTAATCATTATTAATAAAAGCCAAGCCCGTAGATCCATTAGAGAAACGAAAGCCGGGAGGGAGAGGGGGCAGCCTTTAGCTAATTCAAAAGCCAAAGGCCGACCCCTTTTGCCATGTTAAGCCTTTTTGTTTTTTTTAGTTTCATTTATTTCGTCTACAACACCTGCGGCTGCTCCTATTAAGGTTCCAACGGTCATTCCGGCAGCAGTAATTGCCCCAGCAGCTCCCAGACCAACTGTTGCTAGTGGTAAAACGGTGACTGCTGCGATGCCTACTGCAGTACCTGCTACGACTTTTCCAAGCCCAGAAATAAAGCCCATTTTATACTCCTTTCATTTAATATTGTGCATAGCGCTATTCTTATACCACATATATTTTTTATGACCTATGAACACAATCTAGCCACAAGAGATTCGCCTGCTTTCATCCATGATCTTCCCTGAATGACCCATTCCTCTATTTGGTCAACAGCACTTTTCAATACGCCCAATTCGTTTGATATTTTTTCTATTTCTGCACGCTCTGAATCAGAATAATCGCCATCTGCATAACATAATTCAATGGCTTGAAGAAAAAACAAGATGGATTGTTTTTTGTTTTCAAAAGAGATTCCTATTACAGCCTGCTTATCTGTCATTAATGACAATAGCTCTTCGAAATTTGTCTGTTGTAAACCAAGGTTTTTTGCTGCTGTTAAAATAATATTCTGTTCCTCTTCACCAAGCAAACCGTCAGCTTTAGCCAATCTTATGCAGCCCTTCATGAAATTCATCTTTGATTCAATTGTTTCAAAAGCACCTGATAATTCTGTCATCATTATCTCTCCTTTTATGAATTATTGTTTGCAAATACCCCACTCATAGATACATATTGCCTTATGGTGTCAAGAATTTTGTGCAGTTTGATCAGGGATTTGTTAACTCGAAAAAAGAAAATCACCCCCTTTTTTATGGTATCAGCACCCATTTTGTCCAGCGTGGGCAATAACCGCCTCCCAGCATTTTTCTGCTGGTGTCGGCCATACAAGGCGCTTGGTTGCTTTCAAACTTTACCGACACAGGAGCTTTTCCGCAAAAGTTAAAAGCCCTGCCTGGATGCTGCCAGAAATTGCAGGTGGCGCATCTTTTCTGTTTTACAAGCAGGGTTCCTGTACTCATAAGGCCTCTTCAATAATCTACCCGGCAGACAGCAAGCCTGCCGGATACTTCACTTTTGCTTCCCCGTATCACGCGTGCGCGCTGCAAAATGTTCAGGATTTGCAGGAGCACGTTGTTGTTTTCCAATGGCACGGCAAGCCCTGCGGCAATGTTTTCCATGCTGGTCAGTTTTATGGTGGGCTGTTTTTTTGCGAAGGATTTCGCGTGGGCATCGGCCTTGCGGCAATAGGTGTAGAGCTGGCTTGAAATGGCGTAGGCATACAGGCGTGAAAGGCCGGGGCTTTCTTTATAGACGGGAGTTGGTTTGATAATCGCCAGCACCTGTTCGCGGCAGTTGCCTCCAGCATTAAATTCGGTTGTAAAAGAGGCCGAGGCGTCTTTCTCGCTGGGGCTTTTCACCTCGATGATGGCAAGCTCTTTTTTCTGCGGGTGCCAGGCAACCACATCTGAAAAACCTGCGCCGCTGATGATCTCGGCCACATAGCCGCGGGCGGCAAAGTAGTCTTTCGTGAGCCGGTCGAACAGGTCTTTTTCCGGTGTGTATAACCCCATGCGAACATTCCCCCATTACAGTATGAGCGCCGACGGAAAGAAAACTAAAATTGTATCAGGCTGCCTGTGTGAAAATCAGGAGCCTTGTTACCAGCATGTGTGTTTCCCGGTCAATGCATTTTTAGAAAATCGGCAATAGTGATAATAGCAATGCCATTGTGCTTCTTCAACCGGAGCAGATGCGAATCGCCGCTGACAATACATGATGCTTTGCCGTCGCCAGCAAGGTTTATGAAGAGATTGTCGCTTGGGTCGGCGGTGATCGGCGCATCGTGTGATACGACGGATATATTGTGCCCCATGTTTTGAATGTCGCGCACTATTTTGTAAACAGCATCGGACTCAAGATGAAACTTTATAGAAAGCACCCTGATTATCTCATCCAGCAGTTCCCGGCAATAAAGCAGTCTATATTCCGAACCCCTTACCAGGACGAGCGCCTGGCGGGCCTTGCCGTTCCAGAGATATCCGGAGATGAAAACATTGGTGTCGAAGACGATCGTTTTTTTATCTGCGTGATCTAGCTTCATGCACTATTTTCTCAACCTGTTTCATGCTCAGCGGTGCGATCTTTTTGCCTTTAACCACTGTGTCAATAAAGCTGAAAATATCCTGCGCCTGATCTGTAGCCGGCATTACGATGACTTCAACCCTGCTGCCCGGCTTGAACGGCAGAGATTTCAAGCTGATGCTTTTGTCTTTTTCGACCGCGATGATTTTTTTTATGGCCTGCATTGCTCGTATCCCCTAAAAAGTGTCTGTTTTACAAAAAAGATAAAATTTTTGAATTAAGGTTCATAATACACTCACAGGTGTACTTTGCAAACATTTTTAAAAGCCGCACGCCCAAAAAAAACAGGAATGAATAGAAAAAATCATAAGCTCTGCGCCGCGGCTGGAAGGCAATTTTGTTTTTTTGTAGGTGCTCGAAATTTTGAGCCTCTGCTGCCTGCTCAAACATTACCGCCCCAGCAGTATAAGCAGCAAGCACTCGATGATAAAATGTGCACTATCCGATACGTTGCTCAGCGACACCCAGCGAGCATCATCCTCATCGCCGGTCTCGAAAGCATAGAGGTTTTGTATGCCGTATGTTACGGCGTACGGGGTGAGTATCAGCATGAGATACCAGCTTTTGCCCGTGGCGATAGAAAGCGCTACTGGCAGGAGGGCTATCCAGAGGATAATGGTCATTTCTAAAAACCCCAAAAGCCAGACTAACAACTTGCAGGGCACAGCGCACATGAAATCAATAGTTTTATCAATCATGGTTTTGTTTACCTTTCCTGAATGCTCAAAGGCTCACAAAGAGGGCCTTTAAAAGCTTGAAAATTATATATACTGCTGCTGCGGCTGCAGCTGCCGCCAGAATACGGCCAAATGGGTTGCGCGGCACAAACATTGACATGCTTACGACGCCTGCTAGCAGGCCTATGGCCATAAACGGCGCTATAATAAAGCCGCATACAGCAAGCCCTCGGCTCAGGCGCCGGCAGGGCTGCTCTTGCGCTGCGACCGGCCGGGCATAGTCCTGGCTGCCTGGTTTTGCTGCAATACAGTCAGCTGCGTTGAAAAAAATCGATTCATCACCCGTTTCTTGCTTACCGGCCTTTCCGGTCATGGCAGTCTCTCCCTTGTGGCAGCCCGATTTAATAATGAATTGGCGGCTCATAACGTCTTTTTACAAGCCCGATAATGATTCTGAGAATGCTATAGATGGCCACAGTGGCGGCAACAGTGGTCAATGCAGCTCCATACGGTATAGACTTTACGATATCAGGTAAACCTACTAAGCCGGTCAGCAGGGTCAGAGCTAATGCCGGCGCTACCACCAGAAGGCAGAACAAAATCAGCCCATACCGTCGGCGGGGAACAAAGGTCTGCAGCTGCATGCAATATGATTTCGCACGATTGCAATGCAGCTCTGTTTTCTCGGGCACTGAGCCTTCGCCTCCGCTTTTGATACCGGGTGCGGCATCTTTGCAGTCCGGTCGTACCATGGAGCACCTCTTTTTTTTGCTGCTGTCATGCTGCTGGCTACGGGCAAGGGCGCAATCCGCTCATGACAGGATGTTCTTCTTTTCAGAAAAATAGTCCGTAAGCTTCAACCCTTTCCAGGTGGCATATTGCCTGAGATCGCGGCTTGAGGACTTCCAGACAAGGGCAAGCACTGCGGCATCGTCAAGATACCCCAGCACCGGTATGAAATCCGGTATAAGGTCAACGGGGTTCAGAAAGTAGAGCACTGCAAACACAATGCTTGCCGTGATGGCCCAGGGCACCCTGTCATAGGAGCCGTCCCAAAAGTCTCTGAGCATCATCATAAGAAGCTGCATGCGTTTCATGAACTGCCGGAGCTTGCCGTTCTGCTTGAGGCTTTCGATCTTTTCGTCGATCTCTTCAGCCCGATCGAGGACTTTAATAACATCCTCCTCAGTGATCCTTCGGCTATTGTCTTTCACATAGGTGCCATTAATTGCCTGTTCCATGCTGCGTACCTCCTTTTTGGGTTTTGCGGGTTTGGCAGGCTGTTGAAAAACGCCCATCTGCTGTGTTGCGCTCATCATGCTTCACTGCGGCGTACAAAAAAGTACGCCTCATTCGCACAATTTCGCGCGCCTTGCATCTGTTCATTTTTGAACAGCCTCTTAGATGATTTCATTGTTGTTATCCAGCGTTATGAGCGCCCCGGCGGCCATGCACACAGCGCAGGCTGCTGCAAAAAAGCGCTTGGCCTGAAGGCTTTGCCGGTGGCCGGTGGCGCAGTAGGTTGCAAAATGCTCGCAGTTATTGAAAAGAAGCGAGTAGTCGGTCCTGTCAATAAGCTCAAGAGCAATGCGCAGGGTCTCAGCAGGGGCAAGCCTGAGCCGGTACTCGTGCCTTCTCAGCTCGCCGCCTTTGAGAAACCATGCAAGAGGTGAGGTATGCACCAGGGGCGCTACTTTTTCGTTTTCGCGGCCGCTGAAGTGTATGACCCTGCTTCCGCCTGCATAAATGCCGTGATGGGCATACAGGATGCCGCTGCGGCGTACATAAATATGATCGCCGGGGATGAGATCGTCTGCGTTTAGTGTTGTCATTGCATCAACCCCTTCTCTGCAAGGTGAGGGCTGCTGGGCACGGGGCTGTGCGCTTTGGCTGCTGGGCTTTCGCGGTATCTAAACCAGCAGGCGATCAGCAGGCCCGTGGTGGCAAGAGAGAGAGTATTGCCAAAAATAAACACGGGGTCGCGCACATAGACGCAATAGACTTGCAGCAGGCACAGGCCTGCCATAAGCGATATAAGATAGGTAATGCTCAGGTCTCCGGCCCGCCTGGTTCTACAGGTTTTTACCACCTGCGGAATACCGCTCCAGCAGACGATTATGGTTCCCAGTGCTCCGATTGTTTCAAACATGCTTAATCCTTTCATGACGGTTTTTTCTTCTTCTTGTTTCAATTTTAAGGCACCAGCATGACAACGGTTGGCATTTCGGGCTGGTTATACTATAATTAGTCGCTGAACGAAGCCCAACGGTTTCTTCCGGGCTTAATCCAATCTATAAAAATTCCCCCTTTAGCAAAGGGGGTTTGGGGGATTTGTCAGGCTGCAAAAAATCCCCCTGTATCCCCCTTTTTCAAAGGGGGATTAAATAGGCCTATTTTTTTCACATAAAATAAATTGCCCCCTTGTTTTTGGGGAGCTGTACCAGGTATCAGAAAACAGAAAAGGAGGCAGTATGCAGCAGAGAAAGGCAACCTATACCTCGGCAACCCGCATGGCCGACATGGTGCTTAAGCTGGCCCGCGCCTGGGCACCGGTACCCCTTGAGGATTTGTGCGAAGAGCTTGAGATTTCACCACGGACGGCAAAGCGCTACCGCAGCGCCCTCAACGGGTATTTCAGGGAGAAATTCTCAGGGGATGATGCGGGCTTGAAGTTTATTCAGGCAGCCTCTGAAAGCGGAAGGGAAATGTGGTTTCTCTCGCAGCAGCAGGAGCTGGAGGCCGACTCGTTCAGACGGCTCATCTCGGTGTATGTGTCTATGGTGCTTTTGAAGACGCTTGACAGCTCCGTGCTTGAAGAAGGCGTAAACGAGCTGTGGCGGGCTGCGGCAGGGCAGGTGGCGCCATCAAAAAAAGGGAAGCTTACCCTTTTTGACCGGAAGTTCCGCTGCACAGGGTTCGGCAGGAAAAGCTACACGCGCAATGACGCGGTTTTAAAGCAGGTAATAAATGCCCTTATCGGTCAGAAGAAGCTCCAGGTGCTGCACAGCGGGGCAGCGGAGCGCAAGCCAAGGTATCACATTGTGCATCCCTACACTCTGCTTCTGCACCGCGACTCGCTGTATCTGCATGCCTATGCCGAGGGACGCAAGGCCGTACGCACGTTTTCCATCGACAGGATTGAGCGGGCAACTGTGCTTGACGATGCATTTCGCTACCCACCCGATTATGATCCCGACAGACTCACGCAGGGGTCATTCGGCATATATGAAGAGCCTGACGCTAAGCCATTTAATGTAATGGTATCGTTCAAGGAAACGCTGCACGACTACATAACAGCACGGCAGTGGCACCCACTGCAGCGGTTCTCGTCCCTTAAAAACGGTTGCTTCACCATGCAGGTGCCGCTTACCAATGTGCATGAGTTTATTCCGTGGGTGCTGCAGTTCGGGGGCGACGCCGAAGTTGTTGAACCTGCAGGCGTGCGAGAGCAGGTAAAACAGGCTATTGCGGGAAGCCTGGCGCAATACAAATGATATGTTTTAAGTGCCAGATCCGGAAAAGAAATGGCACGTGTCAGGCGTTTGCAGCTGATTTGGCAGAGGCCTGCAGCGCTTCGGACTGATAGTGGGCAGCAAGTGAATCAATTATTTCCTGCAAGTCGCCCAGCATGATTTGTTCTATTTTATAGAGTGTCAGGTTGATGCGATGGTCGCTTACGCGGCCCTGGGGAAAATTGTAGGTACGTATGCGCTCGCTGCGATCGCCGGAGCCGACCATGCTTTTGCGCTCCAGGGAAATCTCATCGTGCTGCTTCTGCTGGGCCAGGTCAAGCAGGCGTGACTTCAAAATTTTCAAGCCCTTGGTCTTGTTCTTGAGCTGAGATTTTTCATCCTGGCAGGTAACGATAAGCCCGGTGGGAATATGGGTGACGCGCACCGCAGAGTCGGTGGTGTTAACGCTCTGGCCACCGGGGCCCGACGAGCGATAAACATCGTATTTAAAATCGGCAGGATTGCAGTCAAGCTCTACATCATCGGCCTCAGGCAGCACGGCAACAGTAACTGCCGAGGTGTGAATCCGGCCCTGGGTTTCAGTATCCGGAACGCGCTGCACGCGGTGCACGCCGCTTTCATAGCGCAGCTGGCTGTAGGCCCCCTGGCCTTCAATAAGGGCAATAACTTCTTTGAACCCCTTAAGCCCCGTGACGCTCTGACTCATGATTTCAATGCGCCAGCCCCTGGATTCAGCATACTTTGAATACATGCGAAAAAGGTCATACACAAAAAGGGCCGCCTCATCGCCGCCTGTGCCGGCGCGTATTTCAAGGATGACATTCCTGTCATTGCGCGGGTCTTTCGGTAGCAAGAGCACCTGCAACTCCTGCTCTATTTTTTCTTTTTGTTCGGTTAGCGGGCCGATCTCCTCGCGGGCAAGCTCCCTGATTTCTTCATCGCTGTCACTCAGAAGCTTTTTATTATCATCAAGCTGCCGGGAAATATCCTTGAAACGCTCATAGCCTTCAACAATGGGCGCAAGTTTTGCCCTTTCGCTGGTCAGCCCATGATACCTCTTCATATCATTAAACACAGATTGGTCGCTCAACTGAACATCAATCTCCCTGTAGCGGAGAATGACGTCATCGAGTTTATCAAAAATCGACATGAAGGGTATTCCTCGTGTGCTGTAAAAAAGAAAAGACGGGATTATTGAAATCCCGTTTTCTTAAAATAGCGGTGTTCGGTGCGCTGCGCGCCCGTCCATAGTGCCGTGTATGCGCAAAAGACCGCCTGCTTACTTCTGAGCACCGTAGCGCTTATTAAACTTCTCAACGCGGCCTGCAGCGTCAATCAGCTTCTGCTTGCCGGTAAAAAAACCGTGACAGGCGGAGCAGATTTCAACCCTGATCTCTTTTATGGTGGAGCGCGTTTCAAAAACATTGCCGCAGGCGCAGGTCACCGACGTTGGTGACAATGTGGGATGGATGCCTTTTTTCATGTACTGTACTCCTTGTAGCAAAATTTACTTGTTCATGGAATTAAGAAACTCTTCATTATTATCCGTATCGTTCATTTTTTCAAGTAAAAATTCCATGGCGTCAACCGTGTTGAGGGGCTGCAGCACCTTGCGGAGCAGCCAGACGCGGCTGAGCGTATCGGAAGGCAGCAGCAGCTCTTCCTTGCGCGTACCTGACTTGTTGATGTCGATGGCAGGAAAACACCGGCGCTCGGTCAGCTTGCGGTCAAGGTAGAGCTCCATATTGCCGGTGCCTTTAAATTCCTCAAAGATGACTTCATCCATGCGGCTTCCCGTATCAATAAGGGCCGTGGCAATAATGGTGAGGCTGCCGCCGTCCTCGATATTGCGGGCAGCGCCGAAAAACCGCTTGGGCTTGTGCAAAGCATTTGAATCGACACCACCAGACAGAACCTTGCCGCTGGGGGGAACGACCGTATTATAGGCGCGGGCAAGGCGCGTGATGCTGTCCAGCAGTATCACGACATCCTTATTGTGCTCGACAAGGCGCTTTGCTTTTTCGATTACCATTTCGGCCACCTGCACATGACGGGTTGCAGGCTCATCAAAAGTTGAGCTGATTACCTCGCCTTTGACCAGGCGCTGCATATCGGTCACTTCTTCAGGCCGCTCATCGATAAGCAGCACCATGAGGATGACGTCGGGGTGGTTTATGCTGATCGCATTTGCGATATTCTGCAGCAGCATGGTTTTACCGGTGCGCGGCGGAGATACGATCAGACCGCGCTGCCCCATGCCGATGGGAGCCAGCAAATCCATAACGCGGCCGGAAAGGTTGTTTGAAGCCGTTTCGAGCTTGATCATGTTGTTGGGATACAGGGGCGTGAGGTTGTCAAAAAGTATCTTGTCCCGGGTCTGGTCGGGATCTTCGAAATTGACCGATTCAACCTTCAGCAGGGCAAAGTAGCGCTCGGAATCCTTCGGTGGCCTGATCTGACCTGATACGGTATCGCCGGTGCGGAGATTGAAGCGCCTGATCTGGGAAGGAGACACGTAAATATCATCCGGCCCCGGAAGATAATTGTAGTCGGGAGCCCGGAGAAAACCGAATCCGTCAGGAAGGATTTCAAGAACGCCTTCGCCGTAAATGAGCCCGTTTTTTTCAATTTCGGTCTGAAGCAGCGCGAAGATAATATCCTGTTTGAGCATACTGGAATAGCCCTCAATCTTCATCTGCTTTGCAAAGTCCATGAGGTCATTAATTTTTTTTGCTTTAAGCTCTTTCAAATTCATCAAAATTACATCTCCAAGGGATTAATATGTCGTGTTGCAGCCAAAGCCAGGCACTTTGCAGTGCACATGCAAATATGCTGTTCTGCAGTACAGTGCATTATTTTGAAATGTCAGGATTATTGATTATGTCCATCGACATCGGAAGTGTCAGCCGGTGCGTTGTGCGAGACTGCTGATTCGTGTTTGCTTAGTTTTGAGAAGGCTCTGATAGAATGCCCAAACATGTACATTAATTTTTTTATTGGTCGGTATGTTTCCTGATCTCATAATTAGAGAGCACCGGGATAAACCTTACGGGAGAGAACGTACCGGCTTGTAGAATAGTGCGGTGAGTTAATTGTATTTAGTATTTAGTACAAAAAAGTACTAACTGTCAAGATATTTTATGTGCCTTTTTCAGAATTTCGCATAAAAAAGACCAGGCGGCAGCAACCTGCGCTTCAAACGCGTCCATAGAGCCTGTGTTTTCAATAATATAATCGGCATGCCACCGTTTTTCATTAATTGAAATCTGGGAGCATATGCGCTGCCTGGCCGACTCACGGGTCATACCGTTGCGCTGCATGAGCCGCAGCTGCTGGGCTTCCTGGCCGGCGTATACCAGCACTGTTTTGTCAAACCGCGATTGCAGTCCGCATTCGAAAAGCAGCGGTATGTCGGCAATAACTATACCGGCATATCCCTGATCGTAGAGATCCCCTATGCGGCTGAAAATTCTGTTTATAATAAACGGATGCAGGATTGCATCGAGAAGCTTTCTTTTTTTCGGATCTGCAAAAACAACAGCGCCAAGTTTCTCCCGGTCAAGTTCGCCGGACGGCGTGACAATGTCGCTGCCGAAAGCATCTAAAATAAGCTGAAAGCCTTCTTCGCCGGGCCGGACGACATCCCGTGCAACAAGGTCGGCATCGATAAGGCTTGCGCCTTTTTGCACAAACAGCTGAGCAGCCCTGCTTTTACCGCTTGCAATGCCTCCGGTAAGGCCGACGCTAAGCATGCCAGCTCCTCAGAAGTGTTAGAGTGTCTGCAAAATCGGCAGGCAGGGGAACCTCAAAGGACAGCGGCTTGCCGGTATCCGGATGGCAAAACGTGAGATGATAAGCATGCAGCAAAGGCCTCTTCACTGACCGCAGCAGATCAAGCACAGGCTTTGATGCAATCTGCTTTATCTTTTTGTCCGCGCCGTAGAGATTATCTCCCACAACAGGGTGGTTCATGCTTGAAAAATGTACCCGCACCTGATGTGTCCTGCCGGTTTCAAGAACCGCTTCAACAAGCGAAACCCCGACAAAAGTCTCCAGAACACGCCAGTGCGTTATCGCGTTACGGCCATGAAGGGTTTGCGTCGACATTTTTTTGCGATCAGAGGCATGGCGACCGATAAGGCTCTGCACAGTGCCGGTATCGACCGGCCACGATCCAAAGACAAGAGCATTGTATTTACGGGTGACCGTATGCTCTCTAAATTGCGAGCTCAAGCTGTGATGTGCTTTATCGTTTTTGGCCGCTACCAGCACGCCTGACGTGCCTTTATCAAGTCGATGGACAATGCCGGGCCTGATGACGCCGCCGATCCCGGAAAGGTTCGTACAGTGATGCAGCAGCGCATTGACCAGGGTGCCGGTATAGTTACCGCATGCAGGATGCACGACCATGCCGGCAGGCTTATTGATGACGACCACCCAGTCGTCTTCGTACAGGATGTCAAGGGGTATGTCCTGGGGGACGGCCTCAAGCCGGACAGGTTCTGGTATATCGATCTCAATCAGGTCGCCGTCAGATACATGCAGCGAAGGTTTGGGGATGATGCCGTTGATGCGGATATGCCCGTTCCGGATGGCTTTCTGTATTTGCGAGCGGCTGAAATCAGGATTTTTTTCCGGCAGCAGAGCGTCGAGCCGTCTGCCGGCATCCGATGCCGTAACTGTAATATGCAGCTGTTCCATGATAAGCGCTGAAAAGATTATGCCCCGAAAACAACTGTTCTGAAAATCTTTTGAAAACATTCCGGAAGCAGCCCGTCCTCTTCCGGCAGAACCGTGCGCACATCAAGAACAACTCTGTCTTTGTTGATACGGCACACCACGGGGGGCATACCTGCGCGCAGCAGCTCATCGACCTGGTTTGGCAGCAGTGGCTGGGGATTAATGCTGACAACCCATGTCGGCAGCTCCTGCAGGGGGCATGAGCCGCCGCCGACCTGAGACACGGCCTGCTCGACTGAAACCGCCCCTTCCGGCGCCAGCGGCTTCAGGGCCGCGGCGATGCCAAGAGCGCGTTTTTTTAAAACTTCTGAGCGGGCCATAAGCATTGCCATGACAGGAATCGATGTGATGTTTTCCGGCGCAAGCACATACGTGCGAAGCGTGGCGTCAAGGGCTGCAAGAGTAAGCTTGTCTATGCGGACAGCCCGCGCCAGGGGATGTTTTCTGATCCGGTCAACATAGGCGCGCCTGCCGACGATGATGCCTGCCTGCGGCCCGCCTAACAGCTTATCGCCGCTGAACGTGATGATGTCAACGCCGCTTTTGACGGCCTCCTGCACGGTCATCTCATCACGAAGCCCCAGCAGGCCGGGATCGACCACGCAGCCGCTGCCCATGTCAAAAAGCACCGGTATGGCGTGCTGCCTGCCGAGCTCTGCAATCTCATCAAGGCCGGCTGCGGCAGTAAAGCCCATGATGCGGTAATTGCTCGGATGGGCCTTGAAAAGCAGGCCGGTCTGGCCGGTTATGGCATTGAGGTAATCCGAAACATATGTCCTGTTGGTTGTGCCGACCTCGACAAGCCTGGCGCCGCTTTGCTCCATGACATCAGGAATTCTAAAGCTGCCGCCGATTTCAATAAGCTCGCCGCGCGACACCAGCACGTCGGCCCCCCGGGCTACAGCTGCCAGGCATAAAAGAACCGCCGCCGCATTATTGTTGACAACAAAACCAGCCTCAGCCCCCGTGAGCTTCTGCAGCAGTCCCTCGACATGCTCCGAGCGGGAGCCGCGCTCCCCGGCTGCAAGGTTGAATTCAAGGTTGGAGTAACAGCCCGCTACGTCCATGACCTCCTGAAGCGCGTCACGGGAAAGCGGCGCCCTGCCCAGATTGGTATGCACGATAATGCCGCTTGCATTGATAACGCGCCGCAGCGATGGGGCATGCATATCGGCACACTTTCCAACAATGTCCGAGCTTGAAACAGTATACAAAGATTCAGAAAACTGTGCCGGGTCTTCTGCAGCAAGAAGCTGCTCACGGCGTTCCATGAGAAGCTCCTGCACCGCCCGCAGCACTGTCGTACGCGGCATGCCCGCAGGAAGTTCATCGGCGGAAAAGCTGCGCATTACCTGATCTACCGAGGGCAACTTTCGCATATAATTATTTTTTATTGTTTTTTTCATGAGTGCTCGTACCGGCAATACGCTTTCTTTGCAGAAACATTAGCAGATGTTTACATAGAAAGCAAATCATGGGCTGGGTGAGCGCCATTTTTTCCTGTAAACCGCTTTTTAGGTTGACACACTGGTGTATTTGTGCGAAAGTGTTAAAAAATGATGTTTTTTTGTTTTTTTAATTTTAAGTCCGCCTTATTCCATTATGGCCCTGCGGGTTTAAAAGAGTAAACCTTCAGGGGTTTTTTTGTGAGCAGTCAAACCGGTCAGGATTTCTCCATCCGCTCAGAGAATCACCCTTGAGTATTCTATAACGCCCGGGAAACGCCTGTGGTGCAGAACTGCGCCAGAGTGCGGCAGCCCGGGTAACGGCAAACACAGAAAAGGAGAGTCAGTATGGGTACAAAGCTGTATGTGGGCAATATGTCCTACAAAGTAACGACGGAAGATCTGCAGAAACGCTTTTCGGAAGCGGGAGAAGTCGTTTCGGTCAATATTGTTTTTGACAAGTTTACGGGCCAGTCCAAAGGCTTCGGGTTTGTTGAAATGGCAACGGAAGAGGGCGCGCAGGAAGCCGTACGGGCACTGCATAATGCTTCTCTGTACGGCCGCGGAATTGTGGTCAATGAGGCCCGCCCCCAGTCCGATCGCCCCGGCGGGGACCGCAGGCGTCCCGGCGGCGGTGGATTCAAGAGCCGTGGCGGTTATTAACAGGTCTCTTTGATTTTTATTCATTGAAGTTGAAACGCCGGAGCATACAGTTCCGGCGTTTTTTTTTGCGCTGCATTTATTTCTGGTTGCTGGGCAATAGGCAATTCAGCAAACCCCCTTGTAGTACCCCGACAGAAAAAACGCTTGCGGTCATGCACAATGTATACTAATGTAGGTATGTAACTACATTGTGGGAGGATATGCCATGCAGGTAGGACTGCGGGAAGCAAATATGCATTTTTCAAAATATATCAAGCTCGTAAAAAAAGGCCGGGAGATCGTACTAACCGAGCGTGGCGTGCCGATTGCGGCAATACGTCCGGTCGCGCCTCAGAATTATTCCATGGAGGACAGGCTGAACGCACTGGAGGACAGGGGCGTTCTCAAGCGCAGCACAGGGCGGCTAAAACTGCCCACGCTGGCTGCCCTGCCTGGCAAGGCCGTTTCCAGCCTTGTTATCGACGAGCGCAGTGAAAGGCTGTGATGGCGCAAACCTGGGCCTATATTGATACAAGCACGTATCTGAAGGTTTTCGTGAAGGAATCCGGATCGGCCAAGGCTCGGGAGTTAATTAAAAAGCACAGGATTCTTACCTCGGCGGTAGTGTCAGTTGAATGTTTCTCGGCTCTGTCCAGAAAAAAGCAGGCCGGAGAGCTGAAAAGCAAAGAATTTGATTCGTTGATAAAAAAAATCCGTGAAAGCCTTGCCCATATTGAAATCATCCGGCTTACCGATGATGTGCTTGCAAAGGCCGGGCAGATCGTCGTAAGCTCTCCCGTAAGATCACTTGATGCCCTGCACATAGCATCAGCCTTTATATTTCAAGACGCCATGCAGATCCCCCTCACCTTTGTAACCTCCGACCACAGGCAGCTTGAAACAGCCCACAGGCATGGATTTGCGACAGTGCTGGTTGAATAACAAAGATGGCCCAACGATAACTTGCCCCCATAGATGCCAGCCCTAGGTTTTTAGTTTTCGCCAAATTCCGTCATTGTCATGAATCCTTCCCCCGAAGAGTTATTGATTTATTCGTGGACGGATTTTCCCTTAACCTTTTGAATTAACTATTGAAGATACGGCCCCTTGTCTTCTCCCAACCACTCCGGATCAGCGGCAGCATGACGCGTCGTTCGCTGCAACCAGTCGTTGGGCATCATTCTATCATCGTTCACCTTCCACGATTTTGATTTCCTCTTCCGTCAGGCAGTATAGTTCATACACCAGACGGTCGATCTCCGCATCGGTCGTCGTGATGGCGTTATGCAAGACGGCTTTTTCGGGCTCTGATGTCGCACCGTGCAACTTTGGTGTCAGCGTCAGCATTTTGTCCACCAACTCCAGCAACTTTGCGTGGCGGGTAAGGTCGGAGGGGTTGGCAACATCCACCTTCCACACTGGAACTTGGGAGAGGCTGAAAATAGTGACCTGCGGAAAAGAGGTTTTAAAGTCGGCGAACATGATTCGCCAAAAATACGCTATGAGCTTCGAGTTGATTAAGGCTAACAGGAATTTCTCTTCCACCAGAGAACTCGCCCGTGCCGTAAAAATGTTCCCGGTCACCGCAATTGGTTCAGTGATAATACTGGCGGTTGGTGCAATACCGATTTGGCGAATGACTATTTTGTGATGTGCAAGATGCACGTCGGCATCCCAGCACCCTCCTGAAGTTTTTGGTCTTTCGAATAAGACGAATTCGGAGGGCGGGTTCGTGGCGTAGCGGTGAATATCAGCACCAGCAAGGATGGGATGATGCTTGGCGGTGAGCTTCCGAGGGGAGAAATATTTTGCCCTATCACCTGTAATTAGACCACGATTTATCCTGGCGACCTTTTCTAAGTGTATGCATTCGGTTTGTAATTTTTGCAGTAAGGGTGCATTGTCCTCGTTCAACAGAATGTTCCAAGTAGCACCGGGCAACGAGGAGAACCTAGCTTGCTTAGTTCGAGAAAAGCCCGAAGGTGCAGCGGAAAATTCAGCGCTGAGAGAGGCAGTAGTTAGAACATCATGTTCGGCACGAAAATTTGGGTTCGATTCGGCCTTGAAAATCACCACAGAGGTATGAACGTCCGCGTCCTCAAACACACGGCCTTTGGCAACAGAAATATGCTGAATAGCGCACCTTTCCATCAGCCAGCGACGAAGATTTTCTGCATAGACGTTGTTCAATAGCGTTGTGGGGACAATGTGTCCGTGGTAGCCGTTTTTCTTCAATAACGACACTCCCCTTTGCAGGAACAGATGGAAAAATTCGATCTTAAACTCAGCGGCTACGTAATGGTTTTTTAGATAATCCAACTCATGTTCCTTTGTGTTATGTGGTTGCAGCATCCGATATGGCGGATTACCGATGATGGTGTCGAATCCTCCAGTTTTCATTGCATCGGCGAACTGCACAGACCAGTCGAAGGCGCGGACGCGGACGAGGTCTTCAGGAAGTATGGAGAAGTCGGAGGCGATAAGGGAGTTCCCGCGCTTTATATTGTCCGATAGGTTCGGCAATGCGCGTTCGTGGAAGAGGGTCATTTGCCGCGAGAGGGTGGCGTCGTTTTCGCCTTCGAGGGCTTTCAACAGCAAAGAGAGTTTGGTGGTTTCGACGGCCTGCCGGTCGATATCGACGCCGTAGATGTGAGTGGTGAGGATGCGTTTGCGTTCGGCGATGGTGAGACGGGTTTCACCTTTGGCGTTCTGATAGACGGCGTTGGCGTGTTTAGGGGAGGGGTTGGCTTGATGCCACATCAGGCAATGGTCGAGCAGGAACTGATAGGCGCCGAGGAGGAAGGAGCCGCTGCCGCATGCCATGTCGAGTACGCGGAAGGGGGGCGTGGTTTTGCCGCCAGCGAGAGCAGCAGGACTTTTACCTTCAATCTGTTTGCCGATGGTGTTGAGGACGATGTAGTTCACGATATAGGCGGGTGTGTAGTACACGCCGCCGGCCTTGCGCACTTCGGGTTTTTCTTCGACCTTGGCCTGGTGACCGGCGGTTAAGCGGATGACCTTGCCGAGGAAACGTTCGTACACCGTGCCGAGGATCTCTACTGGAAGAACGCCAAAGTGGTACGGGCTGCCATGCTCAAAGTAGAGGCTTTGGAGAATTGGCTTGAGGGCATTGTCGTCCAGGGCCAGACGCGGTGTGAGCGTGTCCGGCGCATCAGAGACGCCGGGTTCTTTCTGGAAATGGAATAAACCGGAGTTATATTTCTGATCGGCCTTACGGCACAATCCGCTTATAAAACGGTCGTAAATATCCTGTTGCTCACAGAGTTTGAGTAGTTGCCCGTAAGACTCAAGTCCGCGATCCTCGGCCATCCGCAGAAAGATGATCCGGTCTATAATCCGCTGAACGGCGTCGTTGAGGTCCTCTACCGACAAATCGCTGTTGCGTAGGGCGAGATTGCGCGCTAGTACATCGCGCCAGCCTTCGATATCCTTCAGAAACTCGCTGTCAACCTCGGAAGTGCCTCGCTTGCGCTTGGAGGCGGCATATTGGTCAAACGTCCCAGACCAGACAGCCTCGCGCGAGAACACGTCCCAGATTTCCCGCCAACGGTCAGGATACTCGGTGAAGCGGAAATACTGGATACGGGCATGGCTGGCCTTGTCGCTGGGGCGCGGGCGAGAAGCGCAATCGTATACGCCTAGTTCCTCGAAGTCGGTCAGGATGGACAGTGAAAGTTTGGCGCTGAAGCCGTAGCGTCGAAGTTGATAGGCCGGTGCGGGATCTGCGTTGATATTAACACCACACTTTTTGGCTTCGACGTAGAACTTCGGCAATGTGCCGACGCGGAACGTGTAGTCTGGAGCTTTTTGCTGGCCTTCGACATCCAGACTATCTTCGGGGATAACTTCGCGATATTGGGGTGCGGCCATGGTGGCGTTGCGTACGTCCCAACCAAGAGCCTCGAAAAAAGGGTCTATGAGCGATTGGCGGACATGGGCTTCCTTGACCCCAGGTGCAAGAAAGGACTGCTGGTTAGTGGCGAAATACTGACACAGCTTTGCAACTTCATCTTTACCTTGGTCGAATGCCTTATTCATAAGTGCTTAATCCTTTTCTCCGGTTACCGGCAACATTCAAACGCCCTAGGTTCTCTTCAGTGGGCGATGCTTTGCGGCGCGATTCGTGGGAAGAGTACGTAGGATTTTATGTCAATAAATCAGGATGTCGGTTTAAATATTCCCAAGCCCAGGGCTGAATATATATAGGGAAAACTGGTATGATAACTACTTAAGCTTGAGGCTCTACCAATTATTTTTTCTGCTTCAAGCCCCGACACAACACCGTCTCTATAATCTAAAATTTGGCTTCTTGTATTATTGACAACATATCCCGACAGAATCTTTTTTTCATCAGGTGTTAGGGAATGAAGTCTTGCCCTGCATTGTTTTAGAAATTTTCTATTTTTCCATTTTTTATTTATTTTAGCGAATAAAAATCCAATAAAATGTGCAAACAATAAAGCATTTACACAAAGAAAAGCTACCCCGATAAATTTTTTGTAATCAGCAATAAAAAGATCGAGGCCCAATTTTTTCAATAAAGGATCAGGACCAAACAGTAATGATCCGGCTACAATTGAAAACGCAAAAAGATATTTTGGGGAAAGTTTTAGCCATTCTATGATTTTATTCAATTCCAATTATTTTTTCCTCTAAATCTAAGGTTAGCAAACACGGGCATTGTTGACAAACCACACAAACGCCAAACTGATTTATAAATCGTCGAAAGGCGTAAAAATCATCTCCGCATCATGAAATAATACCGGTTCATATTCTGAAATTTTAACTCTGCTTCTCCTGAAACACCCGCCGGAACTCCATGGGCTTTGAGATGCTTCGAAATGATTCTCTGGTGCCGCCGGTGCCGATGACGGTTATGGCGCCGTAGCCGAGGATTCTGCCCATGATGGTTTGATCGACATTGACGGACTCGATTTTCGAGAGGTTCATCTCAAGGGCCTTGCGCCGGATGAAGCCGACCTTCATAATGACCCGCTTGTTGGTGATGGCAAACTCGCTTGTCCAGCGGTCGATAAGGGGTAGGATGAACAGGGTGAAAACGGAGCGCAGCGAGAAGAAGATAATCCAGTGCAGACGCGCTTCATAGACAACCTGCTCGCCGCTGATGAGATTATTTCGAACATAGCTGCCCATGAATATGTTCCCCCTGCTTCACAAAACAAACTGAAGGTGGGTGCACCAGAGCTGAACACGCCGATTATTTTCAATCATTAAGGGTTGGTTTCAGCCCCCCCTGTCAGGCATAATGATACATCGGGATAAGCTTTTCGGGCGCCGCCTTCTTCGCAAGCAGAGCTTCAAGCTTTTTTACCGTGCCTGGCGCAAGGATAGTATCGCCGCACACTGAACAAACCTCAGCCGGAACATCGTCAAACAGAAAAACTTCGCCCTTGTATCGAAGTGTGTGAATAATCATTTTTTGTTCGTACTCTCCGGTGCATCCCTGAATACTGCATTTCATATTGAAGACCTCCTTTGAAAAGGGGTTATCCATTTTGGCGGTTTTGGCTCATAGACTGTTATAATGATGGCGGCTTCCAGCGAAGTCGTGCACACAATATGCAAATATCTGTCGGCGGCGGTCTTTCCGCACAACAGACAACATGGGCCGCGCTGGTGCTCAGGATAATTTTCTATAACCCTACCATCTATTATGGCCTGCCGCAGGTCATCATACAAGATATTTTCATCGGACATTTCCTGATGACCATGTATGGTTATGCGCAGTTCATCGCGAAGAGCCTGATCTTTTAAACATGAAGCAATCGAAATTATATCGATTTTTTTCTCCATCTGTGACCCCCTCGTAAAAAATCGTCATACCGGCGCTCTGGACCCCGGTTTTCACCGGGGTGACGACTTCATGTTTCGCAATTCACCAGTATTGACGCCAATCCATTTCCACAACACATAAGGGAGAGAGCACCTTAAGCACCCATTCACGAACCACCTCGGTGCTTCTGCTATGTCCGGGCATACAGCACTTCTCCTTCCAGTGCGGCGGGCCTTTCAATCGTTCCGACAATTTCCTTGCGCCACTCAAATTTTTTTTTCTGTTGTTGTAAACGTAGCTGCCCATGAATAAGTTCCCCCTTCTTCACGAAACAGATAAAATGCTTATATTTCACGTCATACTACACGCTGCCGTTTGCTTTGGATACATATTTTTCAAAAATTTTTTTCGCTTCATCATCAGATGCCTGATCACGCAATCCTTTGCATGGTCTCGAAGTTGCACAGCCGGATGTCAGGCGCACCTTCGCGGTCGCGCATGAGCTCGCCACGGGGATTGAGCGACAGCAGCACATGGTTGCCTGTGAGCGCCGGGTTTTCCATGCCATTTGCTGCAAGCAGCAGCTGCAGGCGCTGCATGAGTCGGTCATACTCCGGCCCGGTAATGATTTCGCGGCGCAGGGCATTTGCTGCATTGATGCCGGTATAGAATTCGCCGTCGTGTTCGGCGAGCGATTCATCGGGCCCGTTCCAGAATCCCCAGACCGTAATATAGTCATGATCCATCTCAAGCACGGGAGTGCCTTCCGGTGTCAGTGTCCCGGCATGCGCGCCGTATCTGCGCCTGTCGGCAATGCAGCCCGTATCGGCTGTGAGGCCCGTTTTGTAGATTGCGCGGGGGTAGATTGTGGCGACGCCGCGCCTGGTGAGCTCGAAGGCAAGAGAAAATTCCTCAAAGGGGCTGTTATAGCCAAACTTTCTTATAATGGCGCTCAGGTCACCTTCATCGTCGGGCAGCTCCCCCACTTTTGATACTTTCCAGACGATATTTATATTGTCTTTTGTTTTGGTGTAAAAAACGTCGTTCGTGGGCGAAAGCCTGGTGCAGGGGGTCTTGCGCCAGCGCTCGGGCTGGAAGTAGTCGAACAGGTCGGGGTCATGCCCCGCCACCCAGAGATGACCGTTTGTGCTTTCGGTTAATCCATATACATAGTCCACGCCCATGAGCGTCATCGGGCGCAGGTGCTGCGGCCATTTTTTCGGCACATCGTCCCGGAAGCGGTCGCGCTGCTTCACAAGGTAGCTGCCGCGACGCGACGCTTTCACCTGCTCTTCATGCTCGGGCATGCGCTCAAGCAGCTCGAAGTCAACAAGGGCATAGGGCATGCCCCTGTCGCGCCTGTGCAGCATTGAGCCGTCGGGCCGCGGGCGCATAATGAAGTGGGCCGGCTTCTGATCAAGCACGCGGTAGCCTTTGAGCCGCAGGTCGTTTATGATCTGCTGCGTGAATTCAGACAGTTTTTTATCGGGCAGGCCTGCCTGGTCGAAAGCGGCAACAGCATTCAGCCCCCGAACCCATTTGTAGATAAGGATGTATTGCCGCAGGATGTCAATCTCTATGCCGGGGTGCTTGGCGATCTTGCTCATGATTTTGGCCTTGGACCGACCGGTCTGCCACAGCTGGAGCCTTTCGGGCGGCACATAGACGGCAAGGGGTTTTTGGAGCATTATCTTCAGGTCTTGCGGGCCATAGCTGTTGGCGCGCAGTTCCTCCACCAGAGAGAATTCCTCGAAGGGGCTGTTGAACTCAGCCCGCAGCACATCCTCGATGATTTTTGTTTCCAGCGGCACATCCTGCCCCATGCGGCACCACTTGACGACCATGTCGAGCGATTTGCCGCCGACGGGTTTTGTTTTTACCTTATAGACGGTGCTTGTGCCTGCCAGCTTTTCACGGTTGGCCTTGAACCACTTTGGGGTATACCAGTTTTCAGGCTCCATGTGCCCGATGAACGGCAGGCCGTGGCGGGTCACGTAGATATCGCCGCCGTCGCCGGTTTTAGCATGCACATAATCGACATTGAGAAAGCGGGTGAGCGCAATGTTGGGGTAGTGGTCAAGCCTGAGTTTTGTCAGGTCGATTGACTCGGCGGTGCCGGGCCGGTCGGTTTCGGCATTCTCCATGGACAACTCCTGCTTCTTGACTCGGAAGCCGTATTGGCTTAGTATCATACTGATTCTAACGCAATCACTGCAAGACTTAAATAAAAATATAGCGGTATACCATGCGCACGGAACATGATTTTTTGGGTGCCCTGCAGATCGATGATAGCCGTTATTCCGGCATTCACACGCAGCGGGCCTATGACAACTTCGGCGACTCGGGCCAGCGGCACGACCCGGTTTTTCTGCGGGCGTATCTGCTGGTTAAAAAAACCGCGGCCCTTGCCAACCGCGAACTCGGGTATCTCGAGGCGGAGAAGGCCGACCACATCATTGCGGCAATAGACTTCATTATCGACGGCAGCCGGTTTGAGGATTTCATCGTCAATCCCCTATGCGGCGGGGCAGGCACATCGCTCAATATGAATGTCAATGAAGTGGTGGCTAATTATGCCCTTGAGCATGCTGCGCGGCCGAAAGGAGAGTACGGCTCTATCCATCCGCTTGAGCATGTCAACCTGCACCAGTCAACCAATGACACCTATCCGACAGCCTTGCGCGTTGCCATGCTGCTGTATCTTGAGCAGCTTGAAACAGGCCTTGTTGCGCTGCAGCAGGCGCTGCAGGAGAAAGAGCGTGAGTTCAGCGACGTCGTGCGCCTGGGGCGGACCGAGCTGCAAGACGCCCTGCCCATGACTGCGGGCATGCAGTTTGCCGCCTATGCCGAAGCCATCGGCCGGGACCGGTGGCGCGTTTTTAAAGCCCGCGAGCGCATCAAGGTCGTGAACCTCGGGGGCACTGCCATCGGCACGGGCTTCGGCGCGCCGCAGAACTATATTTTCTGCGTCATCGAAAAGCTGCGGGCCGTGACCGGCCTTTCGCTGACGCGGGCGGAAAACATGGTGGAGGCCACACAGAACCTTGATTCTCTAGTTGAAGTATCCGGTCTATTAAAGACGCTTGCGGTGAATCTTTTGAAAATTTCCGAGGACCTGCGCCTCCTTTCATCCGGGCCTGCAGGCGGCTTGGCCGAGGTTGTGCTTCCGGCTGTGCAGGAGGGCTCTTCCATCATGCCGGGCAAGGTCAACCCCGTCATACTCGAGTTTGTGTCCCAGACGGCCCTTCTGGTGATGGGCAATGACAGCGTCATAGCCCATGCTGCCGGGCTCGGCAGTCTTGAGCTCAATCAATTTTACCCCCTTGCTGCAACGCTCATGCTCAGCACTCTGCGCAGCCTCGATCTTGCCGTCAGCCGCCTGCGGACAAAGGCTGTGGAAGGCCTGCAGCTGAACCGGGAGAATATCGCGGACCACCTTTCCGATTCGATTGCCGTTGTGACCTACCTTGCCCAGACTATCGGCCATGAGGCGGCATCAGGGCTGTACCGGAAACATCTTGAGACCCGGCAGCCTCTGCGGCAGCTGATTCTTTCTGAAAAGCTGCTGTCCGAGCAGGAGCTTGACAGCCTGCTGTCGGCAGAAAAAATACGCATGATGGGTATAAGAAAATGAACACGACGCCGGTCGGCAACAGGCTGCACATAGGAATTTTCGGCAAGCGCAATGTGGGCAAGTCGTCGCTTATAAATGCTTTGACCGGGCAGAGCACCGCCATCGTGTCCGATGTGGCAGGCACCACGACAGACCCGGTGGGCAAGTCTATGGAGATATCGGGCATCGGGCCGGTCTATATTTATGATACGGCCGGTCTTGATGATACGGGCGAGCTTGGCCTGCTGCGCGTGGAGCGAACCCGTCAAATCATCCGCAGGATAAATCTTGCCGTCCTCGTCACGACAGGCGAGGATTTTGACTCGGCTGATGAAGCGCTGATCCGTGAACTGCTGGGACAGGGCAGGGCTGTTTTGGTAGTCTTCAACAAAAGTGATCAGATGCAGGCTGACACTGCACAGATCGAGAAGGTTGCCGCACTTGGTGTGCCGTATGCAGCTATTTCATGCCGCACGGGAGACAATATCGATGCGGCCAAAAAGCTCATCGTCGAGGCGGGCAGTAAAATAGTTGTTGAGCGCGAGACGATAGTCGGCGACCTCATAAGCCATGGCGATATCGTGCTGCTGATTGTTCCGATTGATCTCGGAGCGCCAAAAGGCAGGCTCATACTGCCGCAGGTGCAGGTCATTCGCGATATTCTCGACAATGACGCCGTAGCGGTTACGGCCAAGGAGCGCGAGATAGAATATGCCCTGCGGGGACTCAACAGAAAACCCGCTTTGGTAATATGTGACTCGCAGGTAGTTTTGAAGGTGTCGGGCGATATACCCGATGATGTGAAATTCACCACATTCTCAATTTTGTTTTCGAGGCAGAAGGGCGACCTTGCGGAATTCGTGCGCGGCGTGCGTCGGATCGACAGCCTGCAGGACGGCGACAAGGTGCTGATTCTTGAAGCATGCACGCATCACCCCATGCCCGATGATATCGGCCGGGTTAAGCTGCCCCGCTGGATACGCAGCTATACGGGAAAAAATATTTTATTCGAAACAAATGCCGGTCCCCTGGTCGACAGAGACCTGTCGCAGTATGCACTGGCCATAAGCTGCGGCGGGTGCATGATCAACCGCCAGGAGATGCTGGCGCGCATCGGCGATGCGCAATCCCTGAATGTGCCCATTACGAACTACGGCCTCGCCATATCGTTCGTGCACGGCGTTTTAAAAAGGGCGCTGTCCCCGTTTCCCTATGAGCAGAGCCTGCTTGAAGGGTAAGGGTTATGCAGTCGCGCAGTGTAGTTTCTTTTTTTGTGAGGCAGTGCTTACTTGTGTACATGGTAGGGAACTGTCGCGACCGTTCCCTACGAGCGCAGGCAATCGCACTGAGAGGTATGCATGAGCAACCATAGGGCATGGGAAGAAAAGTATCAGATACGAAGTCTTGTCGACGTGCCGGAGCCGGCTGTGTTTCTGCGCGAGCATGCAGACATGCTGGGCCCGGGCGGCACGGCCCTTGATATCGCCATGGGCGCGGGGCAGAACGGCGTATTCCTTGCGCAGCGCGGCTATGGCGTAACAGGGGTAGACCGCTCCGAGGCTGCCGTCGCCCTTGCCCGTGACTATGCCCGCGACCGGGGCGTCTCAATCAATGCCGTTGCGGCCGACATGCTTGCCTGGCCCTTCCCGGAAAATTATTTCGATGTCATTCTCAACTTTTATTATCTTGAGCGCGATCTCGCGCCGCGCATTATTGCCGGTCTTAAAAAAGGCGGCCTGCTTTTTTTCGAGACCTTCACCCTTGATCAGGACCGCTTCGATGGCCCCCACAATACCGATTTTCTTCTCAAGCCCAATGAGCTGCTTGAGTCGTTTCTGGATCTGTTTGTTTTGTTCTACCACGAGCGCATCGAGCCCAACGGCAAAGGCAGCTACCGCGCCGTTGCCAGCATGATTGCAAAGAAGGTTTGAACATTGTGATCAAAAACCATTATGACTGATACTACCACTCCCCATGCCTTAAACATTCTTGTCGTGGATGATGAAATAAATATCCGCAAGACGCTCGCGGTATGCCTTGAAACGGAAGGCCACAGCGTTGTTACTGTCAGCAACTTTGAAGATGCCGTGGCTGAAGCCTCACGCAGCACGTTTGAGCTTGCCTTTGTTGATCTGCGCCTTGGTACGGCAGACGGCCTTGATCTTATACCGCAGTTATTGGCGAAAAATTCCTGTCTGAAAATTATTGTCATTACGGCCTATGCATCCATCGATACGGCAGTGGAGGCCATGCGCCGTGGGGCAACCGACTATATCCCCAAACCTTTTACGCCGGCACAGGTGAAGCTCTCCGTCGGCAAGGTTGCCCACATTCGTTCCCTTGAGCAGAAAGTCTCTGCGCTGCAGGATGATGTCAGCCGCCTGAATCCGGAATTCGATTTTTCTACCACCAGCCAGAAAATGCAGCAGGCAATTAATGTTGCCCGTCAGGTGGCGTCCTCGGATGCGACTGTGTTGCTGCGCGGTGAGAGCGGCACTGGGAAAACCGTGCTGGCCCGCATGCTGCATATCTGGGGCAGGCGTTCGCAGAAACCCTTCGGCGTTGTGTCATGCCCGACGCTTACCTCGGAGCTGCTTGAGAGCGAGCTTTTCGGACATGTTAAAGGGGCATTCACCGGCGCTGTGCGCGACAACCTCGGCCGGATAGCTGCATGCGATGGCGGCACGCTGCTGCTTGATGAAATCGGTGATGTGCCGCTCTCAATACAGCCCAAGCTGCTGCGCTTTATTCAGGACAGGGAGTATGAGCGCGTGGGCGATTATACTCCCCGCAAGGCGGATGTGCGCCTTATTGCCGCCACCAACATCGACATCGAGCAGGCGGTTGCCGGCGGTCGGTTTCGCGAGGACCTTTTTTACCGGCTCAACGTTATTCAGATTGAAATTCCGCCGCTGCGTGAACGGCAGGAAGATATAGAGGGCCTTGCACAGCGCCTGCTCGTATTTTTCGGCCGCAACAATCATCGTCTGTTTAAAGGCTTTTCCAATGATGCCCTTCAGGCCCTCAAGGGTTACTCCTGGCCGGGCAATATCAGGGAATTACGCAACGTGGTTGAGCGCGCTGCCATACTCTGTCCGGCTGACACTGTGGAAAGCGCTTATCTTCCCGCCGGCATTGCGCCCGACGAGGCGTTGCCGCAGCTTGGTGACCCGGTGCCGCTGAAACAGATTGAAGAACAGCATATCCGCCGCGTGCTCGCAGCAACAAAATCCCTGCAGGAAGCTGCCGATGTTCTTGGCATCGATCAGGCGACATTGTGGCGCAAGCGCAAGGATTACGGCATTTAGCCACTCCATGCGGCTTCTATTTCTTTTTTATATCTAATCCAGCCTTGCAATTTGCAATATCCTTACATACGTCTTCTTTCATTATTCAATGCGCTGTTTAGCACCTTCAAAAAAAACTTCGCGATTTCATGCTGTTGTCATAGCCCCCTATTGGCATAAGCTTTGCAATTTGATTGATATTCTGAGGGTCAGGGAAATGACCTGTGCTGTAGACGGCATTCTTTAAGATGGGTGTTACTGAAGTTGATCTTTTATGGTTGAAAAGGGAATGGACATGAAAAGGAAATCATTCATTATACTTGTATGCTTTATAATGCAGATTTTTATGAATACCAGAATAGTCATTGGCAGCGATGCATTGCCGGAGGATGCGACTCGTCGCGGTCTGCCCGCACCCCTGCAGTCACCTCCCTTCCCGGGCTCGGATTGGGCCGGTTCTCCCCTTATCGGCGTCCCGGATACTACACCGGATTACCTGTTGCAGAAAGCACTGTTCGGTGATGCTCTCAAGGCAAGCCGCATCAAGGTGTACGGATGGGTTAATGCGTCGGTGAACTTCAGTACGTCTAATCACTCAAATGTGCCGATGTCGTATAATATCGATTCTAATAGAGTCGTTCTCAATCAACTCGTGCTCCGGGTTGAGCGCATGCCCGACACGGTGCAGACGGACCACACGGACTGGGGTTTTCGTATCAGCAATCTCTATGGCATCGACTACCGTTATACGACGGCCCGTGGGTATTTCAGCGACCAATTGCTGAAACACAATAATCTGTACGGATGGGACCCCGTGGAGCTTTACGGACTATACTATATTCCATGGGTGGCCGAAGGAATGGTTCTGAAATTCGGGCGCTATATTTCTCCGCCGGACATTGAAGCACAACTGGCGCCTGATAACTACCTGCTCAGCCATTCGCTCATGTTCACTGTTGACCCATATACATTCACCGGCTTGCAGTCCACTGTGCGGCTGCATCCCCAATGGCAGATTATTCTCGGTGTGCATGGCGGCAGCGATATGGCGCCCTGGACCAAATGCTCGCAGCTCAACGGCCAGGCGCTTGTACGCTGGGTTACACAGGATAATAATGACTCGATTTATGCGGGCATCAACTCTCTGGGCAGCGGCAAGTACCGCCATGAACATGACAACCTTCAGCATATAGTTGCAACCTGGGGCCACAGGTTTAACGAAAAAATTCATATGCAGACAGAGTCCTATTATATATGGCAGCGCGATGCGGCAAAGGGCGGCACTGCCATTGACGGGCCGTCCAAATCCTACTACAAAGGCACGGGGCTCGGGCCGATTATCGACGGAAGGTCTTCGGCAATCGGCTTTGTCAATTATGTTGAAATCATGCTTTCGGATAAGGACTATCTGTCGGTCCGCAACGATATGCTTCGCGATATGCAGGGCCAGCGAACAGGTTTTGCAACGACGTATACAAGTCATACTCTCGGGTGGCGCCACCAGTTTAACGACTTGCTTTCCATACGGCCGGAGATCAGATATGAGCACGCCTACAGCGCCAAGCCCTATGATAACGGCAGGGAGAAAAGTCAGTACACGGCTTCAGTGGATTTTATACATAGATTTTGACGGATTGGAAAAAATATGGGGGATATGGATTGCGCATGATATAATTTAATAATAGCAGTGATTTTTTTCGGCCTTTGCATCCTCTATTCACTAGCCTGTGAAAGGCATAAAATTTAAGGTTTTCAGAACTGCCCGAAGATTGACCGGTTTTGCTTGGCTTGGGAAATTAAGATTATCCTTAGCACTAAATCCTAAATTAAACCAGGAGGGCTTTATGAAATTAAGCACAAAACTGTCATTGGGTTTAGGGTTCCTGTTTTTTATCATTTTTGCCGTAGAAATAGCCGGATCCTATTATATTCAAAAATTAGCCAAAGATTCGGACAATATTTTAAAAGACAACTATGATTCCATTACGTACGCAAAAAATATGCTATCGGCGCTGGATGAAATGAAATCATCCATCGAAGGTGCTTATTTCAATCCCGCCAATAACAAAAAATTTACCGAAAATAACAGTCACTATTTTGAAACGAACCGGATTGAATTTGAAAAAAATCTGAAGGCTGAAAATAGTAATATTACAGAAATTCAGGAGCAGGATTATGCCGGCACTCTCAATGGCGACTATAATCTTTATTTGAAGCTGCTAGAGGTGATTAAAAAAGGAGCCGATGATAATGCCATATACTTCAACGAATTTCTACCGCTCAACACTAAGCTGAAAAAATCCATCACCAGTATATACGATGTCAATCTGCAGGCGGTCGTTCGAAAGAGTCAGATTACCCAGCAGGACGCAGGAAATATGATCAGAATAATGGCCATAATAGGAGCAGTTTGTATATTTTTAGCTTTCTGCTATTTCAGGTATTTTCCTTTTTACATCTCCATAACAATTTCTTATCTGGCCGATAAAATGAAAGAGTTATTGAAAGATAAGAATATTGCTCTTGATATCCAATCGAATGATGAAGCTTTAGTCATGCTGTCTGCAATCAATCTCCTGAAAAATGATTGCGCAAAAAAAGAAAAACAAGTGGTTTAGTAATTCCATCGTATTGCAAATTGCAATGCCACCAGCCGATACTTCATGCAAAATGCAAAGCCCTATTGTCTTGGGAAAATAAAATCCAAATATTTTAGATAGTTGCATCGTTTAAACATTGGCACAGGCCTTGCCTTATAAAGCCTGCAAAAGGAGAAAATGCGATGTTTAATCTTCGGCAAAAAATTGCCATTGGGTTCGGGGGGCTGCTGGTGATACTTATTGTTATCGGCAGTCAAAGTATTTGGCTGCTTTCGGATCTGGGACAATCAATCGATGTCATTCTGCGGGAAAACTACCGCAGCGTTATCGCCTGTCAGGATATGAAGGAAGCTATCGAGCGCATGGACAGCGGGGCTCTTTTCTGTCTGCTGAACTATAAAGAAGGCAAAGACATAATAAGTGAAAATGAGCTGAATTTTGAGAAGTCACTTAACATTGAACTGAATAACATAACCGTTCCCGGTGAAGGAGAGAAGGCGGAGCGGATTCGAACTTTTTTTTCGCAGTACCGCAGCGTGCTGCATGATTTTTTAAGCGTTGATATTGCTCCAGACGCTCGGCAGGCCCTGTATTTCAAGAAACTGTTTCCGCTTTTCCAGCAGACTAAGAAGGCCGCAGATGAGGTTTTGCATCTGAACCAACAGAATATGAGCGACGCCAATGACCTGGCGCGTGCAAAAGCGGCATCGGCCCGTCAACAAATGGGCTTATTGCTTTTTGCCGGCGCTCTTCTTGCAGTGAGCTTTATCGTTTTTACCAGGCGGTGGATACTCTACCCGATCAGGCGGCTCATTCAGTCGACAGAGGAGATAAAAAAGGGCAATCTCGATCTTTGCATTCAGGTCGGCAGCCATGATGAAATCGGCCGGCTGTCCGAAGCGTTCAACGAAATGGCGGCAAGCCTGCGCGAGTTTCGCCGCAGCGATCAGGCAAAGCTTACCCTTCTGCAGCGCTCGACACAGCAGGCATTTAAAAATCTGCCCGACATAACGGCAATTGTCGATATGGACGGCACCATTGATGCGGCCACGGAATCAGCCGGAAATTTTTTCGGGCTGCGCGCAGGGGGCAGGGTTCAGGATACTGCGCTTGAATGGATACGCTCATTGTATGACGACGCCCGCTCGGCTGACGGCCCGATTGCCGCCAGGGGGCAGAAAAAGGTCTTTCAGGTGTTTGTACACGGAACGGAGCACTTTATTGAGCCCCATGCAGTGCCTGTTCTTGACACGCGGCATCAGGCAACCGGCGTGCTGCTGTCTTTTAAGGATGTCACCCAGCAGCAGCACAACGATGATATGAAGCGGGGGCTTGTCTCCACCGTGTCGCATCAGTTGAAAACACCGCTCACTTCAATACGCATGGCGATACACCTGCTGCTTGAAGAGAAGGTGGGCCCCCTTACTGAAAAGCAGGCCGAGCTGCTGCTTGCTGCCCGTGAGGACAGCGACAGGCTGAACACCATTCTGGAAGATTTGCTTGATATAAGCCGCATAGAATCGGGTAAAGCCCGGATGAGCTTCACCGCTGTCTCGCCGCAGGTGATAGCTTCGGAGGCGGCGGAGCATTTCTCAGCGGCATTTCAGGACGCAGGCATCAGCTTGAAAGCGGATCTGCCTAATGACCTGCCTGAGGTTATGGCAGATGCATCGCGGATCGTGCATGTGTTTGACAATCTGCTTTCAAACGCGTTGAAGCATACCGCTGCCGGTGGTGCGGTCAGCATTTCAGCTCAGGCTGATGCACAGTGGGTCGTCATTTCCGTTGCCGATACCGGAACCGGCATACCTCGGGAGTATCTCAATAATGTTTTTGACCAGTTTTTTCGCGTCCCCGGCCAGCAAGCCCAGGCGGGCGCAGGGCTGGGGCTTGCCATAGCCCGCGAGATCGTCGAAGCCCATGGCGGAAAAATAGCGGTTGAAAGCGCTGAAGGTGAAGGCAGCACGTTTACAGTGTCACTTAAACGGGCTGAACCCATTGCAAAGAAAGAGCATATAGCATGATCGATCTGCTTTGTATCGCTGGTGCAGTTATTTTTTTCGGCCTGTGCATTCTTTATGCTGTGGCCTGTGAAAGGATTTAAATTATGGTGGAAATCGGTATCGGCATAATCGGGGTCGTACTTATCATCTACCTCTTCGTGTCTATTATCAGACCGGAAATATTTTAACGGCGGGGTTGACGCATGGATATGTATGGATGGATACAGCTGGCCCTGTTTGTAGTTTTGCTTGCGGCATTGACGAAGCCGCTTGGCGCTTATCTGACAAGCGTTCTTGATGCGGGCGGAAAAACATTTTTTGATCCGGTGCTGCAGCCCTGCGAAAAATTTTTATACAGACTTTTCAGTGTAAAAAGCGAAGACGAGCAGAATTGGAAACAGTATGCAGTAGCACTGTTTGTGTTTAGCCTGGTAAGCCTCCTTTTTACTTACGCAGTGCTTCGGCTGCAGCACCTGCTGCCGCTCAACCCGCAGGGGTTCGGGCCCATGAGCCCTGACCTTGCCATTAATACGGCGGTGAGCTTTACCACCAACACCAACTGGCAGAGCTACGGCGGCGAGTCGACCCTGTCGTATTTTTCCCAGATGGTCGGGCTTACCCTGCATAATTTCATCTCAGCCGCAGCAGGGATTGCAGTAGCAGCCGCGCTTGTGCGCGGCTTGAGCCGCCACAGTGCCAGAACTATCGGCAATTTCTGGGTTGATCTGGTGCGGATCAATCTCTACCTGCTGCTTCCGCTCAGCCTGCTGTTTGCCGTCTTTTTAGTTTCCCAGGGGGTAGTTCAGAATTTTAAGCCCTATGCAGCGGCAAAGTTGCTTGAGCCTTACAATGCCGAAGCTCCTTCAACAACAAACAGCGCAGTGCAGACGATTGCCCAGGGCCCCATGGCATCACAGGTTGCCATAAAGATGCTTGGAACAAACGGTGGCGGGTTTATGAACGCCAATGCCGCCCATCCCTATGAAAATCCGACCCCGCTGGCGAATTTTCTGCAAATGCTCGCGATATTTTTGATCCCCAGCGCCCTAACCTATTACCTGGGCAGGATGGTTAAAAATCAGAAACACGGCTGGGCAGTCTGGCTGTCCATGCTGGTTCTTTTTCTCGCGGGCCTCACAATCTGCTGGCAGGCTGAAAGTGCGGGCAATCCCCGGCTGCATGCACTGGGAGTTAACCCCTCAGGCGGCAATATGGAGGGCAAGGAAGTCCGCTTCGGCATCTTTAATTCAGCTCTTTTTGCAACGGTGACCACGGATGCCTCCTGCGGCGCAGTCAATGCCATGCATGACTCTTTTACCCCCCTGGGCGGCCTGATACCGCTTTTAAATATCCAGCTCGGCGAAGTTGTTTTCGGCGGCGTTGGCGCAGGGCTTTACGGCATGCTGGTATTTGTGGTGCTCACGGTCTTTCTTGCAGGGCTCATGGTGGGGCGCACGCCCGAATATGTCGGCAAAAAGATCGAGGCTTATGATGTCAAGATGAGCGCCCTTGCCATATTGATTTTGATCTTGAGTATTCTTGGCTTTACCGCCTGGGCGGTTGTCAGCAACTGGGGGCTTGCAGGTGTAAATAATCAGGGGCCGCACGGGTTGAGCGAGATACTGTATGCCTATTCATCTGCTACCGGCAATAATGGAAGCGCATTTGCAGGGCTTACCACCAATACCACCTGGTATAATACGACACTTGCTTGTGCCATGCTCTTGGGCCGTTTTTTCATGATCGTGCCCATACTTGCGCTTGCAGGCAATCTTGCAAAAAAGAAGCTGCTCCCCCGGAGCGAAGGGAGCTTTCCGGTTGCAGGGCTGACATTTGTCGTGCTTCTGGTGGGGACAATTCTTATTGTGGGAGCACTTACCTTTGTGCCGGTTCTTTCACTTGGCCCGGTAGTTGAACATTTTCTGATGACTAAATCTGCGGTTGTATTTTAGGAGGAATTTTCAATGGCTGCTAAAGCCCGCTCACTCTTTGATACGGCAATCATGCTTCCGGCGATAGTAGATTCATTCAGAAAGCTGAACCCTTTGTCCATGCTGAAAAATCCTGTTATGTTTGTTACCGAGGCCGGCGCCGGTATCACCACGGCCGTCCTTTTTTTCAGATCAGGTGATGAGCCTGTCGGCTTTATTGTTCAAATAGCGCTCTGGCTCTGGTTTACCGTGCTGTTTGCCAATTTTGCCGAGGCCATGGCCGAAGGACGCGGCAAAGCCCAGGCAAATGAACTGCGCAAAACCCGCACGAAAACCCTGGCAAACCGTATTCATGATAACGGCGACATTGAGCAGGTTTCGGCTGACCAGCTGCGGAAAAACAATATGGTGATCATTTCGGCAGGAGAGGTGATTCCTGCCGATGGTGAAATCATCGAAGGAGTTGCTACGGTCGATGAGTCCGCGATTACGGGTGAGTCCGCACCGGTCATCAGAGAGGCGGGAGGTGACCGCAGCGCCGTGACAGGAGGCACGCGGGTGCTTTCAGACCGGATAAAGGTTCTGGTCACCGCCAATCCCGGCGAGAGCTTTCTTGACCGCATGATAAACCTTGTGGAGGGCGCCAAACGGCAGAAAACACCCAATGAAATAGCACTGACCATACTGCTGTCGGCCCTTACGATCATATTCCTCGCGGTTATCATGAGCCTGAAATTTTTCGGGTTGTATTCAGGCATGTCGTTTTCAATCACCGTGCTGGTGGCGCTGCTGGTCTGCCTGATCCCTACCACTATCGGCGGGCTTTTGAGCGCCATCGGCATTGCAGGCATCGACCGCCTGGTGCAAAAAAACGTGCTTGCCATGAGCGGCCGGGCCGTAGAAGCGGCGGGCGATGTGGACGTGCTGCTGCTTGACAAGACCGGCACCATAACACTCGGGGACCGGCAGGCAACTGAGTTCATCCCCGCGGATGGTGTGGCCATGCAGGAACTTGCAAATGCTGCCCAGCTTGCATCCCTTGCCGATGAAACGCCCGAAGGAAGAAGCATTGTGGTTCTGGCAAAGCAGCATGGCCTGCGGGGCCGCTCCATTGCAGAACTGCCGCATGCGCAGTTTCAGCCTTTTACCGCACAGACGCGCATGAGCGGCGTTGATATAGACGGCCGCAAGATACGAAAAGGCGCCGCTTCAGCAGTAAGTGATTGTATCGGAAAGGCCTTTCCTCGTGATGTACAGGGAGCGCTTAACAGGATTTCACAGTCCGGGGGTACGCCCCTTGTTGTTGCTGATGGGGAACAGGTTTTGGGTGTCGTCCATTTGAAAGATATTGTTAAAGGAGGATTGAAAGACCGCTTTGACCGGTTTCGCGCCATGGGAATCAA
>Ga0209777_10001232_pt1 | contig 38261 bp, 28 predicted proteins | sample FrelakmetHBP12HB_FD_187147 | JGI IMG/M metagenome (GOLD analysis project Ga0209777, IMG submission 187147) | Freshwater lake sediment microbial communities from the University of Notre Dame, USA, for methane emissions studies -HBP12 HB (SPAdes)... | ecosystem: Environmental > Aquatic >...
TGCCAAGGAATCATCCTCGGTTATCCCTTCTCTTTCTCTTCAGCTTATCCTGAGAAGAAAAAAGACTTATACAACAAACGGTGAGAAATTCGGTAGGGTATTAGGTAGGATTATGTGAGGGGAGACAGCAGGGGTTTCCTGTCCGAGTTGCATAACAAGAGGCTAACGAATAGTTCCAAGCTCCTCTGTTAATATTTTTGTCTGCCTATCGGGTTGATCAGAAAGGGACTATATGGGGACGGTTCTCATATTACTTTTTGATTTTAGATAGTTACGACCCATTTTTCCGGTCTTCCTCTCCTGGGCCGCTTCACCTCAATCAACTTCACGGCAATTTTCATCTGAAATCCCTCGGTCCCGATTATCCCTCTGTCCATCTTTTCGCGTATTTCCTGTACCTCTCTATCCCTATTTGAACAGATATACTCCACATAAGTCGGTCTTTATGCCGCTTGCATATGTCCAGATAGTTTTCGAAATCCTGCACGCCGAGAAAAAATGTCTCGCGATTGTTTCCCCAACTGGTCACGTGATAGACCATTGCTGGAAACACTATCCTCACTGCTCTCGGCATCCGGTCGATCTCCTTATGCGCTCGTTACTCTGGTCTATCTCTTCACGATAATTGCTTTGTAATCCCTTGTCTTCATTAACAATTCTGAGAACCGTCCCCAGTTCCACCAGTTCCAGTTCGTCCCGTCCCCAGTTCGTCATCCATCCCCCTCCTGAACGAGCGCAATCTTATGTTGCTGTCTAATATCCTTACAAATTCGGATTATTTCACCCCATAGCCCTTCAGTTTCAATAGAACCCATCCATCTCTTGTCCGATTCGAATTCGGTTCTGTAACGCTGAATCTTCTCCTTAAGAAAGGGAACGATATTCTCTTTTTGGATTACGAAAGGCGATGCGCCATACTGTTCATTCATCAGTTCTATCCAAAAGATATTCAACGCACAGTAGACGCCTTTTGGATCAACGGCGACTGAAAAGATAGCTTCCTCCAAAAGTCGGCCCATAGAAGATGAAGGGTTTTTCTTATACAATTCGTAGAAGCCTTCCTTCAATATTCTATCCCAATCGGTTGGAAGGTCAGTCGGCGACATATAGGGTGTAGGTAAAGAATATCCGCTTTCTCCTCTAAAGAGATCCCTCAATTCCCCCCGTGTAATAGCATCTTCTACTAATTCAATTATTTCACGCATACTACCTTTCCTTTCTAATCAATTGAGAAGTGCAGCGGGTCTCCCATAAACAACGGCTGATTTGGAAAAGGGTCAATTACTGCTTCCCGAACTCCTCCTGATGTATAACCACCCCATCGGAAGTATTCATTCGCGCCACGCTCTAGACCTGACGGAAATCGTGCATTATGTAGCAAAGGATTCTTCACATCTATTCTTACTAGCCCACCGCCAGCAGCGAAATGGCCAGGTTTATGTCCAACCATTTTTTCTATCACGCTAACATCACCATTTGCTATTTTAAAGATTTTGTCCATATCAGATGTAGGAACAATAAATTGACCCGTAGGATCTCCAACCACACTTTTGCCATTCACATATCGTCTATATTGAGCTTCAGTCAAAACATAAGAACCACCCTCTCGGAAATGCTCCAAATGGGATGCAATACCCGCTCTTGTATCTGAAAGCCAAGGGCTGGTAGATGCATCACCTAATCCCTTTGGGATTGGCGAAACCATTCTCCTATCGCTTGCCACCTTTCCTATCGATCCTGGCTCGTTGGGGATTTCAAAAATTTGCCGAGTTGGTTCTTGTGAGCCATTTCTTATCTCTCCGGTGAGTTTTGGGACATTTTTGATACCTTGCTCAACACCGTGCAGGATAGCACCGAAGATCATGCCACTTTCGGCGCTTTCGACTACTTGTTTAAAGTCGATTTTCTCCTGTCCTAGCCTGCCTTCAGTGGCGGAATATGTCAAAACCTGTGCACTTTGTTCTGTGAGCGATGCAAATCCAGACATCGCTCCTCCCCCCGCAACAGCGCCCAGCAATTTGCTACCGGTAGCACCTATCACTTGAGACCTAACAGCGCCGCCAACCTTACCGCCGACGATCTGACTTGTTATGCTGATGCCTGCATCAATTCCAGTGCCCGTCCAAAACTCTTCTTCAGAAATCTCACCCCTATCGAATTTCTCTTCTCGCACGTCCTGGCGCTGGACAAAACCTCCGGTTAAACCATTCCAAATAGTATATAGAGTACATTTGGCAGTAATCCACAGAATCGTGGAAGTTGACGTGTCCTGGGAATACGTTCTGTTCACGCTCTCTTCATCAATACCGAACACCTGACGATTGCTAACATACCCCATCAGATCCACATACACCGTTGGGTTACTGTAGGCGTACAGATATCTATTCAGGCTCGGGGGGGTGTTTTGTTCGCCGAGGTAGGTATCTTGAGTGATAAACCGAGCAATATCGGGGTCGTAATATCTGGCACCGAAGTAGATTAAGCCGGTGTTCTCGTCGTGTTCCTGGCCTGTGAAAATATGGCGATTGATGCTATCGCCGGTCTGGCGGCGGATGTGGCCCCAGGGGTCGAGAAGGTAACTCACCTGGGCAATGCCACTTTCATCGGTGAAGTTGACGGTGCTGCCTAAGGCATCATGGTGGTAATACTGGATGCTTGTGCCGGTATCAAGGCTCAGCAGTCGATCGCCATACCGGTAATGGGCAAGCAGGGTGTCGTCGGATGCGTTGTGCTCCTCGATGACGGCGTCATCATCGTAATAATAATCGACATCTCCCCGTTCGCTTCGACGGTGGCGCACACGCAAACCGGCGGAGTTGTAATCATACTGACCGAGTACGATCTCACTCCCGGGAGGGCCACGCGTAACCTGAGTCAATTGGTTGCGAGAATCATAAGCGAATGCGCTGTCATCATTCGGCAGAGTACTATCTGACTTCCCTGTCATGTTGCCATTTTTATCATAGGTATAGGCGATGGTCTTTGGTGTTTTATCATCGTCTACCCTCGTCAGCCAGTTGGTCTCGTCGTACTGGTAGGTTCTTGATTTGACCACTGCTCCGTTCAGGGTTTCTTTCTCGGTCTTTCGGTTGTAGCCGTCATAAGTGTATTCCGTAAGGGTTGTGTTGCTTCCGCCGGTTACCGTAAAATCCTTAAGCCTGTCGATATTGTCGTAATTGTACGTCGTTTTCTCCGTCACACCGTTCTTGAATTCGGTCTGTAAGATACGGTTGCCATTCCTATCGTATTGGTAGGCATAGCTTGAAATGACCGTGGAACCGGCCTTGTGGGTGACGGTGGCAACCCTGTTTGTGGGATGGTAGGCGTATTTTACATCCGTCCCATTCGGATAGGTGATGGTATCCTTCTTTCCATCCGGGTAGTATGTAAAGGTGGACACCAGATCATTTGTCGTCGCTGTCGAGAGCCGGTTCCGGCTGTCAAAGCTGTAAGCAGTCGTGCCTGCAGGCGTTGTCACCTGGGTGCGGTTGCCGTTGTTGTCATAAGCGTAGCTGATGGTCAAGCCGCGCTGTCTGCTTTGATCCAGGCGATCAAAGTTATCGAAAAGATTGACTGTCGTATCAGTGAATGTTGTGCCGTCCGGCCCTTTCTTCGTCTCGGTGATCGATGTGACATTGTTGTTCGGATCATATTCGGTGTGGATCTGAATTGTCTTATTGAAGGGCGAGCCGCCCTCGGGGTAATGAGCGTCCGTCTGACGGGTCAGCTCATCATAATCATAGGTAATAACCTGGCCATTGGGGTCGGTCGTCTCTTTGAGGTTTCCTTCGGGGTCGTAAGCATATACAGTAATGAGAGGACCACCTTCCTTATGCTGGATGTGCTTGGTCTTACGATTTAGTGCATCATAGACAAACTCAACGTGGTTCCCTTTGGTGTCGTGCTGGTCAGTCTGGTTGCCATTGGCATCATATTTGTACACGGTAATGAGTTCCAGCCCCCCAGGATCATCCGTGACAGATATCAGACGCTTGAGCCCATCATAACCCATGGCCCGGACGTTGCCCTTCGGCCTGGTAATTAAGGTCAGGTTGCCAACTGCATCGTATGCCTTGTTTGTCTTCTCCCCTGCAAATTCCGACGCGGTCTGGCGGTTTTCCCTGTCATAGGTGTAGGTCGTTACCTTGTTCTCTTCATTGGTCAGGGTTAAGAGGTTAGCTACACCGTCGTAGGTCCGCGCTTCAGTAGTGCCGTCGGGGTGAGTTGTGGTAGTCAGGAGATTCCGCTTACTATATGCATGCTCCGTCCTGTTGTTATTTGCGTCCATGACAGCAGTAAGGTTCCCAACATTGTCATACTTGTTGGTCTTGAGTCTTACTCCAGCCTTCTTCACCTCCATGAGGCGGTAAAGGTCGTCATAGAAGTTCTCAGTGACAGTGCCCCGTTTATCCCTGACGGTCTTGACATGACCTGTCTTGTCATAAGCGGTCTCGATGGTCTGGTTTTTGGGGTCTGTGACCTTTGTCTCGCGGTTCAGTTCATCATAATCATGGGTTGTCGTGAAGCCCCGTTTGTTCTTTACCGAGTTCAATTGTCCAGTCCTGTAATAGGTGGTCTCGGTAAAATTCTCTTCAGGGTCCGTCACCTTCCTCGGCAGATAGAGAGCGTTATATTCGGTCTTCGTAGTGTTGCCGTTATAGTCCTTGACCTCAATAGGGTTCCCCATCCGGTCACGGGAGATCTCTTTGCTCCTTTCATCCGCTATGCCAGAGGCCTCTGTAGTGGTTATCAGGCGGTCTTCCGCATCATACGTGATCTTTGTTTTGATATTTCTCGCATCGGTCACACTCTCGACATTCCCGTTTAAGTCGTAGGTATATTGGGTTAAATTCCCTTCTCCATCCGTTGCCTTACGTACCAACCCTCTCTCGTCCCGCTCCCAGGTCCTGCCATTCCCATTCCCGTCGACGACCCTGACCGCCTTTCCTTCACCGTCATATTCTGTCGTAGTGCTATAACCATCCGCATCAATCACTTTCCAGGCCCGATTCCACTCATCATATCGGGTCTCGGTCGCCCTTCCCAGGGCATCGATCACAAACGTCTGGTTGCCGTTTGCATCATACTGATAGGCGGTCTGAATGCCCCCCATCCTCGTTACAGAGATCCGGCGGTTCTGTTTGTCGTATCCGTACTGGGTATATTTGCCTTCTTCATCGGTCTCTTTCGATAGGTTGCCGCTATCGTCATACTCCCACGTGTAGACATCGCTCAACGCATTCGTCCGCTTCGTGCGGAGGTATCGCCCGTTGTATTCATAAGTGGTGATGTGTTGTTCCTGATCGGTCTCGGTCTTGAGATTGGTCTTGGGGTCGGCTTCGTCGTAGTAGGTGTAGCCAATATACCCCCTCTCTGGTCCGTCTATGGCAGGCTGCATGGTCTTAATCAGCCGGTTGAGCTTGTCATACTCATAGTCGGTCACATTTCCTTCGTAATCCGTCACCTCGATTAGATTGCCGTTCAGGTCGTAGGCCATCTGCATGGCGTGGCCCAGGCGGTTCGTCGTACTGACCCGCTGGTTCAGTTCATTATAGGTATGCGCGGTCGGTACACCCTTCCAGTCGGTTTCGGACTTGAGGTTTCCATTGGGATCGTATTCAAAGGTCTTCACCCCTCCGATGTTTCTGGTGATGGTCTTGACCTGATTTCTTGACGTGTAGGAATAGGTCAACTCCAGCTCTACGCGATTCTTTTCCCTGACCAAGTTCCCCACCGGGTCATATTCAAAGGACTGGGTATTCGTTGAATCTGCCGGAAGATCGTAAGCAGTGATCGCCGGATGCTTGATCTCCATGGGGTAATCGAGAGAATCATAGGCGTATAGGGTGGTATTCCCTCCCGGGTCGGTCGCGGCAGTGCGCCTGCCACGGATGTCATATTCGAAACGGGTCACACTGCCTTCCGGCTCAGAGATCGAAGCGGGATTGCCCGATTGATCATAGGTATAAGTCGTCTGGTTGCCCCGGGGATCGGTCATGCCCTGGCGCTCACCTGTTCCGTAGTAGGTGTAGGTATACTGCTTCCCGTCTCCATTGACATACACCTCAAGGTTCCCCTTGCTGTCGTACTGCCAGGTCTGGGTGAAGTTGTTCCGGTCCGTGCGCCTTTCAGGCACGCTGAATCCCTGATTCCAGGTCGTCCTGATCGAATTGCCAATGGGGTCTGTCTCAACCGTGATATTCCCCTGCCGGTCGAATTCATAAGAGGTCGGGTTCCCCCGGGCGTCGGTCTTTGACGTCATGACATTATCATCTTGGCCCTCGTCGATGGACCACGTCATCGACGTCACTCTTCCCCCAGGCTCTTCGATGCGGTTCGGATTCCCATAGTAATTGAGCGTGTAGGTGGTATCGTGCCCATTGAGATCTGTAACCATCCGCTTGTTCCCGGTCTTAACATCATACTGGAAGAAAGCAGAATCATTATCAGGGTATTGAACCCTCTTGACCACGTCCTGAGACTTCAGTACCTTGACGAACGTAGCTAAATTGGGGTCGATCTCATTCGCACCAAAATATTCATACGCATAACTATTGCCGTTTGCGTCCGTTGTCTTAACGAGGTTATAGTCACTGCCCACTATCCCGGGCTCCGGCTCATACTCATAAGTCTCGATCCGATTATCCCGTGAGGCGCTCTCCAGGTAACCATGCTCGCCATAGGTAAATCCGAGCTCGATCCCGTCAGGCCCCTTTACCTCCACAAGCCGCGAGTTATCGATCTCCAGAAACCCGACGCTATCCTTGTAGCTGAAATCGAACCTCCGTGCCACGCTGTCCTCTACGCTCTCCAGCCTCCCCAAGGAGTCATAGTGAAACGTCATCACATTCCCGTTTCGGTCTTCAATCCTCCGGACCGAACTCTCCCTCTTTTTGCTCAGCGGGTAATCGTAGCGATACTGTGTCCCGTCTTTTGAGGTATAAACAAAGGAATCTGCTGTCTCTCTCAGCGTCCCGTGACGACCTCGCTCGGGATACCATACCCCATTCTGTTTCTTAAACGTCGTCCCGTTCACGGCCACCAGGGTCCACCCCTCGGAAGTCTCCGGGATCTCCTCCGGCCTGCAGAACTTCCCCTCTGCCCACGTCACCCAGGACGGTACCCCCTCAGGACCGCTCTCGTCCGAGCTCAATCCATAGAGCCTCATATCGAGGCTGTGGCTCCACCCCTCACCGAGGGGCTTCCGGCCCTTGCCCCCAGACTGGTTATTATAGCTTCGCGTGAAGGCAAGCTGGGGCCCCCGGCCCTTGAGCGCCATGTCCTGACGCGAGAGATTGAGCGAGCCATCCTGAATCAGAACATCATGCACCATGATCTGGCCGAGCATCCGGCCGTAGGTCCTCTCAGCCATCTTCCCCGGATAAGACATCCTCTTTACGTAAGACCCATCCTCCGGCTCGATCTCCAGCATGAGATAAAATCGTGGAGAGGTCCCAGGACTGAACCCGGCATCAAAGGCAGTCTTATAGTCCATGACAAAATAATACTTCCCCACTGAAAGAGAGGACTTCGGGATGAGCGTCCCCTTTTCATTTGACTCTTTATCCAGGATTTTGACCGATGCGCTGGAGGGCTTCTTCAACTCGAACCCGAAGACCTGGAAGCTGTCCGTATACGGAGGGCTAACCCCTTCAACCGACGAATCGAACTGGCTGAGCCGGTGGGCCCTCTCCAGCTTACACGCATTCCCGTCCAGGTCGTCCGGGATAATGACGAGGGGCCTCTTCCCGCTCCTTATCTCCACCCCCGTGCCTGAATTCAGCACCACCTCCACATCATAGGTGCTGTCGATATCGAACTGAAAGCCTCTCGAAATCGTTGCCGTCCCCTTCTTCTCTACCTCTGCCGGAATCGTGGCGATCGGCTCTCCGTCCTTTGTGATCATCACAAGGGCTGTCAGTGCCTTATAGTCTGAAGGATAGATATGATAAGTGATCTCAGGCTCCTCCAGGGCATACCCGTCCACATCAACGAGAATGATAGGTATTGGGTCGACCCCAATATCCACCCCGTAGACGGGCATGGTCGTCGTGCCGCTCTCCTTGAGGTCTTCATCCACCGTATTGCACGTTGAAGGGCAGATAACCCGCGTCTTCCTGATTCCGATCGTCCCTTCCCCGCGAACCGCTATCTGGTTAAGCCCTCCCTTGAGGACATAGGTCGAACCGTAAATCCCGTTCCCCCGGGGCACTCCACCCTGGCCGTCAAAGGTCACGGACGAAGACTGAAACCCCGTATCAACAAGATACTGCCGATTTCCAACCACCTTGGTGCAGGTGAGGGGACCTCCGGGGCAACTCAGGGTGACCTCCTTCTCCATCTCTCCTTCCCTGAGAAACGAAATCCGAGCCTGCACGGAGATGGCTGCCCCGGTCTTCCCGGCATTGATGTTATTCCCATCGGGGTCTGAAGGATAGACATACTCGATCGAGAATTGATTGGAAGGATCCTGACTTCCGCCGCAGTTCCCAAAGGAAAAGGTGTAAAGGCGAAAGGTCGTGCTCAAGCTCCCCGAAGCTGCCCGGATCGGGTATTCTCCATAGGGAATGCTTCCCATAATGACCTCGGCCGACGCTCCCTTCATACTCGTTCTCTCTTCGAGCGTTGGACCTGCACCGCTACATTCCCCAAGGGTAGGTAAATTCTTGATACAGGGATCCGTGGTCTTTACCAATACGGCCTGCCTTACATCCTGGTTCGGATTGGCACAGCCAGACTTATCTACAGCGGGTAATGCAGTAAATTCCACAGGCACGTTCGATACGGGATTGCCATATTGGTCCTCAACGGCTACGGAGACGAAACCCGCAAAGCTCAAAATCGAAGTGACCTGGCCATCCCCGTGCGTCTGTCTCACCTGGGTGGCCTCTTTGGGAAGCCCATAGGCCGTAAAGGGTTTTCGGATCCTCACCCCGGATGGAAGAGAGGCATCCACGATGTTCTCTCCAACCTGCTGAGCGTAGGGGTCGCCGCTTTCCCACCAGAAGGTCGGGTTGTCTTTCGTATTCTGGCCCACGAAGAACCGAATGGATGCTTTACCACCCGGACCGGTCTTGACCTTGGTTGTCGTCATCGACCCGTCTGGAAATCTGCCTCCCCCTGCCTTGATCCCGAAGGTCACCTCCGCGCCTTTGACTGGCTTTCCCCTGGTGCCGAAAACTTGTACCGTAAGAGGGGATGACAGCGGTTCCCCCACTTCGCCTCGCTGTAAATCGGTCCAGAGTATCTTCTCTATATATTTGGCTGAGGCGATATCACGGCTGGCCGGCTCCGAATAGGGGTTTCCGAGGATGTCGCCATAATCCTCAGGCCATTCGCCAACGTCCCAGACCGTCATCCCGCCGGCGATCATACCGCTGAGCATGTAGCCCGATTCACCCGTCTCGGGGTTCTCCTTGATGTAGCCCACCCCGGTCCAGTCCTCGTACTGGATTTCGGATTGGGGAATGCGGATGATGAGGTTCTGGTTTACGGCATTCCGGATGTCTTCCTTGATGCTCTCATCGAAGGAAAGGGTTGGAAGGATCACATCGATGTTGGTCTTATCGATGCTTAACACCTGCGTTGGGGGTTGCGTGCTGCCGGCAAGGGTGAAGAGTTTTGCCGTGGAGATGCTCTCCACCCGGAAGTCATCCTCAAAAAGCCTGTTCTCAAGAATCGACCCCTGAAGAGCCGAGATCTTCAAAAACTCCTTTTCTCTGCCGACTGCATTCTGCCTACTGCCTACTGTCTCTATCGTTCTCAGGTTCGCATCAACAAATACACCTTTCCATTGAAATCCATGAGGAGTGTCAAGAACATAGGTCACATCGATCACTCCGCCTACTGTCACAACCGAAGGAACAGGTCTTGCGATGGACAGGTGCATGAGAGCGGCAAGCTCGTCCTCTGCCTGATTCCATCGGTCAATGTAACGGACGGCTTCTTCATAGAGGATCTCCTCAGCGCCTTTGTCCCCCTCACCCACACCCTCTCCCACCAGGGGAGAGGGCTTTTGTGCAACGATCCCGATTACCAAAAGATCGCCAGTGATGTGGGTGTTGGTAATCTTCTCGATTCCGTTAGGGGAGATGATCTCCAGCGTAAGCCCGAAATCTCCCCCCATCGGAAGACCGTCTCTCCCAACGACCAACCTCTCTCCGTTCAGCGTTAGAACCGGCCTCAACCGTACAAGATAGGCTGGGGTGTTGTCCAATCCTCCATACCCGTTGATGATCTCCTGGTCCTCTATCGTCTCAGGCTCATAACTGAGCACAATTCTCCCGCTGGAGAGTCGAAGGGTCTCAAGGGTAAGGGAAAAAAGCTCGTTGTCAGGGTTACCTGTTCCGGGTTGCAGGTTCCGGGTTGCAGTAAACTTAACCTTATGTCTCAACTCATCAGGTATCCTGGTATACTCGTGAGTGATCTTTACCTGTCGGTACTGCATGCTCGCAGGAAGGATCTTCATCACCTCAGGGATCAGGGCTCTTGTCTGTAACAGGTCATTGTAGGTTCTATCAGGATGGTGCTGGCTCAGGTAGGTATCTAATGCCGCTCTTACATATTCAAGGGGCGTTTCCTCCTGGATGGCACTTAAATACTCGTCTCTCAGACCCGAAAGCGAATACTCCTCCAAAATGTCCATCGGGGTGCTGTACGTGTAACCCTTCACCTTTATGCTGGTATCCAGGCCGAGCCAGGTCTTCCCGTGCTCATCGAGGATGGCTCCCCGGTAATTCGCATAAGGAATCTGGGTCTCAACCCAGATATGCTCGATCTGAAAGTTCGAAATCCGTCCCCCTGCAATAACAGGCTTAAACGGTATCCCTGCCTTCTGGAAAAACTCCGCAATCTTAACCGGGTCTTCTATCCCCGTGAGGTTCCTGGCCCGCCCGATGTCCGGGAAGAACTCGATCACTCCTCGAACATATCTCGACGGAAACCCCGAGGCCCGAAGCAGAGCCAACAACAACGCCGCCTGGTCACAATCGTTGCCGCTTCGCTGCCGAAGCGTCTCCTCCGCTCCCTTCATGCATCCCCAGTACCACTCCGTCTCGACGTTGTTCTTCACCCACTCATACATCGAAACCGGGTTCCAGCCGAGTGACTGGGCAAAGGTCGCTATCTCCGTCGAGATTGGTGCTTCACCAGTGCTCTTCAGATCCTCAGGGCTGACCGTCTTATTGTCGCCTTTGTAGGCCGGCTTGACTTCAAGGCCTAAACTTGGCTCTCTGACTGGATATTTTAGATTTCTATAGGGAAGGCTTCCGAAGATCGGGCTTTTCTTTTTGGGGAGAATTCTATTCAGAAGAGATTGAAGATTGCGGATTGCAGATTGCGGATTGCTGATTGCAGATCGGGAAACTGCTCCAGCGGGTGGAAGACTCTCAAGCAGACCCAGGTATTCTTGAAGGGCCTTGCTATATCCCTCCGACATCGCCTGGTGACGCTCCAGGGCCTTTGTTCCGTGGGCCTTGACCTCTTCCTCTCGTATCCTGAACCGTTCCTGAAGCAGTAGGTGTCCGGCCTTAATATCGTCAGTCAAGGCTCTTAGCCGGAGCCATTCTTCTCCAACCGGGAGACCTGTCCTGAGCTTCTCCTGGACCATGTCCAATACGGCCTTGCTCTGTTCGAGGCTCTTCTGAAGGTCTTTCTCGAGACTCACATCCGAGGCCTGGATGAAATACGGGGAAAAAAACAGAATCACTGGCAGGATCAATAGAAAAATGAAAGCCCTTCGCATAGTCCCCCCTTGGGCTTGCTCAGTAGATAGATGTTGTGGTGATGTCGTCTAACCTATACCACCCCCCAAAATCGCTTGTCAAGAAGAAACTTTTCACATGGGGGTTTCTTTATCACGGAGGACACAGCGCGGCGTAGCCGCAACCAAAAACCATGATGGACGATGGACGAGAGACGATGGACAATGAACCATGAGGAAACTTCACTCCTGTCCATATGGATCCGAAACAATTGATTCTGTTGGTCTTGGAAAGTGAGACTGCCACGTCGTCCCGCGAAGCGCGGGACTCCTCGCAATGACAGCAACGCCTGTTTATGATTCGGAGTGTCATTACGACCCCGAACCTGATCCGAGGGAAGCAATCTCACCCGGTGGACACTTCTGAAGAGATTTTGCTAAATAAAAATTTCGAGAAATCGGACGTTAGTAGTACAGAGACGTGTCAGAGGGTAGGGTTATCGTTCTGTCCGGTCGGGAGAAGGGGGCTCGATAAAAACTCCTCAGTGTCCTCTGCGGTGAGCAAAGAATTCGTCACCGTATTTCCGCAAAAGACCACTCAGTCTCTCTTCACCCCTTCTTTCCCAGTGGGCATAAGAAAGACAAGAGGAATGGCAAGTAAAAGCCCGAGGCCGAAGGAAAGGAAGGTCACTCTAAAACCATTGGCAGGGGTCGAACTCAAGTGGAGAATGATGGTAATTAACGAAATTCCAATTACTCCCCCAACATTTCCGAACACTCCTCTGAGGGCTGTAATCGTAGCAACTTTCTCAGGCATGAGCTCAATGCAGGCGTTATTCGAAGCCGGGAAGACGATCCCGATTCCCACTCCAATGATCATAACAATGAAGGCGATGCTTTCCGCAATTCCAAAATAATTCCCGGTCATCCTCAATAGCTGGGGGCCTTCGCCGAGGAGGATCGTTGCCAGGGAGATGATGCTCAAACCCAGGAGCATGGGCACCCGGTAACCCCATCGCTTGAGCAGAAAACTGGTCACCGTAGAAGTGATAATGACGGCAACAGATCGAGGGGTCAGGATCATCCCGCTCGCCAGGGTGGATAACTTATGCACGGAGGTGACATAGAGAGGGATGAAGGCAAAAATTCCGAGGAGTCCTGCTCCCGTCATCAGGTTAAACAGGTTTGACGCCAGGAAAGGCCTTGATCTCAGCAAAGCGATATCGAGGATGGGATTCGCCTCCTTCTTCTCATGAAGAAAAAAGAGGCGCAGGAAAGAAAAACAGATGGCGAAAAAGATGACTGTGAGAAGAAGGGAAATGGCGGAGAAGTTCTCGGCAATAAGAGTTAGACCCAGCATGAGGAAGAGGATCGCTCCGAAGAAATAGGAAGCACCGATAAAGTCGATATGGGGCCGGGAAAGGACCTCCGAGTCTTCGAGCAAAATCATGATCAGGACGATCAGACCGATGCCGATCGGGAGATTGATATAAAAGATATATCGCCAGGAATATCGACTGACGATCCAGCCCCCTAAGTTTGGCCCGACAATCGCTCCGATATGAAAGATACTTGTAAATAGACCGATGGCCCTCTGCCGATGCTCCGGAAATTGATCGCTCACAATTCCCGCAGCCGTCGGGAGGAAGCTTGCTCCTCCAATTCCTTGAAGGAACCTGAAGCCTACCAGGCTGTAGATATTGGGTGCGAGGCCGCAGGCAAAGGAGCTCGCGGTAAAAAGGGAGAGAGAAAGGAGAAAGATCCTTTTTCGGCCGAAGCTGTCGCTCAGGCTACCCATGAGCGGCATAATGCTCGTGACCGCAATCAGATAGATTGAAATCGTCCAGCCCGCCCAGAGGACATTCGTGCCGAAATCTCTCAGAAAATTGGGGAAGGCTACGGCCACCGCTGTACCATCGATCGCGTACATGAGGAGGCCTGACGCAGCGGATATGAAAATGAGGTAACGACGCATCTGTTCTATTGCCGTAAAGATTCGTGCTATAAAATTTAAAGGGGCCCGCTGCAGGCGGGCCCCTTGGAATCGAACCGGGACATGACCGTGACTAATTAATTATATCCCCTACGCAGGGGACTTTCAAGTTCACCTTAACGTTTCAAACGAATCGCCGAAACAGACTCGGCGGGGACGCTGAATAAGCCTTGTAGCGGAACCTTTTGAAGGTCAAGCACCACGCTCCACCTACTTTGCAGGACTTCACTCTCGGTGACGTTCTCCATAACCCATTCGATTCCTATAAAACCCGCATTACAAGGCTTTGGAAGTGTTCCCGCCGAGTCTGCTAAATGCAACTGGCGGGTTCATTCGCCTTCACGTGGTCCTCCTCCCCTCACCAGGGAAGGAGGACCACGGAAGAGGCGCTACTTCTTCTGTTCGCGAACGAGGGTTTTGAAAAGCTCAGCCACCATCTCTGATTCGCTGTCCCAGAACCTGTTCAGGTCATCGCCAATCTTGAACCGGACATCATCGCCCAGTTTCTCAATCATGTCGATGTAGGTCTTATCTGCCGCCACCTTTCTCACGACATCCCGAAGTTTTTCCACAACCGGCGCAGGGGTCTTGAGAGGAACGGAGAGGCCCACCCAGCCGTAATATTCGGCATTCACCCCCAGCTCCTTGACGCAGGGAACATCGGGCAGGGCCTTGAGCCTCTGGTCGCTCTGAACAGCCAGGGCCCTCAACTTGTTCCCTTTGATAAGAGGAGCACATGTGGAAGGGTACTGGGTGCCGAAATCGACGTGCTTGCCCACGACGGCGGTGATACAAGGGCCGCCTCCGCTGTAAGGAACGTGACGGAATTTCAGCCCAAGCTCCTTGGCCAGAATTTCCGCCGGCACGTGGCTCATACCGTAAAGGCCGCCGGAGCAAAAAGCATATTGGCCGGGCTTGGCCTTCGCATCGTTTGCCAAATCTTTGAGGGTCTTCCACGGGCTGTCATAGGGCACGATGATCAGCGTCGGACTCATGTTGAAGGCGGCAATGTTGATGAAGTCTTTCCTGGTAAAGGGAGGCTTCCGCCCTTCCATGATCTCAAATTCGACGGCGCAGGTCGTGTTGGCAGAGGTCTCCGTGAGTGTGTACCCATCCGGGGCTGCCTGGGCCCCGGCCAGGGTGCCCAGCATTCCGGTTGCCCCTGGCTTATTGACCACGACGACAGGCTGTCCCAGATATTTCTCGGCTACCGACGCAAAGGCACGGCCGAGGACATCATGGCTTCCTCCCGGAGCCATGGGATTGATCAGGGTGATCGGTTTGGTCGGATAATCCGCCGCCACTGCGGAGGCACCGGCCATCAGTACGATCAGGATCGCTGCCATCCCTGTGGATCTGAATACGTTTCTCATAAGTGACACCTCCTCTGATGAGATAATGGAACAATGGAATAATGGAATATTGGTGAATTCGTAAAAAGTCGAAAAGGGCTAATGATCGTCATTCCGGCGAAAGCCGGAATCCAGTGATTTCAGGGAATTATGAAAATACTGGACACCGGTTTTCACCGGTGAGACGACTTTTTGAGAGATCATCAATACTGGGTACAAACAAAAATTACAAGTTTTTTTTCCTTGCTCTTTTCCCAATATTCCAACCTTCCATTTTTCCATTATTCCATTCTTTCTTCTATCCCAATTTACCTATTTTTTCCAGATCATTGGCGACATTTTCGAGGCCCAGCACTCCTAATGTCTCTCTCGTGGGAAAACTCGTCTTCTTGTCCCACCCATGAAGTTCATAATATTCATCGAGCATTCTATCAAACTTCTCCCTGTCCATCTTCCAGCCTGCAAGGGGTCCGGAGGGTATCGGCTCGGACAGGTCTCTCGGGGTGGGAAGATCATCTTCACGGCCAAAATGCGTATGTCTCAAGTTAAAGGCCTTCTCCAGATTAACCTGCCTCATCGCCATTCGCTTCAGGTCTTCCACGGATGTCTGCCAGCCCGTGGCAGCGGAATATAATTCTGCCAGTTGAGGTAAGTCGATCTGTTGAATGTCCCAGTGAATGGTGTTCATGTGACATACACCGAGGCAGTTATTTACGCGATGGAGCGATTCGAAATAAGTGACCATCTTCGCCCTGCCTTCATACTCCAGGGGATGATAAGGGTTATCGACACCAAAAACCGATTTTGCCTTCTCAATATCCGATTCATCACTTCCAGGTCTCGCATCGTTTACCGCCCCTGTCGTATGACCGCCCCCCCGGGTCGAAGTGGTTGTACCAAGACACCACGCAAGTGCCCCTCTGCAGGGTTCATAGAGATCCTGTCCCTTGATGTGCATCGCGTAATAGTCACTCCCTCGCCCTATCAGGTCAGCAGCCTTCGCAGATCCTTCAGCGAGTGTATTTCCGAAGCCTTCCCGATAGGCTATCTTTCTGATCAGCTCAAGCGCAACGCCTCCATCCCCCCACTGGAGTTTGAGTCCATCCGTATCTTTTTCGTTGATAATCCCTCTCTGGTAACATTCCATGGCCCAGCCAATGGGTCCCCCTGCGGCGTCAACATCGAGGCCTAATTGGTTGCAGTATGCACTTGCCTTGAACATGAACGTTGGTTCCCGGATGGCCAATTTGCATTGAAGACCATTCATCACCTCCATCTGGCAGGCTTCCGTCCTGAGGCCCGCATACGGCCCTTCTGTAATGTGTAAATGTCTGCTACAGCCAACAGCGCATCCGGGATAGCTCTGTCGGGCCACCTCATATTTTTCAATCGTCTTGCATGGATCGATGGCTTCAACCATGTCTTCGGGGAGGCAGAGTTCCTGGAAGTTCTTGTAAGAGACGCCGCAGGTCTTCTGTTTCCTCGGAAGACCTCCGAGGGTCCCGTATTTTCGCATCCCTTCCAGGGTCTTCGCTTTCTTGAACATCTCGCGGGTTTCCTCAACAGCTTCCACGAATCGTCCGGGATCGGCAATCCTTACCGCCCCCGTACCTCTGACGACAATCGATTTCAGATTCTTTGCGCCCATAACGGCTCCAATGCCGCATCGACCAAAAGCCCTTCCCCTGTCCTGGATGACACAGGCTCCACGCACCAGATTTTCGCCAGCCGGCCCAATGGATAACGCATGGAGCGCAGGATCGCCCAGTTCTCTCCGGATCAGATCGAGGGTCTCCCATGTTGTTTTGCCCCACAGGTGAGAAGCATCCCGGATTTCAATACGGTCGTTACAAATCCACAGGTAGACAGGCGTATGGGCTTTGCCCTCGATGACGATGGAATCATAGCCGGCGTATTTGAGCTCTCCGCCCGTGTAACTATCGCTGCAACTGCTGGCCCAGCCTCCTGTCACCGGACCGAGGGTACTCATATTGCTCTTGCACGCTCCCGGGGCCGTCGTTCCGACCAAGGGTCCCGCACTTAGGATGAGCTTGTTCGCCGGGTCGTAAGCCGTAACCCACGACCTGAGATCGTCGTAAAGTATCTTAATGGCTATTCCAGGGCCACCGAGCCACTGCTCGGCATATTTTAAGGTGGATTCCGTCGCGGTCGCTCCGCTCCCCAAATGAATGCGCAATATTTTGCCAGCGTAAGCGTATACCTTCTCGGTCTTTGCCACGATCCGTTCTCCAACCTGTGGTTCTTTCGGTCAAGGACCTTTCCCGCCGAAAAATAAATCCTTTCGGCTTCTTTGTCAAGGAGATAGCAATGGAGGGTGAGGCGAAAGAAAATCGGCGGGTTTTGTGATGAAGGTCGAAGAGCCAAATAAAAAACCCTTTGCCGGATCAGGAAATGGATCTCTTGGAGTAGGGAACGCATATATGCGTTCCCTACGAGATCGATTGCTCACCGCGCAGACGCTGGCGCAGCGGGCCGAAGGCATGGGGTTTGTGATCCAATCGCCTCTTGCGGTTGGATCGCAAAGAAAAAATCCCCCTGCGATCTCCGCGCCTCTGCGGTGAACCTGTTTTTGAATGAGCTGGAGTCAATTGAAAAGTTTCATGAAATGAACCCAGGGACCAACAACTTCCACCTAATTTCGACAGCAATGTCCGAGAGACCGCAATCCCCGAGAGACTTGACAAGGATAGTTGCATCATGATATGTCACGTGTGCACCTGTTGCTACATCAGCAAAGGAGGGTTAATGGTATGTTCCACAGGGTTGAGAAGAAGAGAATAGCCTTTCTACTGCCGACGGCTTGCACCGGGAACCTCTCGGGCGTCCTTGCTCGAAGAGAGGAGATTCTCAGATCGATTGCCAGTCCGGGCACACAGATTGATATCTTCGGCTTGGAGAAAGATCCGGGAAAGAGTCATCTCTACACCAGCCAGTCCGCCTATGATGCGGCCCTATCAACACCGGAAGACCTCCGGTGCGCCATGGAGGCCGAGAAGTCGGGATACCAGGCCGTGATCATCGCCTGTGGCGGGGACCCGGGGGTGGCCCCGATTCGGGAGGTTATCCATATCCCGGTCATCCCGCCAGGCTCCGCTGCCAGGCATCTCTGCTCGATGCTGGGGCCCAGATTTTCCGTACTCACCACTGGAAAAGGGCGTCCCTATGCGACCGAAATCTATGAGCGGGACGGACTTCTGAAACTCGTGTCGGTCCATCCTATCGGCCTCACCGTTCCCGAGGTCCGGTCCAAACCAAAGGAGGCATACATGGCCATGGTGAGGGAGGGGAAGAAAGCAGTGAAGGAACACGGGGCCAGTGCTCTAACCTACGGTTGTATGAGCATGGGCTTCCTGATGGTCGATGACAGGCTCACGGACGCCGCCGGGGTTCCTGCCATCAACCCCGTCAGGGCGGCCGTTAGGATGGCGGAGATGTTCATCGATTTTGGAATCACCCACAGCAAAGGGTCTTACCCCATTCCAGCGAGCCTTAAAAATCAATCAGGGAAAGGAGCCGTGACATGTTAACAAAGGATGAAAAGAGCCTTCTCTCCGATATCGACATCGACGACGCGTGGGGCAACGTGGAACACCTTTCGACGATCGATAAAACATCGGGCACGGAGGGGGAATGGAAGGCCCATGAGTACGTCAGGGAGAAACTCAAGCAATATGGCGTTTCGTACAAGGCCTACGAATTTGATTCTCTTATCAGTCATCCGAAAGAGGCTTCCCTAAGGACCATTTCCCCATCGGCCATGGACGTGGAGTGTATTACTCACGCCTTCTCGGCCTCAACCCCGGAGGGAGGAATCGAGGCTGAGCTGGTCCATGTTCCTTCGGCTCCGAGCGATTTGCATACTCAAATGGGAAGTCTCCTGGAGGAGTACAAAAAAGTGGGCGTCAAAGGAAAGATCTCGATCCTCTGGGGTGTGGCAAGTCCCCCCGTGGTGTGGGCTGCCCAGCAGGCGGGAGCACTGGCTCAAATCCATATCTGCGGGGAGGATGTGACCCACGAGATGATCGTGACCACGGTATGGGGCACACCGACGCCCGAGTCGGCAGCGCGCATCCCTCAGGTGACAGCCGTCTCGGTGAAAAAGACCGATGGAGAAAAACTCCTGAAGCTACTGGAAAAGGGGCCTGTAAAGATTCACCTCCGGGCGAAGTCAGAGACCAAGTGGAGGAGGCTGCCCCTGACGGTGGCCGAAATCCCGGGATCGGATGAACCCGAGAGATTCATGCTGATTCATGGCCACATGGACTCCTGGTACGTGGGGACCACGGACAACTGCACCGGGAACTCCCTTGTTCTTGAGCTTGCACGGCTTTTCCATCAGCATCGGAGCAAGCTCAAGAGGGGTGTGAGGATCGGATGGTGGTCGGGTCACTCCACAGGCCGATATTCAGGGTCCACCTGGTACGGGGACCACTTCTTCGATGATCTGGACAAACACTGTTTTCTCTCCATGAACGTTGATTCCCCGGGCGTCAAGGGAGCCACGGATCTGGGTGGCGGCGGCCTCATGGGAACCACGGAGTTCATCCGTCGTGCCCTGGTCGAAGCCATCGATTCCGAAGATGTGAAGCCCGATCCCTTCTATATGCGGGCGGGCGACCAGTCGTTCTACGGTATTGGTATCCCGAGTGCTGCACAGAGGTCTTATATCCCGGAGGGGAGCCCTCTCAGAGGCAGGTGGATCGGTGGCAGCGCAAGTGCCTGGTGGTGGCACAGCGCCCACGATACGATCGACAAGGGAGATAAGGCCCATCTGCTGCGGGACATAAAAATGGACGTCCTGGCCGTTTTCAGATCCGTCAACAGCACGGTCCTTCCGTTCGATTTCAGTCTGGTAGCGGATCAGTATCAAAACGCCGTCATCGGCATCCAGACCCAGACCACCTCCGGCACCTTCAACCTGACCCCTGTTCTTGACAGGATCAAAGAGCTAAAGGCTCATGGCGATGCACTGAACACGGTCATCTCGAACGTCAAAAATGCCGACAAAGGGAAACTCTATGAAATGAACCAGCTCCTCATGGAAATCACCCGGATCCTGACATCGACGTTCTACACCTATGCGGGAAAGTATGACCAGGATCCAGCTTATGGCATTCCATCGCTACCTTCTCTTCAAGGAGCGAAAAAATTGGCCGGGTTGGACCCTGAGAGCGACGAGGCCAGGTTCCTTCAAACGAAAATGATTCGGGAACTGAACAAGGTCAACCACCAACTCGACACAGCCATCAGGAAGATTGACGAAGCCATCAAGGTGATTAAAGGTTGAGCCGTTAGTTAGAAGACAACAACCCCTGGGTCAGGGTTAGGGTAAGGATGCCAGTTTGGTCAATGGGTTAAGTTACTGGTCCTAAGGGAATTACCCCTTACCCCAAGACCTAACCTAAACCGGCTTCCTAACCCTAACCGTAACCTGCAATGATTTTCATGGTTCGTGCCTGCACGCCAGAGTGCCCATGCAGGTCTGGCGCTGGTATTGCGTTTCGGCACGCAGGCGTGGGTGCCCTCAGGGCATGTGGCATTACTTAGAAAATAGGCTTCTTCAAAATCCCTCCCAACCTCCCTTTGCCAAAGGGAGGGGTAACTTAGCCCCCCTTTGAAAAAGGGGGGTGTGGGGGGATTTTCATCGTTCGAGGTTGTCCCCGGGCCACGGCGTATGGGTCTCATATCCGAAATTGATATAGGAGGAGGTAACATGAACAGAGCGATCCATTGTATGTTGTCAGGTCTCGTTGTAGCATTGTTGACTGTCACTTTGATTCCCGTAGACGCAACGGCCCAGCCGGTTCGGGGAGGGACACTGGTGATGGGATTGATTGCAGAACCGACGGTATTGGATTCATGCTCCGGGGCATGGAATAGCGCACCCTTTGCCGGAAATATCATGAGTTCCATCCTCGAGACAGACGAGAACATGAAGATCGTTCCAGGCATTGCAGAATCGTGGAGCATGGATCCCAGGAACAAAACCTATACGTTCAACATCCGGAAAGGCGTCAAATGGCACGATGGAAAGCCTCTTACGGCGGAAGATGTAAAATTCACCCTTGAGACGTTCCTCCCTAATTATCATATTTTTGGAAAGTATCTCAAAGATACAAAGGTGGATATCGTGAGTGAAACGAGGGTGGTCGTAAAACCAGGCATGTGGGCTCCCGGAATCCAATTGGGGAGACTTGGTTCAGGAGATTGGGGCATCTATCCGAAGCATCTCCTCGAAGGCGTGGACCTCATCAAAAGTGATTTCCGAAAAGCCCCGGTAGGGACAGGGCCTTTCAAGATGAAAGAATGGGTCAGGGGCAGTCATATCACGCTTGAGAGGAACCCTGATTACTGGAGACCGGGCAAGCCCTATCTCGATCGGATCATCTTCAAGTTCATCCGTGATCCATCGATCATGCTCGCTTCGCTCACCACAGGCGAGATCGATTTCTCTTTTCGTGGGATGCCGTATGAGGCTTATAAAGGGATGGAGAAGAACCCCAATCTCAACGTCATCGTCGATTACAAACCTAACTACAAAGTCCTCGTGGTCAACAACACGAAAAGTCCCATTCTCTCCAATCTCCTCGTTCGTCAGGCGTTCGCCCATGCCGTCGACAGGAAAGATATCGCGTCCAAGTCGACGAGCGGCATGTGTCGCCCGAGCGACCGGTTTTTCGCCCCGGAGGTCTTGCCTCCCAATCCGAATATCAAGGTCTACGAGTACAATCCGAAGAAGGCGGAAGAGCTGCTTGATCAGGCAGGCTACCCGCGAAAGAGTGGAGGCACCCGGTTCAGCATCCAGCTCATAGGGAGGATTGGCGAGGCAGATGAGGAAAAGGCGGGCGATCTGTTCAAGGACTATCTCAAGGCTATTGGTGTTGATGTGTCCATCAAAAGGGCCGACTTCAGCACCATTCTTCAATTATCGGCAAATTATCAGTTTGATGTTATGACGTTCAAGAGGTATCTTTCTCCCCATTTCACCTATACACAGCATCACTCCTCCTTTATCCGGCCCGGGATGGTCCTTGTGAATATCTCTCAATACAAGAACGCCAAGGTGGACCAATTTTATGATCAGTGGGTCGAATCAAGTACGGAGGAGGACCAGAAGAAGGCCCTTCTGAATGCGGAGACCATTTTGACGGAGGAGCTACCGGAGTTGCCGCTCTTTGATACCTCCTGGATGTACGTGTGGAACAAACGGGTGCAGAACGCCTTCGTCCCGGCCCGGAACTATCTCCAGTCGGAGCCGTTGGAGAACATTTATATTAAGTGAAGAGGCCTTCTCTCCGGCGGGGAAGTCCAGCCCTTCGGGCAGGATCGATCCCTCAAATTGAACTTAACCCGAAATCCCCACCTACGAGCGGGGCACTTGAAAGGAGGGCATAAAATGGGCAAGAGAATCCGGTATGTGGTTTTAGGACTCCTTGTGATGGGGATCACCATCAGTTTGGCTCCGGTGATGGGAATTGCTCAACCCGTCCGGGGCGGGACGTTGACCGTGGGGATGATTGCAGAACCGGCGGTATTGGATTCCTGTTCCGGGGCATGGAATATCGCACCCTTTGCCGGAAACATAATGAGCTCGATCCTTGAAACGGACGAGAATATGAAGATCGGTCCGGGCATCGCGGAATCGTGGAGCTTCGATGCGAGGAACAAGACCTACACCTTCAACATCAGGAAAGGCGTCAAATGGCATGACGGGAAGCCCATGACCGTAGAAGATGTGAAATTCAGCTTCGAAACCTTCCTCCCCAAGTTTGACGACCGTGGAGAGTATCTTAAAGACGCCAAGGTGGATATCGTCGGCGACACGAAGGTGGTCCTCAAACCAGGCCGATGGGTTCCTGCAGTTCAAATAGGGAGAATGGCTTCCATCGATTGGGCCATCTATCCGAAGCATCTCCTCGAAGGCGTCGATTTTTTCAAAAGCGATTTCAGAAAGGCCTTAGTCGGAACCGGGCCCTTCAAATTGAAGGAATGGGTCAGAGGCAGCCATATCACCCTTGAAAGGAACCCTGATTACTGGAAACCGAACAAGCCCTATCTCGATCGAATCATCTTCAAGTTCATCCGTGATCCATCGATTTTGCTCGCTTCGCTCACCACCGGGGAAGTCGATTTTGCCTATCGAGGGCTGCCCTATGAAGCCTATGAGACGATGAAAAAGAGTCCCAATCTGAATATCATCCTCGATTATAAGCCTAATTATAAGGTGTTTATGGTCAACAACATGAAACACCCCATTATTTCGAATCTCCTCGTTCGTCAAGCCATTGCCCATGCCATCGACAAAAAGGATATCGCTTCCAAAGCGACCGGCAACGTTTGTCGGCCCAGTGACAGGTTTTTTGCCCCTGAAATCTTCCCACCCAATCCGAATGTCAAGGTCTATGAATACAACCCCAAGAAGGCCGAGGAGCTCCTGGATAAGGCAGGCTATCCGCGAAAGAGCGGAGGCACACGATTTGGTTTCCAGCTCCTCACAAGGGTTGGAGAGGCGGATGAGGACAAGACGGCCGATCTGTATCGAGACTATCTGAAGGCCGTTGGAATTGATGTGTCTATCAAAAAGGCCGACTTTAACACCGTTCTCCAGATGTCAGGAAACTATCAGTTTGATGTATTGCTTTTTAAGAGATACCTCCTTCCGTTTTTCACCTATTCCCAGCACCATTCCTCCTTTATTCAGCCCGGGGTTCCCCTTACCAATATTTCCCAGTACAAGAATGCGAAGGTGGATCAATTCTATGATCAATGGGCCCAATCCGCCACGGAGGATGAACAGAATAAGGCTATCCTGAATGCAGAGACCATTTTAACAGAGGAACTGCCGGAGTTGCCGCTGTTTGATACCTCCTGGATGTATGTATGGAACAAGCGCGTGCAGAATACCTTCGTTCCTGTCCGAAATTGGCTCCAATCAGAGCCGCTCGACAACCTTTACATTAAATAATGGGGTCTGTGTTTCAACCAAAACCGATCTCATCGCATTGCCTTAAACCGGAGGCCCCGCTCCATGGGCGGGGCTTATCCTTTCGCCAGATCCGGTTCACCCCTGCTCATTGAAGGAATGAAACGGTGTCTTATTTTGTAAAGAGGCTTATTCAGATTCCTTTTGTCGTGGTGGTGGTCGTCACCCTGGGGTTCATTCTGCTCAAGGTGGCTCCGGGAGATCCGGTTTCGATGTTTGCGGGGGACGGAGCGACCCAGGAGTACCTTGAGGCCATCAAGAAGGCCTACGGGCTGGATAAGCCGGTTATTGAACAGTACTTTATCTATATGCGCGGGATCTTAAAAGGGAACTGGGGCCATAGCCTCAGTTTTGATCGGGCCGTTCTTACGGTCATCATGGAGAGGATCCCCTACACGCTCCTCCTTGCCTTTGCCGGGTTTCTCATTGCGGTTCCCATGGGTATCCTCTTAGGCGTGATTGCAGCGATCAAGAGGTCCTCTCCGATCGACTCCTTTGTCTCAGGTTTTTCAACCTTCTTCAATTCCGTCCCTGCCTTTATCTTCGGTTTAATCCTCCTCTATGCGTTCGCAGTCTACTGGAAGATCCTTCCCCTCGGGGGGATTCAGACGGTGGGTGTCTCCTTTCCGAGTTATGCGGCGAAGCTCATCGACCTGTTGAGGCATCTCGTTCTTCCGGCGATCAGCCTCGCCCTCATCTGGATGGTGGGGTATGCCAGGGTCATGAGGAATACGATGGTGGAGTCACTCCTTTCCGATTACGTCCGCGCCGCTGTCTCCCGAGGCATTTCCCATGGACGGGTGATCTTCCGGCATGCCTTCCGAAACTCCATTCTCTCCGTGGTTACCCTGGCAGGGGTTCATGTCGGGTATATGATCGGAGGCGTGATCCTGACGGAAACCGTCTTCTCCTGGTTCGGGATAGGGAATCTCGTCATTCAAGCAGTCTCTTTCAGGGATTACCCGCTGCTCATGGGTATCCTTTTTTTCTCCTCCATCTGGGTAGCTGTGGTGAACCTGCTGGTGGATGCCATCTACGTCACCATCGATCCGAGGGTGAGGCTGGGGTAAGCGTGAGGAAGTCGCCAAATCGAGCCATCTGGGTGTTGGGTCTGCTCCTTGCGATCCTTTTTTTCATTGGCCTTTTTCCGTCGCTCGTGACGAAGCGCGTGGCCATGAAGAGTGGCTATACAGCGGGATTGGCCGCTCCTTCGCCGGGATTTCCTCTCGGGACGGATCAACTGGGAAGGGATGTCTTCGCATGGGTCGTCAACGGGACACGTGTCGCTTTCTATGTGGGAACCGCCTGTACCCTGATCTCCTTTGTCATCGCCCTGATGGGAATGTTTGCCGGATATTACGGCGGGAGAGTGGATCAGATGTTGATGAGAGTCACCGACCTCACCATGGCTGTTCCGCGGTTCGTCTTGATCGTCGTTTTCACGACCCTTCTGGGCTCGAACTTTATTAACATCATCCTGATCATTGGCGCACTGTCATGGCCGACTCTGGCTCGAATCATGAGGGCCGAGACCCTCGCTCTGAGAGAGAGGGAGTTCGTTCTCTCCGCCAGAGTGGTTGGAAGCCGCTCCATTGACATCCTCTTCTTTGAGATCTTTCCCAATATCCTGCCCTCGGTGATCCCTTCTCTGGCACTTCAGTTTTCCTATTCCGTCATCGATGAGATCGCCATCAGCTTCCTGGGACTGGGAGACCCGAACGTGGCGAGCTGGGGATTGTTGATTTCCATCGGGAGACAGGCTATCTTTGCAGGAGGGTGGTGGGTCCTTCTGAGCCCCTGTGTACTTTGCATCTTTCTGTTGGTCTGTTTGAATCTGCTGGCCGATCGGCTCAACGACCGATTTAACCCGAAACTACGGTTTAATCTCTAATCATGGATGCGGACGCGTTGCTGAAAATACGTGACCTCGAAGTCCAGTATCAGGCTGCAGGGTCCAGAATAAGGGCCGTGGACAATGTGACCCTCGACATGAGGGCGAGAGAGTGCATTGCCCTTATCGGTGAGAGCGGCTCCGGAAAGTCTACGATCGCCAATGCGATCCTCAGGGTCCTGCCGGAGAACTCGGCAATCACTCGAGGGGAGATCCTGTTCAAGGGAAGGTCGCTGCTCGATCTGACCGAAGAAGAGATGCGGAGGGTGAGGGGGAAAGACATCTCCATGATCTTTCAGGACCCCCATTCCTTCTTGAACCCCGTTCTTAGAATTGGCGATCAATTGAGCGAGACGATCAAGACCCATAGTCCGGGTCTCAGTGGGGCGAAGATCGTTGAAAGGGCGATCGAATTGCTCTCTGTTGTGAGCATCCCCGATCCCGCCAGGATTCTGAGCAGATACCCCCACCAGTTGAGCGGCGGAATGGCCCAGAGGGTCGCCATTGGACTGGCCCTTTCGTCGGATCCTGCCCTCGTCATTGCAGATGAGCCCACGTCCGCTCTGGATCTGACGATTCAGGCGCAGGTCCTCAAGCTTCTCAAGGGGCTGAGGGACCGGTTCAATCTGTCCGTCCTCCTCATCACCCATGATTTGAGCATCGTCTCGAATATTGCCGAGCGGGTTTACGTGATGTATTCCGGCCAGATTGTGGAAGAGGATCGGGTGGAGGGCCTCTATCGCGATCCAAGGCATCCCTACACCATCATGCTGCTTGAGGCCGTCAAGAAGCTCCAGGGATCGGACACTTCCTTCAGCGCGCGCGCAGAGGCGAGAGAGGAGAGGGTGGAATCGCGATGTAAATTCCTGCCCAGATGCCCTCAGGCAGCCCCTGCGTGCAGTGAGCAGGCGCCTCACTATATCGAATTCCCGGGTGGCAAGAAGGTCCTATGCTGCGCATAATACCCCATGCCCCGAGGGCGGCACGCTCGAAGTGGGAGATAGGCTTTTTAGGTGAGGCATAGGGATAAGGTTAGGAAGCCGGTTTGGTCCGTCGTAGGGAACGGTTTCAAACCGTTCCCTACAGGTGAGGGTAATGGCAGAGATTTGAAGCCTATTGCCCTAACCTCTCATCATAACTGGCATCCTTACCTTGACCTTAACCGAAGGTTTTCCGATTTCCAATGAGTCACAAGTAGGCTATGGCCATGAGCCAACCAGAAACTGCTCTTCTATCGGTACAGAACGTTAAAAAATCTTATATCACGAGAACTGGATTCCGGCGAAGAGATAAGGTTAGGGCCGTTGACGGAGTCTCTCTCGATGTGGGTCGAGGCAACGTTCATGCCATCGTGGGAGAGTCGGGCTCCGGGAAGTCGACCCTGGCGAGAATGATCGTGGGACTGGAAGAACCGGATAGCGGGACCATTGGCTACGAAACGGTCAACCTGCCGGAAGCGAGGAAAAACAGGGAGGGCCGGAAGCGATTCAGCCGGGAGGTCCAGATGGTCTTTCAAAATCCCTACTCGAGCCTCAACCCGAGAAAGAGCATCCGATCGATCTTATCGAAGCCCTTCAAGGTTCACGGGGAGAGATATTCGGAGGAGACGCTGGAGGAGCTGCTTTTGAAAGTGGATCTGACGCCCGCCGCCACGTACCTCGACAAATTCCCTCACGAATTGAGCGGAGGACAGAGACAGCGAGTGGCAATCGCAAGATCCCTGGCCCTGGGTCCGAAACTGGTTGTCCTGGATGAACCCACCTCAGCACTGGACGTGACCACCAAGGTGCAGATACTCGATCTCCTGAAGAGATTGCAGAGAGATGAAGACCTGACACTCATTTTTATCACCCATGAACTTCCTTTTTTGAAACGGGTGGGTGACCACATCTCGGTGATGTATAACGGGAAAGTGGTAGAGAGGAGCAGGTCGGCAGACATCTTTGATAACGCCTATCACCCTTACACGATCGGGTTGCTCTATTCCACTCTTGATATTGATCCTGAAAGGGCGAGAGAGAAAGGAATCTTCTCCGTGGAGGGGGAAACCCCTTCATCCATTACTCCTCCCCCCGGCTGCAGATTTCATCCCCGATGCCCCCTGGCAGAGGACGCGTGCAAAGTGGATGAGCCTCCCATGACGGTGATTTCGGAGGATCACCAGGTAGCGTGTCCCGTTTCACTAAGGAAGTTCTCCGGAACGGATTCGGATCGATCGACGATTTACAGAGAATGAGAACGCGTACTGCCCTCAGCATCCCTGAAGGTGTGAAAAATTGGGGGTATGTGCCGCGGCCCACATGGATAGGCGTCTTGAAGAAGTTTTGGAATGCGGGTCATCAGATGTTAGGGGTAACCTTTGCATTCAGTAAAACAGAGTCAATAGCCGGGTTTAGACAATGTAGTTCAATTTTAGGGGTTCCGCTCCAAATCTTCTCCAATCCACCTATCCATGCGGGCCGGAACGATGGTGCTCCCGGAAAGGTAATTATTTCACACCTCCCCTGCTGACTTGGGCATGCGAAGCTGTCCCTCCGGCCTCCCTGAAGCTTCCTCTTCATTCATATTTCTCAAAGCAAACTATTTGTTCCAGCCTCTTTCTGGACTTTTTCGAAGGAGGCTCATCCGGATATCCCAGCGGTGTCATGGCTACGACCCGGACACGCTCTGGAATCTTCAGGATTTTCTTAACTTCATCCTCCCTGAAGGCTCCGATCCAACACGTCCCCAGACCCAGCTCATAAGCCTGCAGTATCATGTACGCGCAGGCAATGGACACATCAACCGTGTGGGCTGGTTGACCACATGCCATGATTGATGTTGATTCGGTTCCACAGGCAACGATGACGACAGGTGCCTCTGCGATAAAAGACTGTCCGAAGGCGGCATCCGCCAACCTTTTCCTCATCTCCCCGTTCTTGACGATGATAAACTTCCATTCCTGGCGGTTGCTTGAAGAAGGGGAAAGCCTTGCAGCTTCCAGTAGCCTCTTTAGCTTCTCTTCCTCCACATCCGCAGCCTTGTAAGACCTCACACTCCATCTTTGACCAATGGCTGTAAAAACGTCCATAATCATTCCCTCCTTCTTATGGATTCATGGACATTCTTCTGATCCCGACTTCTTATCTTCCCCATTATACCAGATCTTTTTCCAGTGTGCCTAAATAGGAGGGCGTTATTCAAAATGGGTTGCCTCATCTCGATACTGGAAATCGAATCATAAAGCAACAAACCGCTCCTGAAGGAGAATGTCTCCAGGATACGACTTTACGCGCACATAATGGAGTTGATTCTCCTCGTCCACCTCAGTCTCAACGTAGGTGCAATGATGCGTGGAGTCGACCCAGGTACCGCTGTTTGCGTAGATGGCTTTGCACGCGGACGGGGACAGCGAGGGGCCTCCTTCCCGAACGTTTTCATCCAGCAACGGATATGGATCTTCATTTCTCCAGGCATGGGTGTGTCCAAAAATGGCAATATCGATATCGGGGCTGGTGCCGGGGCCCAGGTAAAGTTTAAAGGCAGCCTCTAATAATTCTCCGCAATCATCTGTAATGGCGATAGGCGAACTGATTTTAACATGGTGTTCATCCCAGTTGCGGATAAGCTCCACATATTGACTGGCAACTTCGTCGATCGTAATCGTCTCTCCGAAACCGTTCATGTTTCCCATTCTGATCTTGTCTGTTTTCTTTAATCGGGCATCGTCAGCCACGGCAAGAAAGAGATCGTATATAAAATTGGGTTTCCCGCTAAATTCAAGGATAAATTTAAACAGGATATCCAGGACATTCTCGGGCTGACCGGTCTCTGCTACTTTATACGCCACCATACGGGAAATAAAATAGCCGAGGGGTAGAAACGAACCTGGAGCACTCCAGCGGTCCGGCGCATTAAAAAGGCAGTGCATGTTGCCATGTTCGGCGACCAGGTTATCCTTCCGATAAACTCCGGCTGGCTGGTCGTCATCGCAAATGAAATGGATGCCCGGAAAGGTCGCGTTGATGAAGCTCTTCAGGATCGGTAAATCCTCCTGGCAAGCGCTCATATCATGGTTTCCAGGCACATAGGAGAGCTTAGAACTGCGGGCCAGTTCTTTGAGATTGTCGATAATGCCTTTATTGGCGGGATTACTGCAAATATCCGTTACTGTTGCGAGAGGATCCTGATTACTCGGGATGACCCATTGATCGAACAGGTCGCCCAGAACGATCACGTCTCCGACGTCTTCGGCCTGTAGCTTATCCCTTAAAAATTTGGTCAGGGTAGGAATGTTTTTTTGCAGCCACCCGTAAGGGTGAGAACGCGAAGGGGGCTGTCCCATGCTCCGCTGATCGCCCATATGAATGTCGCTGATGAAAATCCGTTTTGTCCCGGCTGACATGACGCTCGTCCCCACCTTTTCTCTAAGAAGTCGGGCTCCCCAGGTAAAAGCATCCCATGTTCATTGACTTGTCTGAAGCCCTTAGGTCGGCAAAAGTTCATCCCACAAAACTTACCGCACACAAAAGCCTTGAGTCTTAGAGACTCTATTTCAGACAGATTGTATCAAAGAGGGAGAGCAAGGACAAGGAAAAATTGAGAGCGTGAAAAGTTGAGAGCCTAACCTCTCCGGGACGTCTGAGTCGTAAAGGGTTGGGATTTCATTTGTCCTGCTGACAAGGGAAAAAGAAGAGATATTCAGAGGTATCGGTTAATGAAGCAGACTTTCGTCCCGAAGAGAACTTGTGGACTTTGGGAAAAGAATAAGTCCTGGCGGAGTCGTGGACAGGGTAGTATGGGAGATCAGGATTTAAGCTGGCCTGGAACTTCGCAGAATCCGTGCCCAGCAGGGGAGTCCGGGCTCCGGCGTTGCACGTCCTTAAATGCCCAGAAATCACGGCCCACGTGGTTAAAGACCGCGTCCAGAATGACCCGCATCTGCCTTTGGTGCAGCACCTGTATCCATCGGGAAAGAGTTTCATTGGTTCCCAGGCGGCGGTCGACCGTGAAATAGTCAGCCGTATCATAACCATGGGTACTGGCTTCGAACAGCGGCCCCACATAAAGGGCGTTCACCCCTGAATGTTCCCAATAGTCCATCCAGCCATAAAGCCGTTCCAGGCGGCTGTGGGGAGCGGATTGAAAATCGTTTTGCGGCGGTGCGCCGCAGCAACCCAGCGGATAGATATGATAGAAAATGGATTGGGTGGCCCAATGGGACATGGTGATCCTCCTTTTAATGGCCCGAAGGATATCATCCTAACTCCCGCTTCCTCCCATGGCTCTTCTCGGGTTGCGCTCCCCGGAAATTTGATCGGCCTTTATTGCCGAAAGATGCCCAAACTCTCGGAAACGGCTGATCCGTTGGCGGTTGGGTTTGACGCCGCCCCTGCAGGGAGGTTCTGCAAGGGTAAGTAATAGACTCTCGAAATCCTGTCGAAGCAACTGCAGCAAAGAAACGATCGCATTTTCTCCTTTGCCCGGCGGGATTGGATGATCGGTTCCTGAGCCCGGCAGGCTTCTGCAAGCTTCGTCGAAATCAATCAGTGTTGGAAGAGGCTTGGCGTGCCTCAGGTTTTCTGCCGTCTGGACACACAGATGTTGAAAGCTCATTGCCACCTGCACAAGAGCAGCTTGAAGGCCGGGTTTGTCTTCGAGATTCGGTGTCGTTAGGGCAACACGGCCAATGAAAAGGATATCCCAGTAGAGGCGCGTGAGGATCCTGACGATCGGTGCGGCCTCCGGGAGACGAAGCCGTGCGACAGAGGAAAACCTCTGAAGCTCACTATAAAGGTCACGCTGTAACTGGGCCGTCTCTCCGATATCGCCCGGCCTGCGGGAAAGGGGCAATAGAACGCCGAGACCAAGGATGATCTTCGCAGCAGGATCGTGACCTGTCCCTGGATGCTTCGCGAACGAGAGGATGAATGAAAAGAGGCCGCCGATGAAGGCGCCAAGGCCCACTGCGAGGACCCGTCCAATGGCTACAGCGAGGGGTGTTGTGACCGGCCCGCCGGCCGACAGGACGATCATTGACGTAACGAGAGCGGTCCGATATTGGGGGCGTAACGCAGATAAGAAGCTGAGTGGAATGATGACCGCCGCGAGCAGAAGGAAACCGGGAATACTCCATAACCGGGCCAGAGAGAGGAAGGTCACTGCCAATACAGCCCCAGCCGCCGTTCCGAGCATGCGGTCGCGCGAAGCACCCAACGCATTACCGAAATCGAACCTAAAGACGATGACCGCAGATAGGACGGACCAGTAGCTTCCTGCGAGATGTAAGACGTGCGAGAGGACATAAGATATCAGGGCCGCCGTTGCCATGCCTATCGCATACTTCACCTGGCTTGCCGAAGCTCCGGTAAGGAACTCCCATCGAACAGCGGTCTTCAGACTCACGTGCTAATCCTCCTCTGCAAGACGGTCCAGGAGACGTGAGGCATGAAGAAGAAGCTCTCGCTCATCGGGCGACAATGTCCGCTCCATTCCCCTGGCGAGCCACGCCTCCTTTTTGCGAACGTCTGCTCCCAGCGCTTTCTTGCCCTCCGCAGTGAGGGTGATCAGAAGACGCCTCCTGTCCGCCTGGTCCGGTTGTCGCGAGACAAAACCCCTCCTCTCGAGAGAGGCCAGAAGTCTCGTCAGCGATTGAGGCCGGATATGTTCCTGTATCGCGAGGTCGGTGGCAGTTATTGCGCCTTTTCGGTAAAGGATCCCCAGAATACTGAGCTTGAACAGACTGAGACCCTCATCCGCCCGTTCGAGCCGCAACCGTCTCACCAGACGAACAACACTGCGGCGGATTGAGCTTGCCGCCTCTGCTTTTCACCGCAGTGACGCCGAGGGCGCGGAGAAGGCGATTTTTTCATTTGCCGGTACCATGCACCACGTGGGGTGTATGGCTGTATGGTCACAAGCCCTGAATCCTACGTGGTTCAGGGGGAGACCGCCAAATAAAAAGCTCTCTGTCGGATCAGAACATAGATCTTCTGCGGTAGTAAGGAACGCATATATGCGTTCCTTACGAGGCTTCCATCTAATTTGGACAGCAATGTCATCTTCTAAGACACCTTCCAATGAGAAATTCTACAATGACAAGCATAAATTGGCATATTGTGTTATAGTGAAAAAACACAGCCAAGTTGCACAGAGCCTTTTAGGCTTATACCCTATGCCCGCAAGAACTCTAAACGACTTCTTTGCGGGCTTTTTTTATGGCCAGCGCAAGGCCGGTTTGGAGGTTAAGATGGCGATGACAGGGGAGAGCGACCGGAGAAAAGGGAATAGGAGGCAGGGTACCCGTAAAAGGGGCGATATAAAAATCACCAGAATCGGAGGAGACAAGGAACAGGAGGTGACGGTCTGCCACGAGACTGTCTCCCGGAGAAAGGAGATATCGATATAGGACTGGCATGAAGAATTTGCAATAGCATGGAGCGAGACTTTCATAACAAAGAAAAGAGGAAGAAATCCAAGAAAAGGAGAAGGATTATGAACATTTATGTAGGAAACTTATCATCTGATGTAAAAGACGAGACGATTCGGGAGGCATTTGAATCCTTCGGCCAGGTGACGTCAGCCAAAGTGATCAAAGACAAATATAGCGGTCAGTCCCGGGGGTTTGGCTTTGTTGAAATGACAACGCCGTCTCAGGCCCAGACAGCGATAAGGAGCCTTGATGGGAAAGAACTCCTGGGCAAAGAGATGAGCGTGAAAGAGGCCCGGACTCGCCCGGACCAGGGAAGGACTTTCGGAGGGCGAACCGAATATAGCGGCTACAAAAACCGTTATTAATTCCCTCTTTGCAGAAAAGAGGTTGATCACTGTTTCAGCGAAAAAGGCACAGGAGCTCTCAAGGTTCAAGGCCACCGAGCCATTTGAGGCGCCCAAAATCCTACAAAGTCATCTGCTCAAGCTGCGGGGGGAGGGGAGTCATCACTCCGGTTCCCCCGCGGAATGACGGAAAACTGCTGTTCACGGAATGCTTCAGTAAATCAGGGATCTCAAAGGAGGAAATATGAACAGGAAGATTTACGTAGCCAACCTCCCTTACCAGGCCACCGAGCCTGAACTCAAGGCCCTTTTCTCGAAGGCAGGGAATGTCATGTCCGTCAAGATTGTCCAGGACAGGCAAAGCGGGCAGCCGAGAGGCATCGCCTTCGTAGAGATGTCGACGCAATGGGAAGGTCGGAGAGCGGTTTCCATGCTTAACCGCCAGGATTTCATGGGGAAAAATATGCTGGTAAAAGAGGCAACAGAAAAACGTGGCTTCGGGAGAAGATCGCCATGAGAACTTAAAGACCGCCATCAGGACAGAAAGGAGCATTATGGATAAAGCAAGGCTTGATTGGGTGATATCAGGGTTAAACCAGTATCCTTTAACAAAGGCTGAAGACGTATTTCTGAAAACAGCATCCGAAGACTTCAATAGAAACCAAGCGTTGACGAAAACGCAGGAAAAAAGGATAGAAACTCTTTACAAACAGAAGTCACAATTGATGCCCAATAAGAATCCATTCGCTTTTTAATGAAGGTCCCCAGAAGGTCAAGCCCCGGAAACCCAGTGGGAAAATCGTGTTTTGATGGATGAACGCGAGCGGAATAAAGGCCAGATTATGGACAAAAGAACACAGAGGGACCTTTGACCTTGTCTTTACCATAAAGAAACCGGGGAAGGAATAGGCCTGGGGCCTGCGGTCGATCAAGGAAAATCATGACAGGGCGATCACGGTCCAAAGCGAGGCTGGAAAAGGTTTGAACGATTTTTTATGCTCCTTGCCGTTGCGTCGAGAATGTGCTATAGTTCGTTTCAACAATCGGAAGTTTTTGCGTTCAATCGACCACAAAGACTTTTGACTTTGTGGTTTTTTTAGACGACGCGTTTAGAAAGTGGAAAGGGAGGTTAAAGAAGTGGCTCAGGGAACGGTGAAATGGTTCAATGACAGCAAGGGATTCGGCTTTATCGCGGGAGACGACGGGACGGAAGTTTTCGTCCATCACTCGTCCATCCAGGCCGAGGGATTTAAGAGCCTGGTGGAGGGGGACAAGGTCAGCTTCGACACGGAGAAGGGACCGAAAGGTCTGAAGGCGGTTAATGTCAAGAAACTCTAAAAGGACCTGCTAAGGCTCCTCCCAGGTGGTTGCCTCTTCATCTGCCAACCTTCTATTTACCGTAGGCTTTCAGTCAATCATTCTGATCGTCTATATTGGGGCGTTCTGAGCGAGATCTCGCAAAGGCGCCAGCTTTCGTCCCGTTTTGCAAAAGGGGTGCCGCATATTGAAGCGCCCGCTGCAATATCGGGCATACCTCTACAGAAAGAAAGGAACCTATGAGTTTTGATTCGTTCGATCTTCACCCACAGATTGTGGCCGGCGTCCAGGCGCTCGGCTATTCCACACCCACTCCGATTCAGCGCCAGGCCATCCCGCCGGTCCTCGAGGGACAGGACGTGTTAGGTCTGGCTCAGACCGGGACGGGCAAGACCGCTGCTTTTGCGCTGCCGATTCTGCAGCGTCTGGTCAAAAGACCCCGGGGCCGCATCGGGGCCCTCGTCATCGCGCCGACGCGAGAGTTGAGCGACCAGATCAGCGCGACCTTCGAAACGTTGGGCCGCCAGACACGCCTGCGCAGCCTTCCGATCTACGGCGGCGTCGCCATGGCCCCGCAGGTTCGCGGTCTCCGATCCGGAGTCGAAATCATTGTCGCCTGCCCGGGCCGGTTGCTCGATCACATCCGCCAGGGGACGATCCGGTTCTCAAACCTGGAGGTACTCGTGCTCGACGAGGCGGACCGGATGTTGGACATGGGATTTCTTCCCGATATCCGGGAGATCATCAAGCACGTGCCGGCCGTGCGCCAGACGCTCATGTTTGGGGCAACCATGCCGGATGATATCCGGAAGCTGGCCCAGGAGGTCCTCCGCAGACCTGTCACGGTGCAGGTCGATCATCCCGCGCCTGCAGCCACGGTCGCGCAGGCGATCTACCCGGTCGCCTCTCACCTCAAGACCGCACTCCTCCTTCAACTGTTGCACCATACCGAAACGGCCTCTGTCCTGATCTTCACGCGGACCAAACACCGGGCCCAGCGTTTGGGAGAGCAACTCGAAAGGGCAGGCTACCCAGCCGCATCGCTTCGGGGGGACTTATCTCAGAACCAGCGCCGGGCGGCCATCCGAGGATTCCGTAACGGCTCGTACAGGGTCCTCGTCGCAACCGACATCGCCGCCCGGGGCATCGATGTTTCGCGGATCTCCCACGTAATCAACTATGACATGCCGGACACAACCGATGCCTACACCCACCGGATCGGCCGCACCGGGCGGGCCGAGAAGACAGGCGATGCCTTCTCCTTGGTCACCCGCGAAGACGAGGCCATGGTGCGCGACATTGAGTTCGTCCTGGGCGCCAGGCTGGAGCGTCGAAGTCTGAACGACTTCGATTATCAAAGGCCCGCGCCCGTGGTGAGAGACAATAATTTTCCAGGGCAGAGGCAAGCAGCCCGCGGCCGACCCGGGCGTCAAAGGGCTTTTAAGGACCGAACCTTCATGGCAGCCTCAAAGAAAGGGCATCCATTCCAGGGCGTGTTCGAGGCGGCTCACCCTCAGCCATCCTTTGGTTGCAGGAACCGCAAGGGCAGGTTGCCACAACACACGTTTCGCTGAATTGCGTTGAGATGAGGGGGTTACCTTCCCCTGTGAAGAAAAGGGAGGATACGGAGGTTCTAAAGCATTTTATGAAAAGATCAGCGGTCTGGGTTCTAAAACCAGAAGCGGCTGACCCCAATATCCCTTGTAACTCCCAATTCGATTTCGGTTTCCCAACCTCGGCCAGTTTCAAAGCTCGATCGGTGAGATCCTTTTCTTTCTCGAAAGCAGTCCGGTAGACTTCGGCCTCTCTCAGATGGTAAACACGCGAGAGGCGTTAGGCGTCAGACGCAAGGGGAAGATAGCCGTGAGGCGTAATGGGTAACTACTAAAAGGACAGAGAAGAATATGTTCACCGCCCACTCGTCGTGTGAGGACATCCTGCTTATAACGGGATTCGAGGCACAGAGGTCACGGAACAATTGCGGAATGCGAATTGCGGATTGCGGAAAAAAGCCGGTCGGTCGAAGAACCCGGTGAAGTATACCGGGGACAACGACCGAACAGAAAGCCCTCGCCCTTCGGGGCAACGGGATCAAAGCCACAAAGAATTGTCTTTCTCCGTACTACTCACAGTCAATTTCTTGAAATTTTGTTAAGATTTTTGCGTAGCGCTTTTTCTAACTTGTTTAGATCACTCGAATTTTGGTCATTCGACCGGCAACGTGTCCCGGAAGGGGCACAAATGTAATGCTCTTTCATCTCCCGGAAGCTGCGCTTCCATTTGTTTCGAGTTTCGGATTTCGTGCTTTGGATTTGGTTGCGGCTACGCCGCGCTGTGGCCTCTGTGACTCCGTGGTGAACGTCATTTTGACAGGCCTCCGGTAAGCTTTCCGATAATAGCGTCTGTCGGGACTTCGCGGATCCCGATGATCAGAAGGGCTGTTCCCTGACAGCCCGGTGGCGTTAGGCCATGGCCTTTGACCGTCGCCGGGGCTGAATTTTTCATTTGAAAAATTTCCAAGACCCCTTTAGAATAAAGGGATTGCCAAGCTAAAGAAACGCGCCTGTAGCTCAGATGGATAGAGCTACGGACTTCTAATCCGTAGGCCGCAGGTTCGAATCCTGCCAGGCGCGCCAGTCATTTTAATGGATTAGACCATACAGTCTAATCCATTTTTCATTTGTGGTGCCATTTCAACGCCCACTCGTCGCGCCAAGAGTTCCGCTCACAGCAGGATTCGAAACGGGGAGGCCACGGAAGGGATATCGTTTGTGGAGAATCGGCCACCGGCTCAATAGCAATTGCTTCGCACTGCAAAATAATATAATAATATATAATATATATAATAGAGACTGTTCCGAAAAAACTTGCAACTCATTAAAAACAAAAAGTAATCATGTTATTTTTTGATCGACCTAACAGGAGTCAAATTTATGTGATTCGATTTTGAATATGGTAATATTCCGCCTAGAAAGGGTGGAATATGAATACCAAACAACGATTCGACTTCGATCCTATTTTGGAAAAGATTTCTCATCACATACCAGATGAAGAAATTGGCATCGTTCAAAAGGTGAGGCATTTCACTGAATGAGTTCAAAAAAATTCAATTCCCAACATTTTCCCCTCCCCCTTCGATGGGGAAGGGTGAGGGTGGGGGTGAAAAAGTTACAATATTTCCAAATGATTCCAAATAGTTCCCCCCTCCCCTCAATCCCCTCCCACCAGGGGAGGGGAAGTCTCAGAGG
>Ga0209777_10001233_pt1 | contig 38184 bp, 70 predicted proteins | sample FrelakmetHBP12HB_FD_187147 | JGI IMG/M metagenome (GOLD analysis project Ga0209777, IMG submission 187147) | Freshwater lake sediment microbial communities from the University of Notre Dame, USA, for methane emissions studies -HBP12 HB (SPAdes)... | ecosystem: Environmental > Aquatic >...
ACAACTAAAACGAGAGGAGAGGGTATGACAGAAAGAAAAAGACAGAAAGAAAAAGACATAAGAGAGTTTGTCATTATGGAAGCTTATTCTTCAGAAGAACATGGGGACTTTGGATTTCACACTAAGATATTCTTGGATATAGTCGGGCTTACAGAAGAGAAGATTGAAGAAAAAGTTAGACAGTTAGCTTTTAAAAACTTCAAACAAGAACCCCAATGGAAGTTACTTGACAAAAATTGCTATAGTGATGGAGTTTATATTTATATGTTTCTTAAAAAGGGTGAGAGAGCTTCTAAATTTGATTTTAATGATTGTTCTTGTATAAGAGAAAAAGACAGAGAAACATATGGTGCGTAGGCTGTCTCCTATTCCACAAAGCTGCTCAAAAAGCATTAAATTCTAAGTAATATCAGACACTTAATCGCTGCGACCTTGGCTGTCGCAGCCATGTTTTATACTGGTCTTATAAAAGGAGGTCAGTATGGAACAAGAAAAGAAATGGGTACTAAGTGAGAAGATGAAAAAAATGCTAGATGAGATGACAGTAGAAGAAATCTTTAAGTGGTTGATGGAGCAGTTAGATTTAGAAGAAAAGAAGGAGGATTAATATGAAAGATCATAAAAAGATTAAGATTGTAATTGAAGGCACAATTAGAAAAGCACACGGTGAGGGTGGTGGTGATATGCCTACTCGTGTGTATAGAATCCCAAAAAGAATAATTATATCTGAACTAACAAAATTATTTGAAAAGGGATGGCTTGATAATGATAAACTTAATTACTATTTAATAATTGACCCCACTAAGATAACAGTTAAGGATTAGGAATACTTATAAAAAAAGAAAAATCTTTATTTATGTTTTCAAATTGAGGAGGGGGTATGACTTACGATGATTGGTATCATAAATGTGAATACTGTGTTTACTTTGAAGTAGATAAAGAACATACTTCTTTTGGTTGGTGTAGTTGTGACAAGAGAAAAATACCAGCTAGTGAAGTTTTTCCTAATGGAACAATGCCCTCTACGGGAACAGAACACGGTAAAAACTGTAAAGAGTTTATTAAAACAAAGGAGAGGGTATGAAGAAAATAATAATTGTTGAGGATTGCGGAATGTGTCCTTATCAAAAACACAAAGTGGTTGAATTTGAACCAGTTAGTGGAATAGATATAAAAGATGAAATTAAATGTACTTGTGAAATTGATGGGAGAGTAATATTTGACTCTTATAAGGATTCACACAACCCTATAACTAACAAGAATAAATTACGAGAGATTCCTAATTGGTGTCCATTAAAAGATTATATTGAAAAAATTTAAGTAAAGTAATAAAATCAACACTAAGCGTATTTTACCATAGTTCGTGCAAATAGCTATCTTAAAGACACTACAACACTTTTTTCCGTATAACATACTTAATATAAAGACAGTTATAACAAGTAGCTAGAGATTGCGGAATCACTTTTGCAAAACCGCAAAGGAGCCTTATGTATACAGTACACTTTAAGATAGATGTGTCTAAAGTAAATATCAGCACACTGACCACAACAGATGCTTTAGCTTCTGCGATCTATGAAGAGACAGGTGACGCTGCACTTACTAGAAGAATGAGTTTTTTAAATGACCTCATGGCAAAAATATCTAGTGAGTTGACTAATCAGGGTATAGAACATGACCCTAATATAGGGCTTCATTTAATAACAAAGATAGCAGATATTACTTTTAGTACAGAAAAAGAAAATTTAAAAGTAACTGAGATAGCCAAAAAACATCTTAAAGGTATTGCCTATACTTTAATAGCTAAATCAGCTACTTAACGCAAGGCACTAGACAACAAATTAAAAATATGATAAGATATAAATAGGGGGAGCTTATGCGCACTCAATTAGCCAACAGTATCTGGCATATCACAAATGCTCTTAAGTCCATTGAAGAGTGTAAAGACTTCTTTAAAAAATATACAGAAACAGGTGATAAAAGTTATTGGAATAATTATGCTGTAATGACAGGATTTAGTATAAATTACGCTAAAATATATGATGAACGGCTTACCCCCAATTTACACATACCTGATAGACTAATGGAATTTCATAATAATTTGGATAAATACCATGACTGTGATTTACCAAGAACACCTAAACAATTAAAGAAAGTAATAAGAATATTAAACGCACTACATAAAGCTACTTTAAAATTTTTAAGTATTGAGATAAAAAGATACAAGCTGAATCAAAAGATAGTAACTACTGCTAATTTAGAACAACTGGCTATAAAAATATTAGATTACGATAGCTCAACTGATAGAGAAAACCTAGTACCTTATTTTTGTAAATTAACCAGAGAGCTTCTTATAGAATTATAAATGGGGGGAATATGGGAGAACCTAATGCTATTTGGAGACTCACATCTGCTTTATACTCTATAGTAAAAGCAAAGGAATTATTACAACAATGCACAAAGACTGCTGATGAGCGTGTGTGGGCTAATTATTTTTTAAGAAAGTGTGGTGCTCCAACAGAATTAGCTTCAATAATAGATGATAGACTGTCTACTCATGCTTATCTTGCTGATAGGATACTTGAATTTTCAAATAAAAATTTAAAGATAGATGTAAATTTTAAAGAAGTATTAAAAAACCCCAACGAGTTAAACAAGCGCATTAAAGTTTTTAATGCTCTATACTCGGCTATATTTAAATTATTACAAATAGAACTTAAAAAGTTAAGGTTAAATAAAGAAACCATAAAGCAAAACGCTTATAAAATTCTAAACGAAAATGATCCTTTCTTTGAACCTGTAATAAAGTACTTTCAAGAAGTTGTTCTAGAAACTAAAATATAATATCAACAAACATAATATTCACAAAAATTTTTTTACCCATATAGACCCTCCAAGTTTATGTATATAAAACCTTTTCTTAAAATTCAAGGAGTATTTATGAAAGTTATTTTATTGTTAATGTTTGTGGTGCAACTGAGCTATGCAAACAGCAGCAAACCCTTCTGGACAGAGAAGGCTTCCTATGAAGAAGGCGATAAGACTTTCTTTATAGGCACCTATTCAAAAGCACCAAGCTTAGAAGTAGGTAGAGAAAAAGCTTTTGAAGGAGCCAGAAACGAATTGATGAATCACTATCAGGTGTCTGACACACATGAATTAGAGATGCACACGCAAATGAATTATGAAGAACAAAATGCTGACGGTACTTATAATGTGTATAGATTGCTTTGGGTAGATAATAGGGATGCTGAAAAGTTAAAGGGAAGACTTATGTTACCTAAAGATGAACCAATGACCCCTACAATAATACCTAAAGTAATTCAACAGATGATTTACTATCCAGTAGATATGAGTCAGCAAAGACTAGAGGATACTGCTAAAGAAGAAAAGATAGCAGACACCAACAATTACTTTACCAGCAAGGCTAAAGAACGACTAGACAAGATGCAAAAGGATCAAGAGCGTAAAAGAGAATTAGCAAATGAAAAGGATCAAAGAACTAGGGAGCTGACAAAAGAAAAGCTTAATCGGGAAAGACAGCTAAGACAGGAAAAGCAAGCTAGGGATAGAGATCTAAGAAAAGAAAAACTAGCTAGAGAGAAAGAGTTAAGAAAAGAAAAACTAGTTAGAAAAAGAAAACACGGTTAAGTATAGATATAGAAACGACAGGTTTAGATCCTGAGAAACATGACATCATAGAATTTCACAGTAAATGTGGCTGGTAAAAATGTCTTAATCGTGCTGGTATAGTAAAAGCTGTACAACACACATCTATTGAAGACGCTCTCGATGTTATAAGGTTACTTAGGCATAAATTAAAATAACACCTATCAAATAATTTCATAAGGTTACGGAATTTAAGGAATACAAGGTATAACTGGTAATACAAGGTACAACAGGTACTTAAGAACTTAGTGGTTTTTTTTCTTGACACTGGGCGTCTAAAAGTGTATACTGCACTTTATAGATAAAAAATAAATTGGCTTTAAATCAAAAGGAGATTTTATGGCGAACGGAAATGGAACGACAAGAGTAATTTTAAATGTACTGGCAAAAGAACTCGGTATTGATCCATCTGGTCTACGTAAGGTAGTAAAGAACATGGGTATTGAACCTGTGCCATTCCTTTGTAATGGTAAAGGCGCTCCTGCTCTTACTATCACAGCTACAGAAGCTGAACGTGTTGGCAAGCTGTATATCGAAATTCCAGATAATCGTATTGCTGTTTCAGAAGCAGCTAAAAAACTTGGTAGGGATTTATCTGGTTTTTGCAAGACTCTGAAAAGTAAAGGTATCAAAACTGAAGAATACACTGTTAAAGGTGTTGGTCGGGTACAGACTATTACTAAGAAAGAGTTTGAAAAACTTGAAGAAGAGCTTCCTAAGAGGATGAAATAACTTAAGGTTTAGCTCGTCCACGGGACGAGCTAAACCTTATGCCTATTTTTAACGCAAGGCACTAGACATTAAATAAATGGGGAAAGTATGGGAAAACCTAATGCTATTTGGAGACTTGCTTCTGCTTTATATTCTATAGTAAAAGCAAAAGAATTATTATATCAATGTGCTCAAAACGGCAATGATGCAAAAATAAGGATTAAATATATCTTTGAAGAGCAAGCTGCCCCCGTAGAACTTGCTTTAATAGTAGATGATAAGCTATCAATACATGCTTACGTAGCAGAAAGAATAGTTGAGTTTACAAATAAAAATCTCTCAGGAGATGAAAATTTTAAAGAAGTCTTAAACGACCCATATAGAATAAAGCAATATGTCAAAAGATATATTAGAGTTTATGATATAGAATATGCTGCAATCTTAAAGCTACTATCAATAGAGCTTAAAAAATTAAAGCTAGATATTCCTACTATAAAACAAAATGCCCATAAAATTTTAAATGAAAACGACCCTTACTTTGAACCTGTAATAAAATATTTTCAAGAAGAAATTTTAAAAGTTATTAAAACACAATGTCTACAAAAGTATTCTTCTTAGCTAAATCTTTTAATATTTTCTTATGTGTAGGACTTTTTAATTGTAAATCATACGTTCTTATTAAAGTAATTAAAACATATGCCTGTTTTTCTGTATTCATTTTACGAGCTTTAAAAAAGTTTAAAATTGTTTCTTTAATTTCTTTTTCATCTAATTCTTCTTTTAATCTAATATTTAAATTTTTTATTGGCCCAGCTAATGCTAAATCCGTATATGTTTTATCAGCTATCTTTTTCACGACTTGCTTTACTAAAGTTTTCTTATCCAATTTTAACCTCAAGGTGGCTATACCAAAGTTTAACTTAAAAATCAAGAGCTTTCTTATTCTTTAACGCATATTGTAAACAGTTCTTGACAGTTTATGTTTTTGTACTATAATGTTAATCACGTTGGCAGGATTTATCCACAAGTCCAACACTGTGAGTCAGGAGGTTTCTATGAAGAAAAAATCATTACAAGGTTCTTTATTTTCAGACACACAGGGTACTGAAGCTGCTGCTAAAGACATACGCAGACTTTTAGACATTCAGTTTAAAGCTGCTGGTGATTTAATAAAAGCCGAGCAACTGGTACGTCAAATGGCTGGTGCAATAACAAAAAAAGATAAAGCTATACGTAGAGCACAGGCTGCTAAAGAAGTTTTTAAAGGTATGCTTGGTAAAAAATTAGCAGATATATTTATGGAAAAAGCAGAAATTTTATAAGTACCGTGGCACCCCATTGCGGGAATAAGTCCATTAACCATTGGAGGATTTATGAAGTTAAAAGATGTTTCGACAAAAAAAGAAAAGGGTAGCACTAAGGACAAGATGCCTATCATAGAATGTGATGGAGCACTGTCCAAAACAATTGATGAAATTGTTGGATTTAAAACTGAAATCAATAACCTAAATGGACAAATAGCTTTAAGAAGGCCTGAGATTGACACAAAAGGTCTCGATGCCATTGTAGAGCAAATTGTAAAACAAGGTAGCTTTGAAAATATAAAACTTGTTAGCAAGTCCGGCAAGGCTGTTAATTTTAGTCTCATAGACGGCTATAAGAAAATAGATCAAGAACAAATTAAAGCAGTAACAGATAGACTAGGTTCTATTATCGGAGCCAAAAATGTTGATGAGTATATAAAGGAAGTGAACACTTACTCAATAGATGATTCAGCATTGACCATAAAAGGAGCCGAAGATGCTCTTGTTGCTTTCTCTAATAAATTTGAAAAAGAGTTTGGTGTGTCTCCTTTTAACTGCACTACCGAAACTAAAGTATTAAAAGGTAGTGTTAAAAAACTTAACAAGTTTGGTTCAAAGAAAGAGATCATAATGGATCTTATTGATGTTCTTCAAATCACAAAACAAATGAAATAATAGTTAAAATAATAGGGGGCTTTTTAAGCCCCTCACATCTGAGGATATTATGAAATACAAAGAATTTTCGTACATATATCCACCTAGGCCATTACTATTTAGTAAAATAGATTTAGAAAATAGGCTCTCTAATGGTGAGTGGGTGGCCCAGCTCAAACTGGATGATACACGAACACTCCTTGTATTACATCCAGATGGTACAATACAGTTTTGGAATAGACACAAAGAGTTACAAAAAGCATATTCTAGACCACATCCTAAGTTAATTGAATCATTAAAAAGCTTAAAGCTACCTGCTAAAAGGTTCTACGTTTTTGATGCTCTACTGCTGCACTCTAAGAGTACCCTTGTAAAGGACACAGTTTGCCTTATAGACGTTCTTGTCTATGACAATGAATATCTTATAGGGTCTACCTTTGAGAAGCGTGAGGAGCTTTTATTAAAGATATGTGGGCATCCTAAAAGGCTAGAGGTACATACAGGATTAGAGTTAGCCTTAGAAGTGACTCCTATGCTTTGGGTGGCTAAGAGTTATGAGAAGGATTTTGAAATACTTTTTAAAAAGTGGGAAAAGGTTTTTAATGATGGTCAAAGGATAGTGGAAGGTCTAGTCTTTAAACGTAAATCTGGCCAGTTAGGGTATCACTTTAGTAGCGAAGATGCAAACTGGTTAGGGAAAATAAGATTTCCTAAAGAAGGGATTTACCGTTTATAGGAGTAATTCTTAAGGGGGGCGTCATGAAACATATTAGAAGTAAATCAGAACAGTTAAAAAGAGATTTAAATATTAAACGTAGACGTAGTAGTAAAGTAGATGTTGAGGATGAAATCTCAAAGCTTATAACAAAGCTAATTGACATTAAACAGGGCAGAGAAGATGCTATAGGTGTCTATAAAGATGGTGCCGCTGCTGATGTTGTCAGTTGGGATAAAGTAGATAGTCTTTTAAATAATTTAAATTTTTTATGGTGTCATAAATACGAGATATGTTCTACGTACTATCTCGGTTATTGCACTGAGACCTGTAAGTCTGGTGTTTCTTGTAAGCACGGTTTTATAGCTGAAGAAATAAACGTCAGTTAATTAATTGTGCCTATACACAGGAGAATCTTATGAAAAGTGTATCACTTTATTTTTGTCAAGGATCTTCTGACAAAGAGTATCATATACAGTTAGTGAAGACTGGTGAAGCTTATGCTGTACACTTTCAATACGGAAGACGTGGAAGTACCTTAAAGACAGGCACCAAGACTAACTCTGTATCTCTACAGCAAGCTGAAAAAATATATAACTCTCTTTTAAAGTCAAAGATAGCTAAAGGCTATCAAGAAGGTGAAGTAAAAAATAGTTTCTCTACTATAAACACCCCAAAAGAAAAGACAGCTTATTTTCAACCCCAACTTCTTAATCCTATAGAGAATGTAGAAGATTATCTTAATGATGATGCTTATGTTGCACAAGAAAAAATGGATGGAGAGAGAAGGGGTGTTGAAACAAATAGTGATAATGCAATAGGTTTTAATCGTAAAGGACAAAAGGTAGAGTTACCAAAAGCTATTGTAGATTCTATGTTTTCAAAATGTGCTACAATAGATGGAGAGATTATTGGGGATAAGTATTATGCTTTTGATATTATCTCTCTTGTAGGAAAAGACATAAAGAGTTTATCTTATGTTGAAAGATTAAGACACCTAAACTTGTTAAAGTTTGGGAAGGCTGTTACAATAGTAAAAACAGCTTATACCAAAGAAGAGAAGTGGAAACTTTTTAATGAGCTTAAAAATAACAACAAAGAAGGAATTGTTTTTAAAAAAGTAGATAGCGCTTATCAAGAAGGTAGACCCGCCACTGGTGGGGATCACTTAAAGTATAAGTTCTACAAGACAGCAACATTTATTGTAGCTAATCATACTGAAGGTAAAAGAAGTGTTGGGCTTGAGCTTATAGAAGACGATAAAAAAGTCTTTATGGGTAAAGTCACAATACCACCTAATCATAATGTCCCTGATATAGGAGACATTATAGAATGCCGTTACTTGTATGCTTACAAAGGTGGTGCTATATATCAACCCACATACTTAGGTGTCAGAAAAGATATGGATAGTGAAGATGCAACTTTAGATCAAATTGTTTATAAAGAGGAGTAACCATGAAAAAAGAAGATATTGAAAATTTACTTTGTAGTGCTTTTGAAGGCGACATATTGTTTATTTGGAAAATTAGTTTTAGTTAGATAGTGGGTCAATCTGTCTATATTTCGGTAGTAGTTTCAAGTACTTAAAAAATATCTTGACATCCCGTGTCAAATTTGGTATTATCAAATCACGGGGAGCTATGTCAAAAAAACCTAACAAGGGGGAAATTATGAGACACGTTTTAATGTTCGCGTTCTTGACAATGTTAGTTGCCTGTGGTGGCGGTGGTGGTGCTGGCGCACCTGCTGGCGGTGGTGGCGGTGGTGGTGATACTTCTTTATCTATTCCTAGGGACCATTATATCTTTAAATCTTTTTCAGATACTTTTAGTTTTCATTCTGAAAGTTTTAAAGGTATAGCAAAAGCTGCTGGTTTTAAAATTTTAGATGACGATCCTACACCAATACTGACTGTTCAAACAGATGTCTATGTTGCTGGGTTTGCTGAAAACGATACTGATTATGTAGGCCCAAGAACAGCCATCTATTGGAAAAACGGAGACATGACCGTTCTAGATGACCTAAACAACTCACAAGCTAATGCTATCTATGTTGATAGTGATGATACTGTTTATGTTGTTGGTATGGATCAAACTAATAAAGGCGCTCTTTGGGTTAATGGAGTATTGACAGTATTAACTGGAAGCGCAGACTATGCAGAAGCTTTTGCAATCACAAAGTACAGTGGAGACGTTTATATAGCTGGAAATACCTACGGTGGAGATGATACCAGACACGCTGGTTATTGGGTAAATAATGTATTTCATGCTCTTCCAGAAAACGGATCAAATAGTTTTGCTTATTCTATCTTTTTTGATGACAGCGGTAGCATGTACATTGCAGGTTCTACAGGTGGTTATGCTGTTTATTGGAAAGATGGCGAGTTAGTAGAACTTCAAGAAAGAACTGGACACGGTGGACTTGCTAAATCTGTGATAATGGGTAATGACGGTAGCGTATATGCAACAGGTTCTGTTGATGCTGAATACTTAGATCTATCTCCTGATTTAGGTATTGTTGCAGTATATTGGAAAGATGGACAGATAACACAGTTATCACTTGGATCAAGAATAGAGAGCGTACATAAACAAGGTGATTCTCTTGTTCTTACTGGTGACTGGGATGATAACGGCACCCGTGTAGCTCTAGTATGGGGTGCAACCGATCTTTATTCTTCATTAGAACTTACATCTTACATCACGGCTTCCGCTATCAACGGTACAGATATTTATGCATCTGGGGTTCTTGGAAGTGATAATGGTAATCACATAGCTGCTATTTGGGTCAACGGTGTTAAGAAAGACTTATCAGACCCGCTAGTTATGTCTGCTGATGCTAATGCTATTTTTGTAAAATAGCTAATGATTAGAAGTTATGTAAATAGCTTCTCTAGGTGTGGCCACCTACCTAAACCAACAGGTGGCTTTTCTAATGGGGGTATTATGATGAATGTAATGTGGCGTCTCACAAGAGCTTTAATGGCGTTAGAACAATCTAAAGGCTATTATAAAGCTTATCTAGAGACCAAAGATAAAAATATACTTACAAAATATATATTTGAATGTCACGGATTTAGTATTTGTTTAGCTCTTATAATAGATGAAAAACTTACTATGAATATTTACATAGCAGATCGAATACTAGATACATTTCATTTGCTTAATAAATATGAGTACTCAGTTAATCCACCAAGCCTAACTAAAGTGTTTAAAGTGTATAATGCACTATATCACGCAACTTTAAAATTCTGGGTACAAGAACTTAATAAAATAAAATCAAAAGATAAATCTAATCCTGAAAAAATATTAAATATTACTGAAGAAGATGAACCAAAAAAGTTAATACCTTACTATAATAAAATATTAGCTTCTATACAAGACCTGAATGCTATAGCTAAGTAATTATAATGTCAAGCTCTTTAGATCTATCTTGACATTGCGCGTTAATTTTGATATACTAAATTTAGGGGGGAGTGCCACAACTCCTAAGTACTAAACAAAAATAAAAACAATGAGGTCTGTATGAAAGAGTTTCTACTTTTTATCATAGCTGTTTTTATTGTAATAGTAATTGGAGACAGCATACAAGAAAAAGCCTATCCAGATTCAAAAGGAATTATTCGCACCACTATCGAAAAAATAAAGGAGAGCCTATGAAGATTTTAGAAATTCTTAATAACCAAGATCTTGCAAATGACCCGTATAAAGCATTTGATAATCCTTATGCCCTTAGTATGATATTAATAGCCTTTGCTTGTAAGAATGTCGATAACGATCCCGAACCTCTTTATGATGAAGACATATTTAAAATATTTAAGGCTATTAATATAATGCTCGAAACTCTACCAGAACCGTTTGAAGAAATTATTAAATTGCGCGACCAGCTTAAAGAAAGAATAATAGACAAAGATACCTGTGTAAAAATCTTTAAAAATCTTGAGTATTTTTATCGCACAGCTTTAGAATTCAGTAACACTATTCTACCAAATTTAAACTTAGATACACTTCAAGATATACTTGACAAAACCGAAGAAACTCCAAGAGCTAAAAGGACACGTAAACTAGAACTATAAAGGAGAGCCTATGTGTATGCCACTTATCATACAAAAAGATTCCAAGATGCTCCTTGAGACAGCGCATCCTTTATTCAACGAAATAAAGGATAGTATAATTGCTTTCTCAGAGCTTTTAGAGTCGCCGGATTATGTGTATACATATAAAATTACTCCACTATCTGTTTGGACAGCTTTAGCAAATGGCTATACTAAGACCTATATATTAAGCACTCTTACAAAGTACAGCAGGTTTGAGATACCTTGTGAAATTATTGATAAGATAAATGAATGCTGTGCCAAGTACGGGGCTTTCACTTTAGAAACTTTTAATAATCAATATGTACTAAAAACCAAGAGCAGTATTCCTAAAAATGTCTATGACTATTTAGATTCTTTATCTTTACAAAAGACTTCTGAAGGATACCTGCTTACAAAAGAATACAGAGGAGAAATAAAAAGCTCCTTATTAAAATTAGGATATCCTGTAAATGACCTAGCTGGCTTTTCAAAAGGAGAAGCTTTAGCGATAGAAGTCACAGATATAAAAACTAGAGAGTATCAAGATTACGCAACTGATAACTTTATAAATTCAGGCACCGGTACTGTAGTGCTTCCCTGTGGGTCTGGTAAAACGGTGATAGGAATTAAAGCAATTACTACTTTAAAAACTCATACCCTCATTATCACTAACTGTAATAGCTCAGCTAGACAATGGAGAAAAGAATTACTAAAAAGAACTAATATAAAAGAAGATCAAGTATCCTTATACTCTTCCAAATCCAAAACAGTAGCACCTATTACAATTACAACTTATCAAATGATTACTTATAGGAAAAGAAAAAATGATATCTTTAAACATTTTGAGATTCTTAATAACAATAAATGGGGTCTAGTAATTTATGACGAGGTGCATATAATGCCAGCGATCACTTTTAGAATCGCTGCTTCTTTACAAAGTATAAGAAGGCTTGGCCTTACTGCGACTCTCGTCAGAGAAGACCATAAAGAAACAGATATCTTTTCTCTCATAGGCCCTAAAAGATTTGATAAGCCTTGGAAAGATTTAGAACAACTCGGCTATTTAGCTTCTTTAAAATGTATTGAAGTAAGAGTGGCCTTGGATGAAGATACCAAACAAGAATATTTAAAAGAAGAAAATCAAAACACTAAATTTGAAATAGCTTCTAAAAACAAAAACAAAAAAGTAAGTCTGAAGAGTATTCTTGATAAGCATAAGAATGAAAAGATTCTTATCATTGGTTATTTCATAGATCAGTTATACGATATCCAAAGCTCTATTGGAGCGCCAATAATTACAGGGAGTACCCCCTATGACGAAAGAGAAAAGCTTTTAAATGATTTTAGGGAGAACAAAATAAATATTTTGATCTTATCTAAGATCGGAAATTCTGCCATTGATCTTCCAGATGCTAATGTTATGATTCAAATAAGTTTTCAGTACGGTTCTAGAAATGAAGAAGCTCAACGGGCTGGTAGAGTAACACGTCCCAAAGAAGCACAATCTTATTTCTATACACTTGTGAGTAAGGATACCGTAGAACAAAATTATACACACAACAGACAACTCTTTTTAGTTAACCAAGGCTATAGTTATTTAATTCAGAACGCGGCTTAGGAGGCCTTATGGAAACGAATCCTATCACAGTTCTTCCTAACTTCACTATCTTAGGGGAGTCTTTCAACCCTTCCTATAAAGAAGCTTTTGAGTTTCTTCTAAAGATAGCAGACAAAGAAGATGTAAGTGACAAGGTGCATAAATTTAAGATCACACCAAAATCAGTATGGTATGGCTGCTGGTTAATGGAAGACCGAAGATTTAGTATAGTTGAAACACTAAAGAGATACTCTAAACAAGACATACCTAATAATGTAGTCACTGAAATTAACGAGTATATAAATAAATACGGTCATGTTACTATAATGGAAGATTGCCTGAACATCACTAATAAAGATTTAATGGAGGCCGTACTGTGCCATCCAGACCTTAAACAGCTTATTAGAAAAGTAGAAGGTAATCTTGTATTTCTTAAGGAGTGCGACTTTACAGTTTTATCAAAAATCTTTGAAGAAGAATTAGGCTATCCTATTACGGTATATGAAAGTAAAGCTGCAACTTACTTAATAGAAATAAGAGATAACACAAGCAGTTACGAATACTGCTATCTGATCCGTGACTATAATGAAATTTCAGCTTTCAAAAGATTATATGGTGTCTTTAAATATTTTAACGAAGAGGATTTAAAGATAACATTAAAAACACAAAAAGTAACAGCTGACACTATTAACGAATATATGAAACTCAAACACAAAGAAGTATATTCACAAGATTTTAACATGAGCTACAAAGTGTATATAAGAACAATACCAAGACGACCAGTCATTGGTTGTGCTTTACCATTCTTTGGAAGAAAGGAATAGTTATGTCTTTAGCAATATTTATTCTTATAATGTTTTGGCCATATCTTATAGGCGCAGCTCTTGTTGCATATGTTCTAGACATGTATAGCACCGTGACTACCTTAATAAAAGAAAGTAAAGAGAGGAGACGCTAATGTTTTCTTTAATTTTTACAGGTATTTTACTAACAATATTATCTATTTTAATATGGTTTCCTTATCTTATTTTAAAAGAAATGATACGTCGTCCTATGCTAAAAATATTTGGAGTCAATCTTTATACAAATAAAGAAAGAGAAAGACTTAAGCTTATCGTAGACCCGTATCCTGGTTTAAATCCTACAATAGAAGATGTTCGAAAGATAACAGAAGATTTTATATCTGGCAGACCAATTAAGTATGCACCAACTGATACAACTTTTCAAAGAGTCTCAGATTTAATAAACGGTAAGACTACAGAAATAAAAGAAACACCTAAATCAAGAAAAGAAAAATACTTAGACTTTCTAAAAAATAACGCATAAGGAGATTATATGAACATGCCACTAAAAGAAAAAGAAGATGTTTACAAAAGCTTATTAGATCTTATTTTAAGAGTCGGGCTCGATGAAATGAGAAAGGGTAATGTAATGCCCTCACCATTCGAGCAACTAGATTTAGTAGTAGGTAAATTGGAAAAAGAAATGTTAGATATTGTTAATCAGAATGAGCCTATACAGAATTAGAGGTGCTTATGTTTAATCTATTTAAAGACCTAAACATTAATCCTAATAAGATACGTATAGACACACTGTTATATTATTATACGCCAACAAATGGGACACCCATTGTCTTTACGTGTACGGAGCTTGAGGATGCTTTTAGTGACTACCTTATCTGGAACTTGAAAAAATCATATACCATTAAGCCAGTACAAAAAGGTGTCTATGAACTTGATAAGGTGAATAGCAACGATACTGAATTGCGCTATTGCCTTCTTAAGGATCAGGTGTCTTGTGAAATAATTTATATAGAAAAAGAAAAATTGCTGAATAAAATTAATGAGGGTCATATTATACCCACATAAAGGACAACTTATGAAAACACTATTAATATTACTTTTAAGCATAGTCGTTATTGGATGTGGCCAACAAAGCACTCCTACAGATTTAGCAAGCAATTCAGATATGATAAGTGCCTCTACGTGTGCTGGCGCACAGCTTCCATATGCTGGTGGCACTGGTACTTTAAGCGACCCTTATTTAATTTGTAACTCAGCGCAGCTAAATCAAATTACTATTAATGAAGACTATGATAAAGCCTTTAAAGTAATGAGTGATATTGACTTTTCAGGGCACCACTATATCCCAATAGGTGCTCCTTATGGGCATGCCTTTAATGGATTATTTGACGGTAATGGCTACACTATAACTAACATCACTATAAAAACAGAAGAAGAATATTCTGGATTTTTTAGAGAAGTTGGAGCAAATGCAGTAGTTAAGAATATTAGATTGACCAATATACTAATAAACAGTGCTGCTAATCTCACAGGTATTTTAGTTGGAAATAATATGGGTATGATCTGGACGTGTGACTTCTACAGGTTCTTATATCGGTAGTGTGGTGGGCAACAATTATGGCACTCTTAAAAACATAATAACAGAAGTGAATGTCATAGGTAATTGGTATGTCGGAGGACTCGTTGGTACAAATGCCGATACAGGTATAATCATAGATTCAATATCTTCTGGCAATGTACAGGGATCTGAATGTGTCGGAGGGGTAGCTGGGGCAACAGCAGCTGAAGATTCAATTATGGGCACTTCTTCAAAAGGACAAGTAATAAGTTCTGGTCAGATAGATTGTTCTTTGTGAGGTATTTATGAAAAAGACCACTTTAAAAAATGACTTAGCTGTAACAGATACAATAAAGAGACATGTAAAACTTTTTGATGTGTCTGGGGATACTCTCATTTTTATCGACATCTCTAACTCTCTATATTCTTACAGCATTTCTAAAAGCACAATTACTCATAAAAAACGATTAACGGGAGAGGTGTCTCAAATACTTATAGCGTTTAATAAAATATTTTGTCTCACTTCTATTGGATTACAGATATTGACACTTAATTTACGTGATGTTCTTTTGTTAGGATTAGAAAAATCAGGAACAATAATGAACAAGTCCGACCAAGGTCTTGCTATAATTAATGAGCTTACTAACGAGACACATATACTAAAGATAGAAAAACCTTTTAGCATAACCGTCAAGACATTATTTACACCATCAGTAATTGATGCTTGTGTAGGTAAAGAACACACCTATTACTCTACCCGTGATAACAAAGTAATTATATGTTCTGATAACCACATTGTAAACACAATTGTAGACGTAAATCTTATCTCAACTAGAATCTTTGTATATAAAGATAAGCTTATCTTAGCTGATAGCTATATGGGAGATCCTATACGTCTTATAAGAATAAAAGACAGTAATACTGGAACATTATTAAATACACTTGAGCTTTCAGTTTTGAACTCACAAAACATATGTCTATCTGATAACAGACTTATAATAAAACAGCCAAAAGAACTTATTATTTATAATTTAAAAACAAATAATAAAATAACTAAAACTATACCTATAAATTTTGAAAGCTTTAAAATTTTAGCTACTAAAAACACTTTGATTGTTCAGTCAGGGACTGGTTTAAAAATTATGCATGGGTTTTTAAAATAGAAAGGACAATATATGTTATTACACCAACCTTCCTATTTAAAAAGTTCTTGGGGTGAAGATTTGGAAGAAGTTTATGAATGGTTACAGTGTAAGATAGTACAAAATTGTGATACCCCAAGTTCTTCAGAAGCTGAAGAGCAATATCTTATAGAAAAAGAAAGAACTTATCAAAAAATTATAAAGCGCTTATGGGAAGATCCAAAAATAAAAAACTGGGTAAAAAATAATCTTTGGACAGCGGATCATTAATAATTTAAACCCAACTCTTTACGTTTAGCAATATCAGATAGGTATTGTTTAATATAGTTTTTTCCCTTCCAGTTTTCTAAAGATTTTATATTTTTTATAAGAAATTTTTTTACTTTCACACTTGTGATTTTTTTAATAACAGCTTTTAACATTTTCTTTTTATCCATAAATTTTCCTTTAAGCTTTAAAATCTTTTAATAAATTTTCGACCAACTGATTAATAACTAGTTTCACAGTATCTAATGATATTTCTTTTGATAAAGACTTTTGAACTTCTTCACAAAAATTACTAAATGTATAATTCATTTTTCACCCCCACAAGTATCTTAACAGCCTGTAAAAAATTGATCAAGGACTTTTTAAATTGTTAATAAAGCTTTTTTGTACTCACTAATAATTCGTGCTACCGATCCAGAGTAATCTTTACTAGATTCCTTTGCTGACTCTATAGATACCTTTATCGAAAACCCTGGTGTCTTATAAAATTTATCTTTAAACAGCTCTGGCTGAAAGCTAATTAAATTTATATCAATACCTTCTTCATCTTTTAAAATATCTTTTATCTCTTCTGCTGTCTTATCTAAAACATTATTCTTTCTAATCCACTTCTCAATCTTAATCAAATCCTCTTCCTCGAAATTTTCCTGTCCCGCAAGGAAGAAGTTTAACAACAGGTGTGGGGACTTGATAATATCAAATTTCCAGTATAGGTCTGTTATATACTTGTTAAAAAGCTTATCAAGGCCGTGGGCTAGGAAAGTACCTTTTGTTTTTAATATCTTTACTATCTTAGACAATACATCGTGAGAAGTCTGTTTACCTTTAACCGCTTCTTCTATTAGTTCTTTTGTAGCATTCCAATTAGAGGTATCACCATAAAAACTATTTTTATAATATAGCCTATACTTACTTATATTCTCATATCGTACGAGTACAAGCTCAAGGGGTTCCCCATTTACCTTTAGTTTGATCATCAAATACTTTAAATCAGGAGCTGCATGAGAAGTGTCTATATCTAGTTTCTTTCCAGTCTCTGAATCTTTTCTTATTTCTTTTATTGCTAAAATAGTAGAATCTGGCTTTACAACAAATTTGTCTTTCTCAAGAGCTTTTGCTATATCCTGAATCCTTCTACCTATTTCACTGGGTAATTCTGAGAAACTTAATTCTTCTAATGATTGTTCAAGATCCCATTTCTTTCTTTTTATAGTCTTCTTTTTATGTTGCTTTAAATCTTCAAAAAGTTTTCTGGGGTCGTGTAATCCAAGACCGGCTATCTTAATAAAGTCATCTAAGACAGAAGAAAGTTTTATATAAAAACAAGTAGTTGCTAGTGTATTATTCATGCCAATAGATAAATTTATTAACGGATTATTAATTCTATTTAATATCAATAAGTTACACTATTTATAAGTTATTGATATTGCTAGGATAAGTCTTTGTAATTATTAAAAAATATCTTGATCTAATAACATTTTTGTGGTATGCGAGTAGACGTAAAGACCTGTTTATAATGATGACCTAAATAGGGATTGTCGGGAAACATGCTTTTATATTATGCCTGTAATTAAAAAGTAAGTAATGGGCCCCATTCCACACGACTTTAACGAGAGGAGAGGGTATGAAGATGAAGAAAGAATATCATGCTTTAGTTTTCATTAAAGAAAACGATAGGGATGAAAATCCTGTTTCAATTGAACTATATATTAAGGCACAAAACAAAAAAGAGGCACTGCAAAAAGTAAAGAAAGTTCTATTAAAACAATCAAGAATTGATATAAACGAAATACCAGATGGTGATAAATAAAGGGTTGTTTCACAAAGGAGAGGTTATAGATAAGATAACACGCCAACAAGTTATAAATGCTTTTGGAAATGCTAATTTTGGTAAAGTTGACGAAATGTTGGTAATTAAAGATAGTATGCTAAAGTGTGCGTGTGGTTGGTATCAAGGGCATACTGCACTATCAATTTCTGTTGAACTTGGTTTAATTGATAAAGAAAAATATTGTTTAACAGAAAAAGGCAAATTTAATTTATATGAGTTGTGTGGGTATAATATTGTATAGGCTGTTCCGTTCCCACACAACTTTAACGAGACCTGTTAAAAAAATAATGACAAATACTCTAATCATGCTAGTATAATACTTTAATCTCAGAAGGGGTTTACCAAAATATGAAAACAATAACTCTATTGCTGTTTATTTACAGCGGTCTGTTTGCTAGTTGTGTTTATACAGAGAGTCGTGATGAGACACCTCTTTTTTTTAAAGTTGGGGATTGTTTAATACAGGAACACACAGATATTTGGCAAAATGATACAATGGCAAAGGTATATAAGATTGGGCGATATTCTTACTTAGTACATAAGTTATCACGTAAAGACAATCAGGAAGATGGGTATATCGAGTTCTGTGAACAATTCAAATACGCAACTATAAGATGTTCGGAAAGAAAAAATCTCGCAAAAGGGTATTATTAAGGAGGTAGGTTATCGGAACAAATTTTTATTTCTTAAACGGAATGCACTGCGGCAAAAGAGCTGCTGCTGGGCTATATTGCTTCGACTGCGATATCACTTTGCATAAAAAAGGCAATAATGGGGTACACTTTGAGTGTACACACTCAGATCCTTTATGTAATTGTGAGTGGCATGATACTTGCCCTAAGTGCGGCGCAGGACCAATAAAAGAATCCTTAAGTGAAGGAGCCGCAGGTAGAGAACTTGGCTTCAATAAAAAACCTTTTAAAAGAAAGAAAGGAGTTGCTTCCTGTAGTTCTTTCACATGGGCAATGGATCCTATTGCTTTTTTTGGCAAACGTGCAAAGTATATTAAAGATGAATACGGAACAAAGATGACCGTACAAGAATTTAAGGATATGTTAAAGGAATGTCCTATTCAATATACTAATTCAATTGGTCAGGAGTTTTGTTAATGCTTCAAAATCTATACTTAAGATATCTAGATTATCAAATGGATTTTTACAATAAAAAATCAAAATGGCTATGTCCTCAATGTAAAACAAAATTAATAAGGGATGTAAACAGAGAATATGAGACTTTGTGTGATCATGTATGTGAGCCTAACAAAAAAATATATCCTCTAAGGCCTTCTTGGAAATGCCCCAATAAAATATGTGTTAATAATAGTGGTAAAGAATACTTTTTTGGTATTGATGGTGGAAAATATGGCGGAAACTTTATTAAACCTTACTCAGCCATCTACTCCTTTGACTGGAAAATGGATAAGCAACACGCAGCAGAAAAAACTTGGTGGTTCAGATTTTTTACGTTTATAGATATTAAGTCAAAAATTCAGCACTATTATTGGAAAAAAAGAAGAGGCTATCTATGAAATTAATACTTTTATCCCTATTTATTTCTACATTACTTTTTGCAGTACAAGAAGGCAAAATAGAAATCTTTAACAAAAGAGTTGAGACTTGGACTAATCCAGATTGTAGATTAGCCAATACCTGTGACTTAAAAGAATTCAAATTATATTTTCACGATTATCGTATCTGGATTACTGATCAATGGCAGTATGGATCTAAAATATACACATCTTACCAGACAGACAAAGTAGAAAATTTGGAAAAGTACGCTATCGTACAATTTGAAAGAGGATGTGTCTTTAATTCAAAATCAAATACAGATAAAGCTATACGATTTGTGGTCGAGAGTTTTAATGAAACAGTACCTTATAAGTTTACTGACTGGGTTATAGATTCTTTTGATGATGATCCTGTCTGGTGGAGCTATGCAGGAAACGATCACGGAATACGTCATTACTATTATACTTGGCCTATTATAGCAGGAATATTTAACGATGATAACGATAAGCTATATGGTGTGGAAAAACCTACAATACCCCTATTATATACATCTTATTTACCAATGCAATTCTTCAAATCTTCACTTGGAGAGGCTGTAAATATTTCTTTAGGTTACAAGACTTGTATTTATAAAACTGATCAAGTAATTACTTCAACAACTAGAGATAATATAGGATTAGATGAGGGTACTTCTGTAATGCCTTTACACTGTTTTGACTGGGACTCTATCTTTGTTTATAATTATAAGACGAAAAAAGTAGAACGTAAAACTAAATTAGATGATTTTTGTCTAGATAGAATTTGGATTGAATAAAACTAGTCTTCGTCAGACCAGTCTTTTTTATATCTTTCTCTTTTATACTTATTTGGAACAATGACCTTTGTAGGTTTGTGCGGCACTCTTGGATGAATTCTTTTATAGCTTATATATGTCTTTAGGCACTCTTTACAGCCTACTGGTGGCTCACCCTTTCCTTTATACCAAGGATGTTTTGGGCATTTTAAATCTTCTAATTCTGATAATTCTGATAATTTAGCTGCAACTTTAGAAAGCAGTTCTTTCCTATTCACATTTTACAAACTTTATTAATAGAATAGTGTAACGCTTTGTGTCAATCCCACCACGTTCTCATATGCCTTCTTAAGATATCACAAAGCTCATTAAAATCTTTTTCAAAATGAGCCCGCTCTATTGCTCCTATATCTTCATCTGGCTGAATTTCTTCCAAAGCTTTTATTAGATAGGTATCATCCCCATCAATAATACGGTCTATTAACTTTTCAGCCTGTTCTATTTGCTCACAACATATCTCTTTATCGCTAGCTATTCCTGAATCTTTAAAGTATTCTTTCATATATTTGAGTTTAAATTTCATAATTATAAGCAAATAAATGTAGTCCCATTCATAGTCTTGCCACAATATAGGAAGCCACCTTATAATTTTCTTTATTCTTAAATAAAAATCTACAACCCCAGCTACTATAAACACTAATACTCCAGTTTAAAATTTTGTATCTGTCTGCGTAAAGTTTCTATCTCATCCTCTAATGGCTCTATAAGATTGTCTACGTATTCTTTTGTTACAACATCGCTATTATTAACTTTAGTTTTAATTATTGTTAATTTGTGTTTGGTTTCGTTACACACTAACTCAACAGTGTTTTCATTTAATTTTGTAGAAACTACTATTTTTATACCAAAAAGATATAAATCTCCATTTGGAACATATGAGGTAGAATATGCATTAAGGTACTCCGCATGTTTTAATAACTCATGATACATTTCAGGAGTTAACCATATTTCTTTAGGGCTGTGCCCATATGTTTCTGTGTAGTCACGTATAAGGCTTGAAACAGTACTGCAATCACACTTCGCTATACCGGTTTTTTTTGATAAATTTAACCAGCCGTTTGGGCTATAAGGCAGCATTTAGTTCTTTAATTTTCTTATCCAAGATTTCTTCAAGTTTATCATCTTCAAAATAAAACAAGTCACCCTCAAAACCTAAATTGGACAATAACTGAAAAAATCGCTGATCCTCTCCAGTATATCTCCACATCGTTGATAGTTTTTGGGTAATACGGAAAATTCTGCTTTTATCCCTCAAGAATCTCTCCATCCCCTAGAAGTACCGTCATCATCAGGCGCTATGCCGTCTTCTATCTCATTTAACTCTTTATTAATCCAAAGAGTCTCTTTTATCCATTTACCATCTACCTTTAAAGCTGTAAAAATCATAGGCCCAGCAGACCATGGTGACAACTGTTCGGCTTCCTCTGCCCAAGTACCGTCTTTTAATAAATACTTATAAATTGGTACACTTTCGCCAAACATTCCTAGAGTGTTTTCTATTTCTTCTAAAATATGTCCTTTTCTAACTTTTTTACCACAGTGAGGACAGGAATCCCCTATCCAATCTTCTTTAGCATTTTCTTTTAACCAGAGATCAGCTTTATGACTAAGGCCTATGAATTGTGTTGACCTACTCACTATTACCCCCAGTCTCTACATTTAATTCATAATCTAAAACAGTAATATAATTACTGCCAAATTCATATGTATATTCATCTACTTTTTCATAATTTGTCTTTTCAACACATTTAATAGCCAATTCTTTAAAAGAAAATACTCCCATAATATAAGAACAATCTTCATAAGCAGTACGGTGTGTCACTATCCAAACTGTTTTCATACCTAATTTTCTCCAAAACCTACGCTTCTTGAAAACTCTGAAGAATTTGGCCTAGTCTTCATAGAGTCTAGCCTTTTTAAAACATCTTTCGGCTTACTCTTTTGACAATAAATACCAATTATAAGCTCTTTTAAATGTGCTATGGATAGTCCCTTTGTCTCTTTTGCTAAATCTATTGACGTCTTGGTATCTTCATCTAAGATCCTAGCAGACCCAAGTTTTTCAGTAAGATACATCCTTCGAGCTTCCTCATTAGGCATATCAATCTTTACAACTCTGTCAAATCTACTTGGCCTGTTTACAATACGTCCATCTAATTTTTCGGGGTAATTCGTAGTTGCCAAAAAAACAATATTATCAACTTGATTTTCACCGTCTAATAAATTTAATAAAGCGGACTCGTAGCCTTCATCAATTATAGCGTCAATATCTTCCAAAACAACAACAATAGACCGATCCGGCTCTATACTCCTAAGCTTAGTAAGCATTTTCATTAAAGATGATGGGTTTCGGTGTACTAATACAAGTCCACCAGCTTTAACCATATCCTTTATAATTAAAGCAACAACACAGGTCTTTCCTCCACCCGGAGGCCCATAAAGCAGAACACCGCGCTTGTGTAAAAATCCAAATTTAGTAAATGAGGCTTTCATTTGCCAGAAGTCTTCTACCTCTTTTATGATCTCGTCTGATTTAGTATCTGGGAATTTATATAAGGTATCTGTTATGATATTTAAGGGTTGAAATCCCAAGACCCCGTTTCCTACATTCACTATATCATATGCACCAGCAAAAAGAGCTTTAAGTGTCCTTGTTGTAGGTACAAAAGCTTCACCACATTTTGAATACTGAATACATTTACCCTCATCCACTTTACGTTCTGTTTTTTCTTCCTCGCAACAATCCGCATATTTCTTAATATGTTTTTCTTTTGAGCGTACATCTTTTCCTACCAGACTCATAAATTCTTGTAAATCGTTGTCCATTATTGCCCCTTTCTGGCTTTATCACATATCTCTCTACATTCTTTTTCAGTTTCACAAATCGCTAAAGTAGCTGTGAGGTCACCTTGCATTTCACATTTAAAAGCAGGTGACTGCTCCTTACAAATTGTTGTTTGCTCCACAACATAATATTTACAAGAAACTAAAAATAGACTTATTAGAGCTAATAACTTAATCATCATTTTCTCCTGTTTTTTAAATCACTAATTATAAATAATGTCAATAAAAACCACCAAGGAGACCAGTTATATTTTTGGATTAAATAAACTGTCCCCGCTATCAATGAAAAGTCAAAGATCAGCATTAACATGTAGATTAAGGCACCCATACTAAATTTCCGATAAAATATTTTTAATTTTACTAGCATTATCCTGACTCAAGCCGTTTATTGCAGCTAGTGTCTTAGGACCAATGCTGCCGTCCTCTATTAGCACAGGCTGTACATTAAGAAGATTTAACAATTGTTGTAAAAATTTTCCTAATTTATCATTGTTTGTTGTTAAAGAAATAATAGCTGTTTTAAAATCAACGGTTACAGGTACTGAAAAACAATTTAACTGTTTCAGTATGGCTGCACAGCCCACTTGATCTGATATGGCCTTAGGATCGAACACATTGTCAGCAACATATTTGCCTATGTTTGGAGACGTACCGTAGTTATCGGTACCTGCCCAGAGGTAGGGGCTATTTACACGGTATTGATAGTAGCCGTACCCATTAAATCCTTCTAGCTTATATAAGCATCCTTCCACGCTCCAATCGTGCCAATAAACTAGTCCATCATACTTTAAAGCAGCAATAGCTGCTTCTTCAAAGCTTCCCCATGGTCCTAATCCTTTTGGGTCATGGATTGTCACTTTATTCCACGGATCTCCATTATGTAAACACCCTTTAAAACTTAAATTACACTCTAGATTATGCACACATCCCACGACGTACCAAGGTACTTGTGTAGCTTTTGATATCACATCATACCTAGGCTTATTTGCTAGTATTTGCTTACAAACTGTATCTACTTTACTATGATTAGTTATCACACAGCTGTTCCATAACTTAGTGTAGTTATCTTTTACATCACCAAACTTCATAATCCCTCCTAGTTATTACGTTGTATAAGTAACGCTTTTCGTTACTTTTATAAAGTAGGCACTCTACCTACTTTGCATTTACTTAAATAAAATGACTGCACCATTTTCCCAGCAGCTTGTGAAAAAGAATCTAAATCTTCTTTTGGTACCCCCCGATTCATAAAAAACAATTTTATATCAGGGTCACCACATAACCAGCACAACTCTCCCAAATGGAACTTTAATTTTTCAAGATCCACAAGCCCTCCTAATCTCCATATTTTACGATATTAAGAAGCTTACCAGTATCAGGATGTCGTATAAAAATAAAACAAGAACCTTCTGTATTTTCAGCAGTAATCACCACACTGTACACAGGAGCAATAGGAAGACCGTGATGTGGATCGATTTCTAAAACAGAACAATTTAAAGCATTATCGATCTCAGGAATATCTACCCTAGGAAGAGCAATACTGAACGTATTATATGTAACAATAATTTCTAAAGGTGTGGTAGATAAAGTCTTTTCAGAATAAATTTTATTTCTTACATCAGCTGTTTCAGAAAAAGCCAAAAATGATGTCATAATAAAAATAAATAATATCTTAAACATAGAATAACCCCCTTTTGAAAGGATAATAATATTATTTTTTTAAGTTATATTCAAGAAGTTTTTTAATTATAATGAGTTAAGGGAAAAACCCTCGCAGATAGTCTAGTAATAATTAGCATAAGGTAGATGCCTAAAAAAAGAGCAACAAAATTAAGCCCTTCTTTACGACATCTCTGGATCGTGCCTACAGTCTTTTGTCTTTTCGTTTCCTCTTATTTTATACCGTCCCTTTATGAATCCTATCTAGTACATTATATTAAAAATAAGACAGTGCTAGTAGGTGATAAAGAAATGAGAGCCCACGGCACAGGATTTTTTATACAAGGTAATAGTGGTATTACTTATATCCTCACAAACGGTCATGTCTGTGGTATCTCTAAAGATGGCGAAAATATCTATGTACAGACTGCTTCTATGAAGCCGCTGCCAAGAAGAATAATTGCAGTCAGTGATGACTCAGACTTGTGTCTAATTGAGGCAGTCCCTACAATAGACTATCTAAAACTAGCAACGGGTTATAGTAAATTTGAGACAGTTGTGTCATTAGGCTTCCCAGCATATTACGGCTTCGTACCGTCCAAGGGTGAAATAATAGAGGACAAAGTCACCCTTTTAATTGATTTTCCAATAACAAATTCTAATGAAAGGGCTCTTTGTAACTTACCAAAGAACAAAATAATAAAAATACAAGACCAAAACTTTTGCATTTCTTTAATAAAATCAGTACAAACAACAATTACAACTTTTGGCGGTAATTCTGGCAGCCCCGTCATAAATGTGTGGGGAAATGTTGTAGGAATAATTTTTGCCGCTAATACCGAGTCTAACTGGGGATTAATGATAAGTAACGAAGAAATAAATAAATTTTTAAAAGATTTTTAAAGATCTGCTAATTTAGCCTTTATTAATATCTCTCTACCGCTTTTAAGAATTGCTAAGACATCCCGCACGGCATCTTTATATTCTTTGGTCTTGTCCTTATTCTGCAACGTGAAAGCACACCAATTTAATAATTCTTTAAATAATAAAGTGTTATAGGCCATTTTATATCTTGGCTCTAGCCCTTCAAAATGCCTCACAGCATTATTAATTAAAAGTCTTTTTTTCTTGACTGATAAAGTATCTTTATCCTGAAAAAGCCTAGTAAGATCTCTTTTTAAACGGAATATCTTTCCCCTTTGCCCCTTTATAGGCATATCTCTTTTTATTTTTATATTGCTACAGTGATTACATACTACTTTATCTAGGTAAAAAAATAGTTTCTTCACTCTTGTCTTGCAATTTGGACATTCAAAAAAATACCAAAAGTTTTTCTGATTATTAAAATGATTTTGATATTCTGATTTTGTTATTTTTACCGGTATATCGCAAAACACTACTCCTTTTTCTATAATCAAATCAAAGTCTTCGAATTTTGATCTATTTTTTATTTCTTTTATTTGTTTATTGATATCAAGGAGTAGCATATTTTACACCTATTGGTATTATACTGTTTGGTGTAATTAAATTAAAGGGAGATTTCCTTTTTTTATAGACTCTATAAATTTTTCATAAGATATTTCGGACATTTTTCCAAGCTTCTTTTCTATTTTGGTCAATGTAGTGTTTTCTGTTTTTTGTAAAATATACATAGCTCTAAGAAGTCTAAGATCATATATTAATTTTTCAGCTTTATCAACCAGTAGAGCATAGTCTTTATTAAATTTTTCTCGAAATTCTTTAATTACTGTTTTTAAAGCCTCTTTAATTTCAGAGCTGTGCCATCTCTTCCAAATATCTTTATAGTCTTCCCAAAAATTCAATAAAGTTTTATTATAAGATTCAATTAGCCTATTTACTTCTTCTAACTTAACCGTTAAAATTGCCCCTTTATATTGTATAACCTGACTTACTCTTATATGTCTTTGTTTATTAATAAGCGAAAGATCAAATAAAAAATTACTAAAAAGCTTACGTAAGTACTCCTCAGGAGTACTCGACACCTCTAGGTCAAATCTAGAAATTACACGCATAACATTGATCTTCATAATTTATACTAGCATAAATGCGTCAAAAAGTCAATAAATTAATATTTGAAAAATCCCTTTTATATCAACACCTTAGTCAGATAATTAGAATCCTAAAAAGCTGTTATATCAACAAGTTACGGTGTTTGACATGTGGTGATAAATAAGTTATACTAAGATCATGAAAACTCCCTTATCTAAATTTGAACAAGACCTAGATAAACTTTTTAACAAATTTTTAAAAGCCTTTAAAAAATGGACTAAGGATTTTGAAAATTTTGCAAATTTTACACACATAGAACTATCTAAGAAAAAGAAAAATAATAAAAATAAACTAAAGCCCCTTTAATAACTCTGGATAATCCGCACAACTCAATATCTCGTCACGTATGTAGGGATATTTCTTTAGGACTTTTTTATAGGCTCGTTTATATAACCACACATGAAAAGGCACTACTATATAATTAAGCTTAGATATAATTTTAGAAAAATACAGTACATCCAATTTCCATAGCCAATTAGGGTATTGATTATAACAATATGAAGGGTGTGTAATACTGTGCAACTGGTGCCATCCAAAAGAAAGGTATACCCTTACGCTATTACCGCACCACACCGGCTTACCCATACGACGTACATAGACAATCTCATTAGGTATCTGTACACAAAATACGTCACCTGTATAGGGCACAGTACCGCTACTTTCTTTTAAAACAACATAAGTTGGCTTAACATTTCTTATAATAGCATTGTCAGGATTTTGAATAACTCCTGATTCACCATTATATAGTAAAAGAATTTGAATATCGTCTAATAAAAGCTTAGATTGATGCTTAAACGTATCAGATGATCCAAATAAAGCATCTATAAATAAAGAAATAGAAGCACTATCTAAATCAAATATAAAACTAGGCACTCTTCTATTAGCTAGATCTTTACAATTTTCTATTAGCCAATCTGCTAACTGATAAGAAAACACATGAACGTGATAATTTTCTATCCCTTCATTAATTAGATACTTGTAGTTGAGATTTTCAAGATGTCTTATTAAAATCTCTTTATTATTTTTTGGTACTATCAGAGTAACAGCACTACCTAAAGCAGAACCCTCTTTAACATAATGCCCTAAAAAGAAAAGCCAGCTATCTAATTTTACCACATTTTCAGGTCTTGGAAAGTCTAATGACTTATATTCCGGTATAACAAAATTAAGAGATATTTGCGTAACAGTTTGGGGATGTGCTGTGACTAAAAACTCTTTATCCCCCTCAAGATATCTAACTTCTACAAGACTCCATTTTTTATTCAAAAATGTATAAACTCGGTGTTCTGGTGTAATACAAAGATCAATCTGTTCACTACACATATAATGCATGTCACCAGAATAATTATAGGCTATTACAGTTGAGGGTTCTTGATACTCAATCCTACGTTCAATGTCAAGAGTGGCTAGTTTATCTCGGAGTGTCAAATTTTTAAAAAATTTCCAACCATCTTTAGTAAGTACTTCTGTAGCGTCATCATAACATCCATATTTTTCTTTAGTATCTCTTACAGGCACACGTCCCCATTTTCTTAAAAAATCACCTATTTCTTTAGCGCACTGCCCAACTTCTTGAAAATATAGAAAATCATCTCCCCAACGATGCATTAATTGGCCCCCAATAAGTCATAAATGGCTTTAGGATCTTCACTAAGCTTTTTATTGAACAGGTCTTTGTCTTTTTTACTCAAAGCTTTATAGAGCTTTTTTAGCCTTCTAGAAGCCTTTACAGGTATCTCAATTTGGTGAGTTCTTCCCTGCCATTGTTGTGTGGTTAATGTAATACCTGCTGCCGCAGCTATTTTATTGATATCCTTTAAGTTTTTCATTTTATTATCCCCTCATAAAAAGGTTGACTAACCTGCCCCTTAACAGTAATATTACTAATACCGTGGGGTAGAGTAAAGTAATTCATTAATCTGGTGACTAATATGCCTATGAAGCCAAAACTTGCAATATTCTCCAACACTCCTGAGATACCAATTATAATCCACGGACACATCTAACTGATCTTTTACACTAGGAGGACTTATGAGAAAAAGCACTCTCATGTTGCTTTTTTGCTTTCTTTATTTTTGTGCATACGGTCAGGAGCAAAGCAGCATAGATACTTTAATTAAAAAGTATGCTAAGGAAAATAAAGTAGATGAAAAGGTTATACACGCTATCGTAAAAATAGAATCAAACTACAACCCAAAAGCAGTAGGGGCAGATACAGTAAAAGATACAGATCTTACAGATATAAACGGGTACAGCTACGGCCTTATGCAAATAAAGTATGGTACTGCCAAGGTAGTAGGTTTTACAGGTAAATTAAAAGAACTATTCAGACCTGAAATAAACCTTAAATATGGAATAAAATACCTAGCTTATTGTTTAGAAATGTTTAAGGGTAATCTTAATCAGGCTTTAGACGCATATAATCGTGGCCCTTTAAATGTACAGTTACACCCCTATAAAGGTAAATGGGAAAACCATAGATATGTGGGGAAAGTATTGGCTGTCTTAAGTACTCTTTAATTACTATAATTTCAATAATTTAAGTACTTTGACATGTAATAGAAAATATGGTATAATTATTACATGAAAGCAGCGGAATTAAAAGAAATAGCAGAAAAGTCAAATGAGGCAGTTTTAAAAATAAAGGAAATGGTATCTCATGCCTCTTATGAAGAAATAGCTGAAATTTTTAAAAAATTCCAAGAATATTTTTATGCTTATCAAAAATTAAGATGGGGACGGGTTCGAGCAAAGATTTCTTTACCGAAGTTACTAAGAACAGATTTATCCCAATATCCTATTATAACGCCAAAAAATTAATAGGTATTTAAAAAATTTTCAATGTCCGTAAGGGTTTTTTCCTTTTGTTCTATAGCAATAACCGTATTTATATTTAAAAATCTTTCTAATTTAATTAAATCAAGATTATTTGTCTTTTTAGATAGTTCTTCATACGAATCAATTATAAAATAGTCGTCTATCTCATAAGTTTCTTTTTTTATTGTATTTAGACAAGATGTGTCAAAAAACACAGCTACATTACAAAATAAAGCTTCAAAAAATCTGTTGGCCATATAATTGAAAATACCGTGAGTCTTTGTATCTTCGATATATAATGAAGATTTAAATAAATTTAAAGTTTCTTTTTGATAAGTCCAGCTAAATTTATCAGTTATAAGAAAATCTATTTCTAAATCTTTAAATTTTTTAAAATTTTTTCTTGTTGTACTTACTATTAATTGATCTTTAAAGTATTTCTTAAAATAAGGAATTCTATATTTTCTAAAAGTGCCATAATAACACGCATCATATATTTTTTCTATTAAAGTATTTCTAGGTCTAGCTAAAAGGGTATTTAAGTTAGTCATTAAAAATTTTTCATGGTAATGAGCTTTCTTTACACCGTGCTCCTCAAAATTAGTTATAATAAATTTCATACGCTCTTTTATAAAGTCATTAGCAAACAATTCAAATTCATTTGTCAGCCAGCCTATCTTACAGTTTTTTTGACCATCGACTAAAGGCTGAAAAGATGCAAAATCAAAATAAAAAGCAGCTGATACAAATATAATAAAATCAAACTGCTCATTTAAATCTGTTATATCTTCTTTTTTGGAATAAAGTTTACAATAATGGCTTTTCGATAGATATCTGTGGATTTCTATAGAGTTCTTTACATGTACTGTAGAGTCGTTTTTATCTGTTTTTGATATAGGCGCTGTTTCAATTAATAATATTTTCATGCTTTAAATATTTTTTCAACAGAACCTTTAAGTAATATGTCTTGAAGATTTCTTTTATATAAAAGTCTCATATCATATTTATTAGAGCGTACTTGGAAAAACTCTTGAAGCATTTTTAACTCTTCAAGAGAATAGTATTTAATCATAAAGCGCCCTTCTTCAGTTACTTCTGACAGCCTTCTGACGCCTTTTTCTTTGATAGTGTCAACACAGTTATTTGACATTTTTCCTCCCCACACAAACTGTTTTAAAGACTCTTTAGAACACCCTCCACACGTAGTTTCACTCTATAACCAATCGCTAATTCATGAGGCCAAATATTAGAAACAACTTTAGTATCATTAGACGCTCTAATTCTTCTTTAGACAATCTATATCCTATAACAGCGTGTGCTGAGACAGTATGACTCATTTGAGATTCCCCTTATAATAAGCAATTGTTTCAGTAATTCCTTCCTCAAAAGTATATTGAGGAGACCAGCCAGTAGCTCTTAATCTATCACAATTTAAAGAGTACCTAAAATCGTGTGCTTTTCTATCAGGTACATACTCTATACACTTACTTGGCTTCTTACCTAGCTTTGTAATAACCTCTTTTATAACATCTATATTTACTCGTTCATCGTTTGAGCCTATATGCCAGATCTCACCAGAATTACTTTTTTCAACTATAATGTCTATAGCGCGACAAGTGTCCTTTACATACGTCCACTCTCTTATTTGATCTCCTTTACCGTATACTGGTACTTTATTACCTGCTAACACATTAGTAATCAGTTTTGGTAAAAGTTTTTCAGGAAGCTGGCGAGGACCGTAACAGTTGGAGCAACGTGAAATTATAATTGGAAACCCGTGCGTAATTCGGTAGGCATCACAAATAAGCTCTTGAGAAGCCTTAGTAGCAGAATAGGGATTACGTGGTGTAAGAGGATCCCCTTCATACATTTGTCCCTCTAAACGCATTCCAAGTACTTCGTCCGAGCTGAATTGTAAAAACTTTTTTAAATTTTTATTCTTTTTCAAAGCTTCCAGCAAATTCATAGTACCTATCACATTACTCATTCCAAAAGGCATTCCGTTTTCTATTGACCTATCAACATGAGTCTCCGAGCACAGATTAAAAATATATTCTGGTAAATGCTCTTCAATAATATCAAGCACACACGGATCGCACAGGTCCTCTTGATAAAACTTCAATTTTGGATTGTTTACAGGTAAATTCTTATAATCTCCCCCGATATATAAAGCGTCTATTACGACAACTTCTTCTACCTCAGGCTTTATGATCCAATGATCTACTAAGTGACTTCCTATAAAACCAGCTCCGCCAGTGATTAAAATTTTCATAGTTCCCCCAAAATCTTTTTATAACAGTCTAGCCAAAGATTCACATTCTTAACAATATTAAAATTTTCTCGTACATAGTTATAGGCATTTTCAGATATAGTCTTACGCAATTCTTCATTTCTTATTAGTTGCGTAAGTTTATCCACCCAGCTATCTGTTGTATTATTGGCAAGTAATCCATTTTCTAAAGGTATTACGGCTTTCCTATAGTTCTCAACGGCACTACAGACACAAGCGTATTTATTTACCGAAAACTCAACAAATTTTAAATTACTTTTACTCTTATTAAACTCACTATCTTCTATTGGGCATACCCCAATATCCCATTTCATAGAGGCTAAAAGATGATGATATTTATAGATAGGCACAGGCTCCACAAGAAGCATTTGTTCTTTTGAGAGGTTATCAAGAATCTCATTTGTTGTACAAGCACCCATCACTACCAGCACGTCTTTATTTCTTTTACATATCTGTATTAAAGCTCCAGTTACCTGTTCTAAGTCTCTTAAATGTGTAGGACTCCCGCTCCATCCAATGACTATTTTATCTTTCTGCAAGGCTAGAGCATCATCAAGACTTATAAATTGTTTATCTTTATCAAGATATTTTGTATATTTATACAATTCCTTATCAGAAAGCTTATTTATTTCGTCAAGTAAAGGGAAATCAAGGCTGTTTGGTAATACATCAATGTTAGGGTTGTACTTCAACAAGACTTCCCGTAAATGCTCTGTTGTGACAGTAATGGCATCAGCAGTTTGATAAAATTTTATAAGTACATCTTTTTTATCTTGAAAAAATTGATATGCGGGGTTGTGGGGCTCTAATGAAAAGTAGTCATCATCTACTTCTACACATATCTTTTTACCAGATACTTTTGCATATTCTAAGTAAGGTAAGGCGTCCTTATTTACAGGTTTTTGAAAAATTATTATATCTGCCCATTGTATTTCAGATTTACAAATTGTTTGGGATATCTTGACCTGTACCCCCTTTATTTTATTTAAATACTTAGCGACTACTTGTACTCTATAATAACCGCACCCGTCCCAACCTGAAATAAAAAAGACAATTTTCAAGGTACTCTCCTGTCATCATTTATTTCATCAATAATTAATCTTTCTAAAAATAAATCTTCCATTTTTATTTTAAATACACCAGCAAGTCTATATAATGTAGCAAGCGATGGAGCATAAACACCACTTTCCAATCTTTGATAATAGCGACAATTAAAGTTATATTTATTCATATTTACTTGAGTCAAATGAGCATTTTTGCGAAAATATTTTATATTATAAGCTATTAATTTTAACAATTTTTTATAGTCAGCGTCTCTAGCTTCAAGATCTGCAACATTTGGATTTTGAATACAATTATCATTTATAAATTGTTGTATTTCTTTACAATCTTTAAACCATTCGTTTTTAACATTATATAATTCAAATTTTTTATGTAATTCTCTTTCTAGCTTATCTGAGATGTCTCGAATAATTCCTAATAATTCTAATTTATCAGAAGTTCTTCTTTGAAGCGCAGCGAGTCTGGATAACACGTTTTTACTTTCTCCAATTTTTATATGCTGTTTATTAATATTTTTAATAAAATATACACAAATCATACGGCCCCCCCCAACAGCTACCCTAATGCTTGTTCAAGCATCTCTCGTCTTTCATACATATCTAAAAATTCTGAAAACTTAATTAAAACGACTGCATCTTCTAGATCGTTTTTGTCTGAGGTAACCAACGTAATTAGTATTTTAGAGTGCTCACTACTTTGTTTATTTATCAATTTTTTTATAGTCTCTGGCAAAACTTTCCTAGAATGAACATGTACAGAAAAGGTATCCAAGAAATCCCCTAATGTGCTTAGTACATGTTCTATAACTAAACTCCTTCGTTTATTCTTAGTCACAATCTTACCTCTTTACCTAATCCTTTTAACTCACTTGTAACATCATCATTAGACCTATAAGAAGCATACAGTTTATCAAAATAGCAAAAATACTTAACATATTGTTCAAAGTCATAGTGTTCCTTATTTTTTATCAAATAATCACTTAACTTCTCAAACTCGTCTTTTAAATCCTTGGGCTTTTCTTTTTCATATTTAACAAAAGTCTGATTATGTGATTTGGACACCAGCTCTTCCAGATCTAACCTAGGTATTTTAAAAGTATCTTCAAGATATTTTAAAGCACCTGAAAAATCCAAAGACAACTTATCTTGCACAAAAGATATTACATCCCAAGCTTTATCACACACCCAACAGTGCATCGAGTCTGTTTCGTATATTCTCGCAGAAGCATGCTTATCATTACCGTGAAAAGGACAACGTACTTGTGAAATTACTGCCTTACTCATTCTTTCAACGCCAAAATGATCTAGCACTTGTATAATAGTCACATGCTTTTTTATGTTATTTACTTTTTCTTTTAATAGGCTTATGGACATCTGTTTTCTTCCCTTGCGTTATCTATAAACTTTTGTAACTTTTTATATCTTCCCAAAAGTATCATATCAATTGGACTCATTCCTCCAAAATTAGGATTTTCAGCAGTACACCACACCGTGGCCTTTTCCATATCCCAACCCATAATAACCATTACATCTCTACAGACCTTATCTATCTGAGCATTAATTTTATTTTTTAAAAATATCATCTAAATTTATCACCCTCTCTTCTTTAGTTCTTAAATTTTTTGCTTTCACTATTTTAGCAATATCATCTATGTTAAAAGCGTTTGTTTTATCAAAATAATAATTATCCATCTCTTGATTAAATCCTGTATGGTACCCTCTTAGATAAGGGGTCGAGATTCCGTTACTGTTTCTCACAAGATCCACATCAAAAGCTACCTTAGCTCTTGGATTACAGTGATCCATCCAAAGCTTAGTCTTTACACAAGTCAATTGTGCCATCATAGGTATACTGAACAACTCTCTGGTGTTGTGCCAGCCTATGTGTGTCTTATAATTATAGTCTTTCCACTCCAACAACGACTCAAAAGGAATATTATCAAAATTACAACGCCAGCCTACTACATCAAAATGTTTTAGCCTGTCCACGAATTGATAAGGCCATACAGGATAAGTATATTTTACAGAGCTTGGTAATATAAAATCATCCTCAGCTATAACAATATATTTCGGTCTGTACCACTGTATCCCAACATTCAGCCCAGCAAAAGCTACGTTTTTATCCAATTGAAGCACGTCAATTTGATCATATTTATATGCAAATTCCAAAGCTACTGCTATTACATCTGCTGTAGGCTTATTGAGAATTACAGTAACTGGTACTTCAGGACAATTCTTTAAGGAGTCCATTAAAGAATTTAAAGTAAGACGAAGATATACGGCCCTATTATAGGTATACAAAAATATTCTAGGTAATTCATCTATAATAGGCTTTATATAAAAAGCTGACTGGTTTTGTACTTTAAAAAAATAATCAATTTTACTATCTATGTCTTGCACAAACAAAGAGTCTCTTGATACTTTTATTCTATTATCTACTTTGTTAAAATAAAAAATATAGTTACCAATGCTTAATCTACGAAATTTATTTTTTTTAAGCATATCCGTTAGCAAATTAAGATTAGTAAACCTGTAATATATGTTTAGAAAGATTATGTACTCAGAATTGGGTAAGTCATCTATAGCTTTTGAAAGCTCATCAAGATTCTCAAACTCTAAAATATCTAATATTCCATGAGAATTTATATAGGTATAAAGATCTGTTTTTACCTGCTTATTATCGTATTTATCGGCAATAATTATTGCTTTCATTTTTCATAATCCGTCTTGTGCCATCCCTCTCCTTTAAGCTGGAAGCTTGATATAGATACTAATTTTTCAAGAGTCTCTTTCTTACACTTAGGGCACACTTTTAAACGCTTATCAGACAGCTTCTGCTGTATCTCAAATTTATGACCACAGTCTTTACATTTATATTCATACACAGGCATAATTCCTCAAATTAAAGAGCTGATATCGGCTTTTTTAGCGCTTTTTTTCGTCAAGGTGTCGGCTTTCCTCTCAGCATCAGATAACACCGGTTCATAGACCTTTCTACACTCAAGCCTTGTCTTTGCTATAAATTGTTTAAAGGGTGCTTTAGTCCTATTCTTCAAACACCCAAGCTTTACTTCTTTATTGCCCCTCAACTCCTCATTTAAATAAGAGTATAAAATAACATCTGCACTTCTTTCAGCTTCGTTTGCATAAGAGAGAGCGTCAAGACGATATACCCCATCATTTTTATCAGCATGTTTTTTACCTTCCCTATTTGCCTGATAAGCTGAAATTAGACGTATACCTTCTCCGCCATTAAAATGTAGCGCAAACTGCTTAAGATCGCGTATTCTGTTGTTTAAATTTACTGTATAACTATCTTTTGACAAATTAGTCCCAGGAGCATCTTTCATAAGCTCTATATAATCTAAATAGATGACATCTATAGGCCGCTTTTTGTGCTCAATTTCGGCATAAGACATTAAATGAGATATAGTAAGAGCTTCCTTAGGTTGATATATATCTAAGAATCCGTATTCAGGATTATTATTTAAGTCATAGATTAAAAATTCCAAGAACTCTTCTTGTCTTGGAGTAAGCGTGCCCTCTAGCACATCATCATACGTAATTGGCCAAGCATCATCCCAAGTACTTCCTGCCCACAAAGTAAAATTTGCAGAATGTATACAACAAAAGATATTCTGACACTGCTCATATGTCATCTCTAGTGTCAAAAACTTTACATTCTTTTTTAATTCTATTGCTTGTATATAGGCAAAATTCATAGCTAAAGTAGTCTTCAACTCACCGACATAAGCCATTAAAAGCCAAAGCTCGCCCGGACGCATACCTCTACAATATAAATCAAGAGTATCTAGTCCTGTAAGTATTCCTTTAAAGATATTTTCTCGTTTTACTTTGAAATATCTATCTAATATCTCAGTGCTGTCACCTTTTAGTGTACCTTCTGTTTTTATTTCTGATTCAGCTTTTAAAATACCAGTACAGTTATGTAAAAAGAATTGTGCAGCTTCTCGTGGCCCTTTTATAAAGTCCTTTTTTACTTTAAGACCGCTTTCAGATATTTTTGACACATCTTGAAGAAGCTTTGTCAGCTCTTGCTTTTGTTGATCGCTATACACCTCTAGTAATAAGCTCTTAAAATTCGAGCCAAATAAAGGTTTTTCCTTTTCTATTTTTTCTAGTTCTTCTGAAATCTCCAAATCATTTTCAAAATGTTTTTTTAATAAGTCATTACTGGCTACTTCTATGTAACGGACTACGTGCTCTTTTATATGAGAATAAATTTTATTATGTATATCTACAGAAAAATATATATTAGATTTAGATAGACATTCAAAATTTTCAAGTAAGCTCTTTAGCTCTTTCTTATCATCTAAATATGAAATTATGGACTTTAATAAAGCTCTCTGTTTAAGCACCATCACCTCTATAAGTAAGAAGACACATTTTTACCATTTGCCAATTCTTTAGACTTATTTTCTTGTTCTTCAATTTTTTCAAGTACTAGACTATCAAACCGTACTAAAAAATCTTTTAAAGTCTCATCTACTTCTACACATTCCCTTAAAAGCTTAGTCTGCAAAATCCAAGTAGCCTTTCCTTCACTTTGTCTTTGTGTCACCAAATCTGTAACAATACTTGCCCAAGCTTTGTTATCGTACGACTCCACCGCCCCAAGCGGATAAATTACCAAAGATGGTGTAGATAAAGAGGACATATTATGAAACCGCTCACCACCTTGATTGAAATAGCATTCTCTCAGCTTTGTAGGATTCAACCATAGATAGCTAAACTGATAATT
>Ga0209777_10001234_pt1 | contig 38184 bp, 32 predicted proteins | sample FrelakmetHBP12HB_FD_187147 | JGI IMG/M metagenome (GOLD analysis project Ga0209777, IMG submission 187147) | Freshwater lake sediment microbial communities from the University of Notre Dame, USA, for methane emissions studies -HBP12 HB (SPAdes)... | ecosystem: Environmental > Aquatic >...
GTCTCTCGGAGCTTGTGCATGCCTGAGGCGAGAGTTTTCAGGAGAGCCGGACGCGGGAAATCTGCACCTCCGGTTCGACGAGGGGAGAGTGGGTCGCGCTTTGCGTCGCCCTCTCTCCTACTCTACCGGCTCGGAACGGATACTGAAGCGTACGCCACAGCGGGCGATTCTATCAATTGCCGGCGCCGGAGGAGCCGGCGGCCTGGACTATGAGCGCGCGCCACTCGCCTTTTTCGAGCACGTCGCCGCGGGCGTTGAACGCAGAGCGGACACGGTCGAGATGACGGGCGGGGAAGCCGGTGAGGGCCGCGGCGCCATGCGGGGTCAGCACGCGTTCGATTTCCGGGGCGAGCGCGGCGATGGTTTCCGCGTTAATATTGGCCACCAGGAAATCGATCGAAGCGGTGCGGACCGAACGGAGGGAGCCCGCGTAGACAAAGGCGCGGGCGTTGTCGCGGCGGCACCTTGCGGCGGCCTCGAGCGCGGCCTGGAAATCGATATCGCAGGCGAACACACGGCCCGCTCCGAGCATACCGGCAGCAACGGCGAGGATGCCGGAGCCGGTGCCGAGGTCGAGCACGGCGCCGCCGGGGGGCAGGGCGCGTTCCATGGCTTCGAGCGCGAGCTGGGTGGCGGGACCCCAGCCGGTGCCGCAGGCCTGCGCGGGCTCCATGTCGAGGCGCATGCGGCCGGGGGGAGCCGGATCGTCGCGCCATGCCGGAACCAGGAAGAAGCGCTCGCCGGCGAGCACGGGCTCCCACTGCGACCGGGAGACTTCGACCCAGTCGCGGTCGCCGGTCTCCTGCCAGGACGGGGAGAAGGCGGCCAGGGCGTCCGTGGGGAAGGGCACGTCGAAGAAAGCGCGCAGGGCGCAGCGAACGCCGGGAAGGTCGTCTGCCAGGATGCCGGCGGTTCCGCGTTCCCAAAGGCCGGCGATGAGGCGATCGTGGTCCTCGGGCGCGCATTCGAGCGTGAGCACGTGCACAGACCAATTGTGTGCCGGCGGGCGGATGAAAAGCCACTTCGGAACGTCCTCAGAAGCGGCGAACGTCCGCATGAGATTTGCACGCGAAGCGTGCGCCCGGCGAGTTCGCGACACGGGCTCTCTGCCACCTGGAATCGGGGGCTGAGCCGGGCACTTCCGGGGCGGAACCGGGGGCCTGCGCGAAGAGTCTGTTTTTTGTGGGTTTCACAACGTCAAAGTGCCTGCGAATTCAGTGGTTTTCTGGTAAAATAGAACTTCAGAACCAGCGGAAAACAGAGGGCGAAAGAAAGGGGAACGCGGGAAGCCTGCCCGTCCCCGTCCCCGGCCTTCTTGAAGGAGTATTTGATTGGCAGACGAAGAGCGTCCCACAACGCCGCCGGCGCCGCCGCCCACGTCTCCTCCCGGCGGCGGCACGCAGTTGCCTCTCGGGGGTGGGGGAGGCAGCAGAAATCTGATCCCGATCAACATCGAAGACGAGATGCGCCGGTCGTATCTCGACTACGCGATGAGTGTCATTATCGGCCGGGCGCTGCCCGATGTCCGGGACGGTTTGAAGCCGGTGCACCGCCGCATTCTCTTCGGCCTGCACGAGATGGGGCTGACGTTCAACCGGCCGACACGCAAGTGCGCCAAGATTGTCGGCGAGGTGCTCGGAAAGTTCCACCCGCACGGCGACGCGGCGGTGTACGACACGTTGGTGCGAATGGCGCAGCCGTTTTCGATGCGGTACCCTCTGATCGACGGGCAGGGGAACTTCGGCTCGGTGGACGGCGACCCGCCGGCGGCGATGCGGTACACCGAGGCGCGGCTTTCGCGCATCGCCTCGACGATGCTGGCCGACATCGACAAAGAGACCGTAGATTTCAAACCCAACTACGACGAGAGCGAGGTGGAGCCGGAGGTTCTGCCGACGCGTATTCCGAACCTGCTGGTGAACGGCTCGTCGGGCATCGCGGTGGGCATGGCGACGAACATCCCGCCGCACAACCTCTCGGAGATCATCGACGCGACGATTGCGCTGGTGCAGGATCCGCGGACGCCGCTCGAGAAGATTCTGGAGATGGTGCCGGGGCCCGATTTCCCGACGGGAGGATTCATCCTCGGGCGGCAGGGCATCGTCGAGGCCTACACACGGGGGCGCGGTCAACTGAAGCTGCGCGCGAAGGCGGCCATCGAGCACGTAGGCAAGGACCGCGACAGCATCGTGGTGACAGAGATTCCGTACCAGGTGAACAAGGCGCGGCTCATCGAGCAGAGTGCCGCGCTGGTGAACGAGAAGAAGCTCGAGGGGATCTCGGAAATCCGCGACGAGAGCGACAGGGACGGCATGCGGATCGTCTTCGATCTGAAGCGCGGCGAGCAGCCCGAAGTGGTGCTGAACAACCTGTACAAGCGCACGCAGATGCAGACAGGGTTCGGCATCATCATGCTGTCGATCGTGAACGGGCAGCCGCGCGAACTGGGGCTGATCGACTGCATCAAGCGGTTCATCGACCACCGCGCGGATGTGATCCGGCGCCGCACGGACTACGAACTGCGCAAAGCGCGCGAGCGGGAGCACCTGCTGCTCGGGTTCCAGAAAGCGCTCGACCAGTTGGATGTGGTGATCGAGACGATCCGCGGGTCGGCGAACCCGCGCGAGGCGCGCGAGCGGTTGATGGGGCTGCTGCCCCTGCCGGCGCGGGTGTTCGACGAGGTGGTGGGCATCGAGGAGACGTTCCGGTTCGATTTCTCGGAGCGGCAGGCGCAGGCGATCATCGAGATGCAGTTGCAGCGCCTCACGGGGATGGAGCGGCAGAAGATCATCGACGAACTGGCGGACATCCAGCGGCGCATTGCCGAGTACCTGGAGATCCTGGGATCGGAGAAGGTCTTGAAGTCGGTCCTGATCAAGGAGCTGAAAGAGGTTCAAAAAGACTACGGCGACGAGCGGCGGACGCAGTTCCTGGAGGACACGGGCGAGATCCTGCTGGAGGATCTGGTGGCCGTCGAAGATGTCGCGGTGACGGTGACGCACGGCGGCTACCTGAAGCGGACACCGGTGGACACCTACCGGCGGCAGTCGCGGGGCGGTAAGGGCCGCATCGGCATGGGCACGCGGCAGGAGGACTTCGTCGAGCACCTGATCATCGCCTCGACACATGCGTACCTGCTGATCTTTACGGACATGGGCCGCGTGTACTGGCTGAAGATCTACACGCTTCCCGACGTGGGGACGGCGGGCAAGGGCAAGCACATTTCGAACCTGATCAACCTGCAGCCCGACGAGAACATCAAGGCGTTCCTCTCGGTGCGGGAGTTCGAAGCCGGCCAGTTCATCGTAATGGTGACCCGGGACGGCGTCATCAAGAAGTGCGAATTGACGGAGTTCGACAACCCGATGGCGCGCGGTATCATTGCGATGAATCTGGACGAAGGCGATCAGTTGATCGGCGCCGGCCTGACGAACGGCGAGAACTACATCTTCCTGGGCTCGCGCGACGGCAAGGCGATCCGGTTCCACGAGAGCAACGTGCGGCACATGGGGCGCCCTGCGCGCGGCGTGCGGGCGATGGATCTGGCCGACGATGATTACCTGGTGGGGATGGAGATTGCCGGCAAGGACGGCCTGGTGCTCTCCATTTCCGAAAACGGATACGGCAAGCGCACCCCGCTCGAGGACTACCGCCTGACGGCGCGCGGCGGGAAGGGCGTCATCAACATGAAGGTGACACCGCGGATCGGCAAAGTGATCTCCGTGATGGAAGTGAAGGAAGAATCCGACCTCATCATCATCACGCAGCAGGGAAAGATCATTCGCATCGAGTCGAGCGAGATCCGGCAAGCCGGGCGATCCACACAGGGGGTGCGGCTGGTCCGGATGGAAGAGGGAGACCGCGTGGCGGCAGCCTCCGTGATCCCCGAGGATGCCGTAAATGGCAACGGCAACGGCGAGGAGCCGGAAAACCAGGAGAACCTGCCGCTACAATAGGAACACAATGGCCTGGGGCGCCCTGGGCCGGCTCACAGGAACCGCTATGTCCGCACTGGTCTCACTCGAAACGCCGGGGTCGCTCGATCAAGGCGCGCTGCTTGCGAAGCAGGAAGCTCTCTTTGATGCGCTCGGGCGCATGGGCCGCGTGATCGTGGCATATTCGGGCGGGACCGACTCGGCGTACCTGGCATGGGCGGCGAACCATGTGCTGGGCGCGGAGGCGCTGTTGGTGACCGCCGATTCCGCATCGATTCCCGAATCGCACAAGCGCGATGCGGAGGCGCTGGCGGCGCAGTTCGGATTCCGGCACGAGTACATCGTTTCGCGCGAGTTCGAGAACCCGGAATACGCGGCGAACAACGCCGACCGGTGCTATCACTGCAAGGACGAGTTGTTCAGCCAACTCGAGGCGGTGGGGCGCGAGCGCGGATACGAGCACATCGTCTACGGAGTGAACCTGGACGACCTGGGCGACTACCGGCCCGGGCAGAACGCCGCAAAGAAGCACAGCGTCGGGACGCCGCTCATCGATGCCGGCCTGCGCAAGGCCGAGATCCGCGAGCTTTCACGGCTGGCCGGGTTGCCGACATGGGACCGCCCGGCTTCGGCGTGCCTGAGTTCGCGCATCCCGTACGGCACGCCGGTCACGGTGGAGAACGTGAAGACAGTGGAGCGGGGCGAGGAGGAGCTGAAGGCGCTCGGCTTCCGGCAGTTCCGTGTGCGCTACCACGGTGAACTGGCGCGCATCGAGATCGGCCGCGCCGAGATGGAGCGGGCGCTGACGCTCGAAATGGCGGGGAAGCTCACCGCGATTTTCAAGGGGCTCGGTTTTCACTACGTGACGCTGGACCTGGAAGGCTACCGCCAGGGGTCGATGAACGAAGCGCTGGGATTGAAGGCGAAGTAGGCGGACTTCCATTCGGTCCTTTCATCTCGTCGCCGCCGCGGCCGTCTGAAGAATGTAGAAACTCCAGCGACAGGCCAGGAGGCCTGTCCTACTTCACAGTATTGGGGCTAGACCGGCCGCATCGCTTCGGGATCCCACTTCACAACGTGTTTCTCGAAGTAGCTGATGTTGGAGGCCACGGCGGGCGCGGCGGCGCGATATCCGAAGGCGGCATCCTCAACGACGGGCTTGCGCGTCCGCACGGCGTCGATGAACACGCGGAGGTGTTCGAGGTCATCGTCGTAGCCGGGAGGCGCCGAATAAATCTCCTGGCTCGCATCGCGCAGGTTGCCGGTTGTGGCCGGCTGCTCCGGATACTTCTGGCGGTACTCCTTGAGATATTGGTCCTGGAGGGCCTTAGGGAAGGTCTCGATGTTGTAGCCCGGCTCCGTCTCGCCGGGGGTCTTGATGAGCGTGACGCCGCGGCCGCCGATGGTCATGATGCCTTCGCTGCCGACGAAGCGGAAGCCCGAGCCTTCGCCGGCGCCGCTCTCGAAGTTGACGCGGAGGGTCAGGTTGAACGCCGGGTGGGAGGCAGTCTGCGGGTAATCGTAGAGGCCTAGCAGGATGTCGGGCACGTCACGGCCATCGCGCCAATAGCGCAGACCGCCCGTTGCGAAGATGCGATTGGGGCCGCTCGAGCTAAGCACGAAGTGCGTGCCGCTGAACAGGTGCACGAAGAGGTCGCCGCCGACGCCCGTGCCGTAGTCGCGGTAATTGCGCCAGCGGAACATGCGGACGGGATCGAACGGCCGCTCAGGCGCGCGGCCCAGGAAGCGATCCCAGTCAACGGTCGCGGGGGAAGCGTCGGGCGGAACGGCATACTGCCACGCGCCGACGGCGGAGTTACGGTCCCACCAGGCTTCCACCATGTTGAGGTTGCCGATGACGCCCGATCGATAAATGTCCTGCGCCTTCTTGTAGACGATGGAGCTGACGCGCTGGCTGCCGATTTGGACGATGCGGCCGGTCTGGCGCTGCGCTTCGATGACGCCGGGGCCATCCTCGAGCAACTGCACCATCGGCTTCTCGCAGTAGACGTCCTTGCCGGCGTTCATGGCATCGGTGGTGATCTTCGCGTGCCAGTGGTCGGGCGTTCCGATGAGGACGGCATCCACATCCTTGCGGGCGAGCACCTGCCGGTAGTCGCGACTGGCGAGAATGTCGCGGCCGAACAGCTCGCGCATGTGCTCGAGGCGGCCATCGTAGACGTCGGCAGCCGCAACGAGCTTCACGCCGGGGATGGAGGCGGCGGTGCGGGCATCGCTCTGCCCCTGGCCGCCGCATCCGATCAACGCGATCTGAATGTGGTCATTGGCGGCGACTTTCGTCTGCCCGGCGGCCTGCGATGCGGCGACACCGGCGGCGGTGGATTCGAGGAAATGTCGGCGGGTGATCATGGTCGTTCTCACTGCGCGGCAGCCGGCGCAACCTCCTTCATGTTGACCGGGTCCCAACCGCAGGCCCGTTCTTCGTGGTAGCTGGTGTTGGAAAGCAGAGCGGGGCCCGCGGCGCGGAACCCGAACACAGCGTCCTCGACGAGGGGCTTCCCGTTCCGTATGGCATCGTAGAAGACGCGGTGGTGCTGGAGGTGCGCGCTGTAGCGGGGCGGCGGCGAGAACGTGTCCTCGGCCCGAGGTTTCATGGCCTCCACGGTGGCTTCGCGCCTGGGCTGTTTGGCCGCGAGTTGCTTCTGCATGGCGTTGGCGAGGCTCCCGATGCTGTCATCGTATTCGGGCTCACGCGGGAACCTGGAAAGCACGACGTTCTCGGCAGCAGTAATGCTGCCCTCGCTACCGAGGAAGCGAAAACCGAAGCGGTCCTCGGGGGAGCTGCTCTTGAAGTTCACTCGCAGGGCAAAGGTGAATTCGGGGTGCGCGGCGGTCTTCGGGTAGTCCATGGTGGCGAGCATGACGTCGGGGGCGTCGCGGCCGTCTTGCCAGTAGCGGATTCCGCCTGTCGCGAAGACCCGGACCGGACCGACCGCGCCGGTGGCGACGTGAAGTCCCGAGAGCAGGTGGACGAACAGGTCGCCGGCGAGCGCTGTGCCGTAGTCGGAGTAGTTGCGCCAGCGGAACAGGCGGATGGGCTCAAAGGGCCGCTTCGGCGCGCTGCCGAGGAAGCGGTCCCAATCGACGGTGGCAGGAGATGCGTCCGGGGGGATGGAATACTGCCATGCGCCGATGGCGCTGTTGCGGTCGAGCCATGATTCCACGAGGTTCAGCTCGCCGATGGCGCCGCTGCGCAGCAGTTCGCGGACCTTCTGGTAGATGACCGAGCTGACGTACTGGCTGCCCACCTGAAAAACGCGCCCGCTCTTGCGCGCGGCCTCGACGACGGGCAGGCCCTGCTCCACTTTCTGCACCATCGGTTTTTCGCAGTAGACGTGCTTGCCCGCCTCGAGCGCGTCGATGGAGATTCGCGAGTGCCAGTGGTCGGGCGTGCCGATAATGACGGCATCGACGCCGGAACGCGCCAGCACCTCCCGGTAATCGCGCGTGGTGAAGATCTGGCTGCCCCAGACTTCCTTCGCCCTGGTGAGCCGGCCGTCATAGATATCAGCGACGGCCACGAGCGTATTGCCGGGAATGCTGAGTGCGTAGCGCGTATCACCGGAGCCCATGCCGCCGGCGCCGATCAACGCGATCTGGATCCGGCTGTTCGGGGGGATTTGTGTGTCCTGTCGAGCGGGAAACGTAAAATCCATAAGATTACAGTGTAGTCTTCGATATGGGTGTTTGCTGGCTCGCCGGGGGTGCGCGACATCAAAGTGGCGGAATCCCCGATTCCCTGGCAATTCGCCGGAATCTGAGCGCACCCGTACGCAGGGCCGTTTCTTCAGCCCGCCAGGGCGAAACATCATAGCCCACGGCGCGAGCCGTGGGACGGTCGCAGGTTCCATCAAGCCCCGGCACGGGCGAAAGATTGCTCTTACGCCCCTCCCGGGCTCCCGCACGGATATGTCGTTCCCACGGCTCGCGCCGTGGGCTACTATCTTTCGCTCCTACGGAGCTTCATTTGGCGCGGTCCGGAGCTTCCGCTACTATGTCGCGCACCCGCTCGCCGGCTCGCATCGCCAGTCGCCTCGCGGTGCTGTTTCCCTACTTCGGGGGTTGCCGGTTCCCCGCGTTCGGCTGTAACGCAAATGAAAAACTTTCTCGATTTTTCGAGAGCCGCAAGTGTAAAGTATGTTTTGATGGTGCGAACCTTGGTGCTCTTTGCCTCTCTCGCTGCGGCCGTCGCGCCCGCGGCGGGACCGCCGCTGGCCGTCCACCCCGACAATCCGCATTATTTTGTTTTCCGGGGAAAGCCCGCGATCCTAGTGACTTCCGGCGAGCACTACGGTGCTGTTATCAACCGGGATTTCGTCTTTACGCGCTACCTGGACACTCTGGCCAAGAGCGGTTTCAACCTGACGCGAACTTTTGTGGGCTCGTATGTCGAGGTGCCCGGTTCATTCAATATCACGGGCAACACGCTTGCTCCGGCGCCGGACCGCTACCTTGCGCCGTGGGCCCGGTCGGAGCAGCCGGGCGCGGCCGACGGCCTGACCAAATACGACCTGACGAAGTGGAACGAAGCGCTTTTCACGCGGCTGCGGGATTTCGTCATGCAGGCGAGCAAGCGGGGAATCGTTGTCGAGGTGAACCTTTTCACACCGATGTACGAAGACCGCCTGTGGGCCGTCAATCCGATGAACGCACAGAACAACGTGAACGGCATTGGAGCGGTGAAGCGGGACGAGGTCTTCACGTTGAAGGACCCGCAACTCACCTGGGCCCAGGACACCTTAACGAAGAAGGTGGTCCAAACTCTGCTCGACGCTGACAACATCTACTACGAAGTGTGCAACGAGCCGTATTTCGGCGGCATCACGCAGGAGTGGCACCGGCACATCGCCCGCACGATCAGCGAGGCGGAATCCTCGCTGGAGCACAAGCACCTGATCTCCTGGAACGTCGCGAACGGTTCGGTGAAGGTGAAGGACCCCGACCCGCTGATCTCGGTCTTCAATTTCCATTACTCATTCCCGGCCGACAGCGTTGCGATGAATTACGGTCTCAAGCGTCCGATCGGCAACAACGAGACAGGATTTGCCGGCATTGACGATTCGATTTATCGCGTTCAGGCCTGGGATTTCCTGCTGGCCGGGGGCGCGCTGTTCAACAACCTGGATTACTCATTTACGATCGGCAACGAGGCAGGCACGTTCGCCCCGTTGCCGGCGCGGCAGCCGGGCGGCGGCTCGGTCACGCTTCGCCGGCAGTACCGGGACCTGATCGATTTTTTCAAGGGCGTCGATCTGGTGCAGTTGCGGCCGATGCCGGAAGCTGTGAAATCCGCAAAACCCGGCGGGAACGTGAGGGTTCTTGCGGAACCGGGCCGGACGTACCTGGTTTACGTGTATCATGGCCAGCCGGTTGAAACGGAGGGCGGCAACAAATTCAAGCTGGAGGGAGGCAACCGCGAGACAACGCTCACGCTGGAACTGCAGGCAGGCCAGTATGCAGCGACGTGGTTGGATACGAAGACCGGCAGCAAGCTCGGCACGGAGCGGTTCAAACACGCGGGCGGGCCGAAGGAACTCGTCTCTCCCGAGTACACGGAAGACATTGCGCTGAAGATCGTTTCGCGGCAGCAGCCGTCTCCACAAGCAGGTCTTTGAGAGCGCACCGGTGACGCCGGCCGCCCCGCCGGCGAAGTGAGGAGGAGTTGTTGAGGGAAGCGTCGCCGCTGCTGCTGCGGCCGTCCGAGTGGGTCCTGGTCTGCTTTTTCACTTATACGGCAGGAGTCGCGATGGTTCTGCCGGTGCGCGCGCTGGTTCCCGCCGTCACGGCCGCGATGGACGCGACTGTTCTAGGCGGCCTGATTCTGCTGGCCTGGACGGAGCCCCTGCGGCACCGGCCGGTTCTTTCGTTTCTTCGTAACTGGTATCCGTTGTGCTTTCTGCTGCTCGCCTACCGGGAAATGGGCTGGTTTGCGCCGGCACAGAGAACCTATCGCCTGGAACGGATTTTCGAGGTTTGGGACAAGCGCCTGCTGAACGAAGCCGGATTCAAGGTGGCGATCGAGTTACTCGGGCCCGTGTTGCCGTCGCTGCTCGAGGTGGCGTACGCGGTAGTGTATGCCATTCCCGCCTTTGCGCTGGCGATGCTCTACGTCTACCGGCAACAGGGACGGGCGGAGCGACTGCTCTTCCCGGTGCTGTTCGCGGTGCTCGCGGTCTATGCCATCTTTCCGTTCACGCCGTCGGAGCCGCCGCGGACAGTATTCCCCGGCCAGGATTTCCCCGCGTACATCACGATCTTCCGCAGATTCAACTGGTGGCTCCTGCGGGATCAAGGCATCCATATGAGCGTCTTCCCGAGCGCACACGTGTCGAGTTCATTCGCGTGCGCGTTTGCGATGATCCGGTGCCTGCCGGAGAGGCCTTGGGCCGGGAGGTTTCTGCTGGTGCTTGCAGTGCTGATCGCCGTGGCAACCGTGTACGGCCGGTATCATTATGCGGCGGACGCGGTGGCAGGGTTTGGCATGAGCCTGGTGGCAACCGCCCTGGCGGCAGCGCTCGACAAAAGGAAGCGCTCAGCTCTTGGATGAGCCGGTCTCGGACGCGGGCTTGTTTGCTGCAGGCTTCGCGGCCGCTTCATCGGACTTTCCGGCGGTGCCGTTTCCGCCTTTACTGGTCTGCTTCCGCGCGTAATCGGTGATGTAGAAGCCGGAACCTTTGAACTGGAACGCGGAGGCGGACAACACCTTTTCGACAACACCGTCACAGCCGGGATGCGTCTCGAGCGGCGAATCAGAGAACTTTTGCCTGACCTCAAAGGTCTGATCGCACTTTGAGCACTTGTACTCGTACAGTGGCATACTGCCAACAACCCTCTGGATTCAGTATATCAGATGAAAATTGAGCGACCAGCACTCACCAGACCTGAGTCGCCCGCCTGTGAAGCCTGCCCAAGCGGAGTGGGACAGGCCTCCAAGCCAGGAGGCCTGCCCCTGGACTTTCTACATTTTTGGTGAGGACTCTGCGCCTCGCGGTCCACTATCTTGGAGTCGTCCGCCACCAAGCCCGAAGGGCGAAAGATCATAGCCCACGGCGCAAGCCGTTGGGAACACATCGGTCGGCCACCTAGCCCCGGAACGGGGCGTAAGTCTATGCCACACAGCTTCGCTTCCCTGCTCGTTCCCGTCATCTTTTCCACGAAGGACCGCGCCTCTGACCTGTCACCAGCGCTTGCCGCCCGCCTGTTCCCGTACCTGGCCGGCATTGTCAGAGAACGAAAGGTTGTTCCGCTGATCATGAATGGTCCGGCAGATCACGTTCATCTGCTTGTGTACGTCGCTGCCACGGAATCGATAGCGGACTTGCTGAGAGTCGTGAAGACCAATTCGTCTCGCTCGGTACACGAACATACGATGTGCGCGACCTCCGGGGCTGAGACCAGCCTTTCGCCCCGTTCCGGGGCTCGCTAGCGCTAACACGCTATTCCACACGGCTCACGCCGTGGGCTAGTATGTTTCGCCCTTCGGGCTTGAAAAATGTGGAAACTCCAGGGACAGGCCAGGAGGCCTGTCCCTGTCCGGTTACTTCTGCTGCGGAGGCGCTGCCTGGTTCGGGGGTATCGGATGCACGAGGTTGGGCAGCTCGTCGCTACCATTGCCGGGGATTCCCGGGCTGGTGGCTTTCTCCGAGGCCTCGCGCGCTTCGGGCGCCACACCCTTGGTGAGGACCTCGATGCCCTTCTTGAGGATGGGATCCTCCCCCGGCTTCTCCGGGGCGGCCTGCTGCTGCTCCTCGGGCGGGTTCTCGTCTTCGCTCTCCACCTGCGCCTCGGCCTCGGCCACGAGAACCGAAGGGGTCACGCCGACATCCTGAATGGACTTCCCGGATGGGGAATAATACTTTGCCACCGAGAGAATTATCGCGCCGCCATCGTCCATGGCGATGGCCTGCTGGACGGACGCGTTGCCGTAGCTTCGCTCACCTACGACCTCAGCCCGCTTGGAGTCGAGCAGAGCAGCGGCGGCCAACTCCGCACTGCTAGCGGTGCCGCGGTTGGTCAGCACCACGAGGGGCAAGCTGGTAATGGCCCTGCCCGGATCGGCCTTGAAGTCCTGCCGGGGGTAGCGCTGGCCCTGCGCATAGGCGAGCAGTCCCTTGTCTTCGAACAGGTTGGCGATGGCGACGCCTTCCTCCGGCGAGCCGGTGCTGCAGTGCCGGAGATCGAGCGCCAGCTTCTTGGCGCCCTGCTTTTCCAGGCTCTTGACGGCGGCGGCAATCTCCCCCGCCGTACTCTGGGTTACCGCTTGAACCTGGATGTAGCCGACCTGGCCTTCGAGCATCTTTTCGGTGACCTTGGGAAGCTGCACGATCGTCCTGGCCAGCGTGTACTTTTTCGGCTCAGGATGACGGAGCGCAACCACCGACACCTCAACGGTGGTGCCGGGCTTACCGGCCAGGAGCAAGTTTGCGTAGGCCAACGGCATGTCGCGCGTGGCGATGCCCTTGATGCTTTCGACCATGTCGCCGGTGGTGAGGCCAGCCTTCGAGGCGGGAGAGCCCGGGATGGCGTCCACCACGCCGACGTAACCGAAGCGCTTGGACAGGATCAGTCCCGTGCTGCCCTTATAGGCGTCCCGGTTCTTCGTGTATTCCTTGTACTGATCTGCGCTCAGATAGCTGGCAAACGGATCAATGGCCTCGAGCAGGCCGTTGATGGCGCCGAGAGTGACGCTTTTGAGGTCGGGCTCCTCGACGTAATCGGACTTGATTCGCTGAAGGACGTCCGTATACACGCCAAGCTGGCGGTAGGCACCGTCGCTTGTAGCGGTCCTGGCGAGGACCGCTCCCATCAGAAAAAACGCCACGAGAAGCGTGGACAAGGTCACAACGACGGTGCGTATGCGGCTGCTCATAGGGGGTGTTACTCTCTCCATTGTATCCCAGGGCGGGCCCCGACAAACGGCGGGTTATTCTTGCCGCCACTGGCGGATGACGCGCTCGACGTACTGGATGGTTTCGGGATACGGTGGGATTCCATTATAACGATCGACGGCGGCGGGGCCGGCATTGTAAGCCGCGACGGCCTTGCGGACCTGGTACGGGTCATTCCGGTAACGCCAGAGGAGATCCACCAGGTATTTGGCGCCGCCCTCGGCGTTCTGCTTCGCATCGTGGGGGTCCACGCCGAGCTGCCGGGCGGTGGAGGGCATGAGCTGCATCAGCCCTATGGCGCCCTTAGGGGAGACGGCACCGGCGCGGTAGCCGGACTCGGCTCGCGCGATGGCTTGCAGCAGGGCCGGCGGAAGCCCGTCCCAGAGCTTTGCCGCCTGCGTCACCAGTTCTCGCGCGCTGGGTTGCGGCTGCTGGGCCGCGGCGGATGCGGACTCTCCGGCGGAAATCGGCTCAGCCTCGAAGCGCACAACGGAGGCGGCGGGAACATCCATGGATCCGCCATTGAGATACAGGCGGACTTGCGAACCCAGGCTCTCGTGTCGCTCAACGTGGAGGAAAAAGCCGTTGGCGAGAATGGCGTTTTCGCCGGCAAAGGCGGCTGCCGCGGAAAGAAACAACACGACCGACACCAATCTCATACGACACAATTGTCCCACACCATAGTTGACGCCGGGAGTCTTGCCAGCGTGCAATCCCGGCGCGCCGGGTCAGTTCGCGGTGATCGGACGATCCCTGATTTCGGGAGCGAACCGGGTCAATCCGGCCGAGAGCGCAAGCTGCGTCAGACCGGCGATGTTGTTGACGCCGATCTTCTTCATCATGGTCTTCCGGTAGCTGCGCACCGTCTGCAGGCCGAGATCGAGCATTACGGCGATTTCCTTGCTCGTTTTGCCTTCGGCGACCAGGCGGAGTACCTGTAGCTCGCGCGGGGAGAGCGTTTCGAGAACGGGCGGAAGCACTTTGGACTCGAGGTCTCCGCGCTGGATGCGGGCTTGCACGCGGTCGGCCACTTCGGCGCAAAGATAGAATCCGCCCTTGGCGACGGTGCGAAGGGCGTCGAGAAGGTCATCGGACGAAGCGTTCTTGAGGACAAAGGCCCGCGCGCCACTGCGGATGGCGCCTACGACCGAGCTTTCGTCGTCGTACATCGACAGAATGACGACTTTGCTGTCGGGGCAATGCCTCATGATCTCGATAGTGGCTTCGATGCCGTTCAGGCCGGGCAAACCGATATCCATGAGGACCAGGTCCGGGTGCGCCTTCTTGCAGAAGTGCACCGCTTCGGCACCGTTCTCGGCCTCACCAATCACCTTGAATTCATCGCGTCGCTCTAGCAGGGACTTGATCCCGTCGCGAAAGATCTTGTGGTCGTCAACGAGCAGAATCTGATACGCCATTCGTTTCTCACATGCGGGCCTTCCCCCCGCGACGGTACTGGGGGAGTGTTACCAGTCCGTTCCCGTTATTGTAGTCCTATCCCGCGCTGGTTACCCGGTAAATTGCCTTAATAATTGTACCTTTTTCTTTCGAGCTGGCAATTGAGAAGCGCAGGCCCACCTGGGTCGCATGGTACTGCATAAGGTGCAGCCCAAGTCCTTTCATCGCTAATCCTTCCCGGCTGAGGTCGAAGCCCTTGCCGTCGTCCCGCACCTCCAGACATACCCCCTGTTTGGAAGGCCGTACTAGTACCTCTACTCTGGAACCACCGCTATGACGAACGGCATTGTCCAGGGCTTCTTCGGTGATCTTGTACAACGCGGTGCCTGCTTCCAGGGGCAGGCGCACCGAGGGGTCGAAGAGGAGGCGAATCGAAATACTGGCACCTTTGCGGTATCTTCCCACAAGGCGATCGAGGGCAAACTGCAGACCCGCGCGCTCGACGATCGAGGGATTCAACTCATAACTCAGATCGCGGACCTGAGTCACCGCGGACTCGAGCACCTTCTGGATGTCAGTGATGCGACGCGAGCAGTCGGCGACGTCCTCGGCAATGTCCATGCGGAGGAGGTCCAGTTGCAGTCCGATGGCGCTGAGCACCTGGCCGACGTCGTCGTGAAGGATGCGGGATACGCGCGCACCCTCCTCGTCCCGAGCGTTCATAACGCTCACGAGGAGGTCGGCCAGCGCGCGCTCTTGTTCGGTTGGCATTCGTGTTCCGGCGCCGCAAACGGCAGCAGCGCTGCTATCGCTTCCTCTCGAGGACCTTGTGCGCCGCAGCCACAATATTCGCCGCGCGCATTCCGTACTTATCGAGCAACTGGTCCGGCGTGCCGGACTCGGCATAGGCGGTGAGCCCGACGAATTCCATCGGGCAGGGATTTGTCTCAGTGACCACCTGGGCCACGCGCACACCGAGACCACCGTCCACCAAGTGCTCCTCGGCAACCACGATGGCGCGGGTTTCCGCCGCGGCGCGCGCCACGGCATCCCGGTCGAGCGGCTTCACCGTATGGAAGTCCACGACGCGGGTCGAAATGCCTTCCGCCTCGAGCGCTTCCCGGGCCCGGAGCGCTTCGGCGACGAGCAGGCCGTTGGCGAACAGGGAAACGTCGGCGCCCGGCGCAAGCTCGATCGCTTTGCCAATCTCGAACTTCTGATCCGCGGCATAGATGACGGGTACCTTGGGGCGCCCGGTGCGGATGAATACCGGACCGTAATGCGCGGCCGCGGCGCGCACGAGAGCGGCCGTGGCCACTTCATCGGCGGGAGCGAACACGACAAAGCCCGGGAGAGAGCAGGCGAGACTGATCTCCTCGATGCTCATCTGAGAAGGACCGTCCTCGCCGATCGAGATTCCGCTATGCGTGCCCACGATCTTCGCGTTGACGCCAGGGTAGGCGACCAGAACACGGAGCTGCTCGAAGCCCTTGTTCATGATGAACGCGGAGAAGCTGGCCGCGAAGGGGATCTTGCCGCTGACGGCGAGGCCCGCGGCGACGCCCACCATGTTGGCTTCCGCAATGCCGCAGGATACGAAGCGGTCCGGGAACTCTTTGGCGAAATACGAGGTCAGGGTGGATTTGGAGAGGTCCGCATCCACAGCCCAGACAGCGGGGTTTTCGCGGCCCAGCGCGGCCAGCGTCTTGCCGAAAGCCTCGCGCGTGGCCATGCCGGGTTTGAGTTCGAATTTCGTTGGCGCAGCCATTACGCGAGCTCCTTCAGCGCGATTTCCGCCTCTTCCCTGGTGGGGGCGACGCCGTGGTACTTGGGGTTGTTCTCCATGAAGGAAACGCCCTTCCCCTTGATCGTGCGGGCGACGATGGCCGTCGGTTTTCCCTTGGTGCTCCCGGCATCCGCGAATGCCTTCTGCAGCGCCGCGATGTCGTGGCCATCGACCTCGATGGTATTCCAGCCGAAGCTCACCCACTTGGCTGCGAGCGGCTCCACTTCCATGATGTCCTTGACGAAGCCGTCCAACTGAATGCGGTTATAGTCCACGATCGCGACGACGTTGTCGAGCTTGTGGAACGCCCCGAACATAGCGGCTTCCCAAACCTGACCTTCCTGGATTTCGCCGTCGCCGAGCACGCAGTACGCGCGCGTGGGGCGCTTATCCCAGCGCGCCGCCAAGCCCATGCCGAGCGCGACCGACAGGCCCTCGCCGAGGGAGCCGGTCGAGATCTCGAGCGCAGCGATGAAGCGCTTATCGGGATGGCCCTGATAGATGGAGCCGAGTTTGCGCAGCGTGTTCAGCTCGGAGGCCGGGGTGTAGCCGCACTCGGCCATCACAGCGTAGAGCACCGGCGCCGCATGGCCCTTGGAGAGGATGAAGCGGTCCCGGTCCGGCCAGTCGGGGTTGGCGGGATCGTGCCGCATGACGTCATTGAAGAGAGTGACCAGGATCTCCACCGCCGAGAGCGAGCCGCCGGGGTGTCCGGACTTAGCGGCCGCGAGCATTTCGATGATGGCCCGGCGCACACTCTTGGAGGTTTCCTGCAATTCCTGTACGTTGTGCGTGCGCTTCATGAGAACCTCAGATAGTACCATGATGGCGCCCGGATTCGGGGCGATTTGAGGCACCAAAATGTGTACCCTGACCGGCCCAGGTGGCGCATTGCCCACTTCGCGGCGACGCGCACGGCGCGGCGACGCGGCGGTGTGCGCTTTAACGTTACCCGGTGATGGAAGCTCACAGGACGCTCCATCCCCGTTGCGCAGGGCGCTCAGAACTTCAGCGTGAAAATCGCGGCCATCAGGTCCATGGCCCAGTGGGCCAGGATCAGCGGCGGCAGGCGCCGGATGCGGACGTAGATCAGCAGGAACACGAGCACGCCGGGCAGGAAGAATAGAAACCGCCAGATGACGTACCGCCATTCAACGATGAACGGGATGAAGCTGTGCTGCAGCGCCCACCAGAACGCCACGAGCAGCAGGGCGGGCCAGGTCCGGCCGCAGAGGGCTTCAATGCGCGCAAACGCGAATCCCTAGTAGGTCATCTCTTCCGTCGGGGACCAGACGATCCAGAACAGAAGGCTGTAGGCTACGCCCCACCATGGCAACACGCGGGCGCCGAGCAGACCGGGGTAGAGGTCAGGCGTGGACGTTCCCAGAACGAGCTTGCTGACTTGTTGGGCGACCAGCCCGAAGAAAACGATTCCGGCGGCGAAGCAGGCGAGGCCGAGCAAGATGTCGCGGCCCCACCGGAGGTGGGTGCGGCCGATGAGGTGGCGGAGGCGGATGCCCTCGATGCGCGTGTACTTGACCATGATCGCGAGGCAGCCTGCGTCGATCAGCGTTGCATACACGGTCCACCAGGGCGCCGCGGCATTCCACGGCGACGGATGTCCTCGCAGCAGGTAAACGGCGGCCACCAAGCCCTGCGCCACGAACATGAAGGCGCTGCGTCCGACGAGCACAGTCAGGACTGCGGGCCAAGTGACCTGCCCCTGCGCGATTCTTTTGGTGAGTGCCGCCTTCGAGTTCGGAGCAACGATGCTGTCCCGCGTGGACCCGCCAGGCGCCGGAGCAGCTTGCATCGGTGATCCAATGTATCAGAGCGGGGGTTCCGCATGGGATCGAAGCCTGCCGTTGCTACAATGAATTGGTTCCATGAAAAACGTGATCGTGCTTGGTGCGCAGTGGGGCGACGAGGGGAAGGGGAAGATGGTGGATCTCTTCTCCGAAAGCTTCGATATCGTCGCCCGTTATCAGGGCGGGCACAACGCCGGCCACACGGTGCGCATCGGCAGCCGCAAGATGGTCCTGAAGCTTGTCCCGACCGGCATCCTGCGGCCGGGCAAGCTGGCCGTCATCGGCAACGGGCTCGTGGTGGACCCCGAGGCGCTGCTTCAGGAGATCGAGATGCTGGCCGGTGAAGGCGTCGATGTCACCGGGCGGCTGTTCATCAGCAACCGCGCGCACGTGATCCTGCCTTTCCACCGCATGCTCGAGCAACTATCCGAATCACGTCCCGGCCGGGCGATCGGGACCACCTCGCGCGGGATCGGCCCCTGCTATGAGGACAAGATCGGCCGCCGGGGCATCCGCGTGGGCGATTTTGTCGAGCCGGACACATTCCGCCAGCTTTACGATGGGCTGGCCGAAGACAAGGAGATCCTGCGCGCGGCGTTTCACCTGGGCGATCCCATGGATTTTGCGCGTGCCCGCGAGCGTTACATCGAACTCGGAGTTCGCCTTGCGCCGATGGTGACGGACACGGCTGTGCTGCTGAACCGCGCCATCGCGGAGGGCAAACGCGTTCTGTTCGAGGGCGCGCAGGGCACGATGCTCGACATCGACCATGGCACCTATCCTTACGTGACATCTTCGAGCGCTGTAGCCGGGGGCGCCGCGACGGGGACCGGGGTCGCACCGACGCGTATCCATGCCGTGCTCGGTGTGTCAAAGGCGTACATCACGCGCGTTGGTGGCGGGCCGTTTCCGACCGAAGCGCACGGTCCCGAGGGCGATGAGCTGCGCCGGATCGGCAACGAATTCGGCGCTGTCACCGGGCGCCCGCGCCGGTGCGGCTGGTACGACGTCCCGCTGCTGCGCTACACGACCATGATCAACGGGTTCGACAGCCTGGTGATCACGAAGCTCGACGTGCTGGACGGATTTGCCGAGATCCCCGTCTGCACTTCATACAAGCTGTGCGGGCGCGACACGATGGAGATTCCGTCCTCGGTGAAGGCGACCGAGGCCATCGAGCCTGTCTACACCCGGCTGCCCGGGTGGCAGACCCTGACAGCGGGAATTACGGAGTACGCGGACCTGCCCCAGCGGGCGCGGGACTATTTGGCTTTCCTCTCCGAAACCACCGGCGTCGAGATCGGGTGCATCTCTACCGGTCCGGAGCGGTCCCAGACGATCGTCCTGCCGGGCTCCAAGCTGGAGCGCGCGCTGAAGGGCGTGTAGCCCGCGGCGCGCGATAGAGAGAAACGCGTCACCATGCGAGCCGTGCGCAAGGGTGACAGGCCGGCAGTGTCCACTCCACAGCGGGACACAGCGGCCAGTCCCCTCGCGCAGTCGCCGTCCTCGGCGTACTGTTCACGTCACGGCGTATACTCGTTCGCATGCCGAGAGCACTGTTCTCCGGATTTCTTGCGGTGGCGGCTTGGGCTGCCCAACTGCCTTATCATCAGTCGGGATTTCTGCCAGGAACGGACGGGAAGCCCGAGGGTTGGAGCACCTGGTCGGCCCGCGCCGAGACGGCGCCGCGCGCTTACGTTGACTCAATGCACTCCCGTGGGGAGGCAGGCTCGCTGGCGATCTCAGGCAACAGCAACGCCGCGGCGTACGGAGGGTGGGAGCGCCGGCTGGCGGTCGTGCCGGGTCGCTGGTACAAACTCGAAGCATTCTACCGGGCGCGGGGGCTGACGTACGAGCGCGGCCAGGTGCTGATGCGGCTCGACTGGCAGCACGGCGGCAAGCGCGCGGGTCAACCCGAATACGCGTACCGGACCGAGCGCGAGGGCGACTGGACCAGGGTTTGGGTGGAAGGGCCCGCGCCGGACGGCGCCGAGGACGTGCGGGTTCAGTTGTACCTTTCGAATGCACCGCAGGGGACGGTTTGGTGGGATGACGTTTCGCTCCAGGAGATGCCTGCGCCTGCCGCGCGTCCGGTGACAGTGGCATCGGTCAATCTGCGGCCCAGAAACACTTCGGGTCCTGAAGAGAGCGTGCGGCGGTTTGTCGAATTGGCCGCGAAGGGGGCGCCGCGCGGGACGGACCTCATTGTGCTGCCCGAAGGCATCACCGTGGTGGGGACCGGCAAGGAGGACGTCGAGGTGGCGCAAACCGTGCCGGGGCCGGCCACGGGCATGCTCTCCGAATTGGCGCGAAAGACCGGCGCCTGGGTGGCGGCGGGGCTCTACGAGCGCGACGGGGCGGCCGTGTACAACACCGCCGTGCTGATCGACCGCAAGGGGAACCTTGCGGGCAAGTATCGGAAGGTGTACCTGCCGCGGGAGGAAATTGAAGCCGGGCTGACGCCGGGCATCGAGTACCCGGTCTTCGAGACCGATTTCGGCAAGGTGGGGATGATGATCTGTTGGGACGTGCAGTATACGGATCCCGCCCGTGGCCTGGCGCTGGCGGGGGCAGAGATCATCCTGATGCCGATATGGGGCGGCAGCCTGACGCTGGCCAAAGCGCGCGCCATCGAGAATCAGGTGTTCCTCGCGTCGTCAGGGTACGACTTTCCGAGCCAGGTGCTCGACCCGAATGGGGAAGTGATCGCGTCGGCCCCCGAGGGCTCGGTTGCGGTGGCGAAGATCGACCTCAACCGCCGCTATGTCGATCCCTGGCTCGGCAATATGCGCGGGAGGTTGTTCAAGGAACTGCGGCTTGACGTGCCGGTCGCGCCGGGAGAGTGAGAGTGCCGGAACGGGCGCGGCAAGGGCGTAAACCGTTCGAGGCCCGGTGATAGAATTGAATGGCAAGCGGCTCTGCGCCGCGCTTTTCACTCATGGATTCACGCCGCCATTTCATCGGAAAGATGGCCACGGGTATTGCGGGCACCCTGGCCGCCGCCCCAGCCCGTGTTCTGGGCGCCAACGACCGCATCCGCCTCGGCATCATCGGCGCGGGCGACCGCGGCATGCAGCTCGTGCGCGAGGCGCTGGCATGTCCGAACACGGAGATGGGCGCATTCGCCGACGTATATAGCCGCCGGCTCGAAGAGGCGCGTTCCCTGGCGCCGAGCGCCGCGACGCATCTCGATTACCGGCGGGTTCTTGATGACCGATCGATTGACGCCGTCCTGATCGCCACGCCGCAGCACCTGCACGCCGGGCACTTCATCGCTTCGATCGAGGCGGGGAAGCACGTGTACCAGGAGAAGACGATGGCGTTCACCGTGGAGCATGCCAAGCGCATGCGCACGGCGATTCAGAAGGTGGGGCGGCGCACGGTCCAGATCGGGCATCAGGGCTGCTCGAGCGGACAGGTCGCGGACGCGACGCGCTCCCTTTCGGATGGCCTGTTAGGCAAGATCACCGCCATTCACGCTTCCATGTACCGCAACACGCCGCGCGGCAAGCCGCAGTGGACACGCCCCGTGTATCCGGACATGACTCCCGCGAACGTGGTTTGGGATGCGTTCCTCGGCGAGGCCGCCAAGGTTCCATTCGATGCCAACCGGTTCGTGAACTGGCGGTTTTTCTGGGACTATTCGGGCGGCAACTTCTACGAGAACATGTGCCATCAGCTCGCGTTCTGGTACAAAGTGCTCGGGCTGAGCATCCCGAAGGCCGTCACCGCCAGGGGCGGCATTTATCTATGGAAGGACGGGCGCGAGGTTCCGGACACGATGAGCGTGGCGCTCGAGCATGCCGAAGAGGTTCTGGTCTCGTGGGACTCCGGTTTTGGAAACGACCGCCCGGGAGTACGCGAAGAGGTGCTCGGGACCGACGGCACGATCGAGAAGAGCCAGCAGATCCGCTACGTGCCGCAGAAGGTGAACCGCCCCACCGGCACCGAGAGCGTGGGCCAGGCGCGCACGGAGCCGCGCGCCCACATGCAGAATTTCCTGAGCGCGGTTCGCGGAGAAGGGGACTTGAACTGCCCCTTTGAACTGGGCTTCCGCGTTTCCATCGCCTGCCGCATGGCGGTGGAGAGCTACCGGCAGGGCCGCACTGTGCGCTGGGACGCGCAGAGGGAAGAGATCGTCTGAAGCGGCGGGCAGCGATCTACGGCGCCACACAGGCAGGGATTCAGGAGCAGTTTCAGTCCGGCGGGCGGGCCGCGCGGCTCGCGCCGGGCCTTTGTGCTTTCGTAGAGTCGAGAATCCGCAACCACACGCATGAATTTCGAGCAGACGCCCGAGCAGGTGCAGCTTCGAAAAGCCGTCCGGGAATTTGCCGAGGGTGAGCTCGCGCCGCACGTCCTCGAGTGGGACGAAGCGCAGGCGTTCCCGCGCGACGCAATCGAAAAGATCGGCGCGCTCGGCTACATGGGGGCGGTGTTCCCCGAAGAACTCGGCGGGGCTGGGTTCGGTTACATCGAGTACGTGACGATCGTCGAAGAGCTGGCGCGTATCGATCCATCGGTCGCGCTGATCGTAGCCGCGCACACGTCGCTTTGCAGCAACCACATCTACTCCGCCGGCACCGGCGAGCAGCGGCTGAAGTACATCCCGCGGCTTGCCAGCGGCGAATGGCTGGGCAGTTGGTCGCTCACCGAGCCCGAAGCCGGCTCGGACGCCGCCGGGACGCGCTCGCAGGCCGCCCTGCACGATGGCTGCTGGGTGCTGAACGGCTCGAAGACCTTCACCACGAATGCGCACGAAGCCGATGTGTGCGTGGCGATGGCGGTGACGAACCGCTCGGCCGCGCAGCACGGCATCTCGGCGTTCATCATTGACAAGGGGACGGGAGGGTTCCGCCTCGGGCGCAAGGAGAACAAGCTCGGGATGCGGGCGAGCCCGACGGGCGAGGTGATCTTCGAGAACTGCCACCTCGATCGGTCGCATCTACTGGGCGAGGCGGGCGAAGGATTCATCGACAGCCTGAAGATCCTCGACGGCGGGCGCATCTCGATCGCCGCGCTGGCGGTGGGGACGGCTCAGGGCGCGTACGAGGTGGCGCTGCATTATTCCAAGCAGCGGAAGCAGTTCGGGAAGTTCATCTCCGAGTTTCAGGCCATCCAGTTCAAGCTGGCCGATATGGCCGCCGAGATCGATGCGGCGCGTCTGCTCACCTTGCGCGCCGCGTGGATGAAGGATCAGGGAGCGCGAGTGACGAGGGAGTCGGCGATCGCAAAGCTCTATGCGTCGGAGGCCGCGGTGCGAATCTGCGACCAGGCGGTGCAGGTTCTCGGCGGCTATGGCTTCATCAAGGAATACCGGGTGGAGAAGTTCTACCGCGACGTGAAGCTCTGCACCATCGGAGAGGGCACGTCGGAGATCCAGCGGCTCGTCATCGCCCGCCAGTTGCTCAAGAACGCATGAGAAACCGCGAACTGCCGTTGCCTCGGTGCGCCGCATGGCCCCTGTTCTCGAGCCTGCCATGACCTCTCTCGCCGAACGGATTCAGCAAGGCGACCTTCGCGCGCTCGCGCGCGCTGCCACGGCAGTGGAGAACCGCCGGCCGGAGGCGCTCGCGCTGATGCAGGAGTTGTTCCCGCTGACCGGCAGGGCGACGCTGATCGGCGTGACGGGCGCTCCTGGTGCGGGCAAGAGCACGCTGGTGGATCAACTTGCGCGCGTGGCACGGGCGGAAGGCCGGAGCGTCGGGATCGTTGCCGTGGATCCCACGAGCCCGTTCTCGGGCGGGGCCATCCTCGGCGACCGGATCCGCATGCAGGCGCACCACGCCGACCCGGGCGTGTTTATTCGCTCCATGGCCACGCGCGGCTCGCTCGGAGGCCTGGCGGCGGCGACGACCGATCTCGCCTTGCTGCTTGACGCCGCGGGCAGGGACACGATCCTGGTGGAGACCGTCGGCGTCGGGCAGGACGAGGTTGACATCGCGCGCCTCGCCGATGTGACATTGGTGATGCTCGTGCCCGGCATGGGCGACGATGTTCAGGCGATTAAAGCCGGTATCATGGAGATCGCCGACGTTTTCGTCATCAACAAGGCGGACCGCCCCGGCGCCGATTCACTCGAGCGCGAGTTGCAGGCGATGCTCGGCATCATGCCGCCGCGCGACGGCTGGCGTCCGCCGATTGTGCGCGTGGTGGCAACCGAAGGGAAAGGAGCGGAGGAGGTCCTGGCCGCGGCCCGCAGGTATCAGGAAGCAGCGGGCAAGCGGACGCGGCGTGCCGGGTTGTGGGCCGCGAGGCTGAGGGAGATGTTTCGCGAGCGGCTGTTGGAACGATTGCCGCCCGCAGAGTTGGAAGCCGCGGCGGAAGATGTGGCGGCGCGCCGCAAGGACCCGTATTCCGTCATCAATGAGTGGATGGAACGAATATAGGATCGACCACCTCGGCATCGCCGTGCGATCGCTGGAGACGGCGCTGCGATTCTACGAAGACACACTGGGCATGACGGCCGGGCACCGGGAGACGGTTGCGACAGAGAAGGTGAACGTTGCGATGCTGCCGTGCGGCGGGCCGCGGCTCGAACTGCTCGAGCCTGCCTCGCCGGAATCGCCCATCGGCAAATTCCTCGAGAAGCGCGGCGAGGGCCTTCATCACGTGGCATTGCTGGTGCCGGACCTCGCCGGCGCGGTCGAACGGCTGAAAGCGGCGGGAGCGCGGCTGCTGAACGAGCCGAGGCAGGGCGCCGGCGGCCACACCTGCGTGTTCATCCACCCCGCCTCCACCGGGGGAGTTCTGTTGGAGTTGATTCAGGATCAGGAGCACACGGCTTGAAACCTAGCATCGGCATCATCGGCGGCAGCGGGCTTTATTCCATGCCCGGGTTCGAACTGGAGAACGAAGTCACGCTGGAAACGCCCTGGGGGCGCGCGTCGGATCCGTATGTGGTCGGGAAGCTCGCGGGCAGGGAAGTGGCCTTTCTGGCCCGGCACGGGCGCGGGCATCGCGTTTCGCCGTCGGAGCTGAACTTCCGCGCGAACATTTACGGGTTCAAGGCGCTCGGCGTTGAGCGCATCATTTCGCTCAGCGCGGTGGGGTCGCTGAAGGAAGAGCACCGGCCGCTGGACTTCGTCGTGCCGGACCAGTTCTTCGACCGCACAAAGACGCGCCCATCCACGTTCTTCGGCGACGGCCTGGTGGTTCACATCAGTTTCTCCGACCCCGTGTGCCCGCAACTCTCGGACGTCGTCGAGAGAGCATGTAAGGACGCCCTGGTGGCGGTGAAGCGTGGCGGGACGTATCTCTGCATGGAAGGGCCGCAGTTCTCGACCAGGGCGGAGTCGAACGTGTACCGGTCCTGGGGCATGGATGTCATCGGGATGACGAACCTCCAGGAAGCGAAGCTCGCGCGCGAGGCCGAGATCTGCTACGTCACTGTGGCCATGGTGACGGACTACGACTGCTGGCACCCGGACCACGATGCGGTGACGGTGAGCCAGATCATCGCGACGCTGATGAAGAACGCGGAGAATGCCTGCAAGGTGGTTGAGCTGGCCGTGGCCGGCATGCCCGAAGAGCGGGCCTGCCAGTGCGGGTGCGCGCTCTCTCACGCGATCATCACCGACCGCAAGGCCATCCCCGAAGAAACCCGGAAGAAGCTTGAACTGTTGGTGGGAAAGTATCTGTAGCGGATCACAGTGGGACAGGCCTCCTGCCAAGCCCGAAGGGCGAAACAGCATAGCCCACGGCGCAAACCGTTGGGAACACGTCCGCCCTCCCATCTAGCCCCGGAACGGGGCGTCACTTTTGTGCCACACAGCCTCACTTCCCCGCTCGTTCGCGTCGTCTTCCTCACTGGACTTTCTAGATTTGGGAACGCACCAGGGTATGATCGGTTTTGTATCAGGGCATGGCTTTAGCCGTGCCGCACCGGTGCGGAAGGAGTCGGGCTTTAGCCGCTGATGACGACGCGACCGGGCTAAAGCCCCGTGAGTTGCCGGGCTTTGCGGCATGGCTAAAGCCATGCCCTGATACACGGCGGAAAGGTTGAGTTGGGAGCGCGATGGCAGCGGAGTTCAACATCAGCCGCATGAATACCGCTTACGAAGACCTCGAACTCGCCAGGGGAATCCTCGCGGCGTGCCTCGAGAACAAGCCGTGGAGCGAGGCGGACCTCGACGCGCTCATCAAGCGACGGAGCCCGCTTTTGTTCAGCGTAATCGCCGAAGGGCTTTCCGACCGGTTTGAACCGCGGCTGGTGGAGGAGTACGTTGCGATCTTCGCGCGCGTGCTAGCGGCGGTGCTGCCGGGGCAGCGGCCCGTTTCTCGAATTGGCGAAACGTCCCGTCTGTCCCCGGGTTTTCAAGACCTCGTCGCACGGTACGCACGCGTCCGCCGGGTTCGGCCTTGCACCTTGGAGCCCGCGACCGTGTTTGTGCTCTCCCGCGTAACGCTGGGGGCGGATGTCGCCGTAACCAGCGTGATGCTGGACGGGCTCAAGCGGCGCTTTCCAGGGGCGTCCATCGTGTTTGCCGGTCTGGAGAAGAGCTACGGCCTGTTCTCTGCCGACGAGAGAATCCGCCATCTGCCGGTGAGCTACGGCCGCGGCGGCGCTATCGAAGACCGCATCGCGGTGTGCCCCGCGCTCGACGATGCTCGAAGCATCGTGGTGGATCCCGATTCACGCATCACGCAACTCGGCCTGTTGCCGGTGTGCGCCGAAGAAAACTATTTCCTTTTCGAGAGCCGCACGTACGGCGGCAGCGGGACGGAATCTCTCGGAGAACTCGCGCGGCGCTGGATAGCGGAGACGTTCGGCGTAGACGACGCTCGTGCCGGCATCGCGCCCGCGGAGAGGCCGGAGGCGCCTGAGAAGGCCGTGGCGGCGAGCCTCGGCGTCGGAGGAAATCCCGCGAAGCGCGTGGCGGATCCGTTCGAAGCGAGGCTGTTCGCCGGCCTGGCAGCACGAGGCCGGCTCGTGGTGGATCAAGGCGCGGGCGGGGAAGAGGCGGAACGCGTCGCGCGGGCCTTGACTGCCTCCGGAGCCGGCGCGCGTGCCTGGTGCGGATCTTTCGCCGGATTCGCCTCCGTCATCGCCCGGAGCCGTCTCTACGCGGGTTACGACTCAGCCGGGCAGCACGTGGCGGCAGCTTGCGCCGTACCGCTCGTCTCGGTGTTCGCGAGCGCGCCGTGCGAGCGGTTCCGCTGGCGCTGGCGGCCTACGGGCCCCGGCCCCTCTGCGGTCATCGACGCAGACGGCCTCGGCGTCGATGCGGTGGTCGAGGCGACGCTCGCCGGCATGGATCGCGTGGCCGGCACGTGAGACCGGTGATGGCCGCACCGGCGTGCGGCCGGCCGGTCTCGATCATCGCGGCGTGATCAGGCCGCCCAGCTTGTCGTGCTCCGAAGTCGCCAGGCGCGGGAAGCGCGTTCCGTAAGTCTCCAGGTACTTCAGGCCGGACCCGGTGTTGTACAGGACGATCTTCTCCTCAGGCTTCAAGAAACCGCTCGCCAGCAGCTTCCGGCATGCGGGCACGCAGGCCGCTCCCTCGGGTGCAGCAAAGATGCCCTCGAGCGAGGCGAGTTCCACGCCGGCGTCGATGAGCTCGCGGTCGCTCACGGCGATGGCCGTCCCCTCGCTGCGCCGCAGGATTTCGAGAATGAGGAAATCGCCGAGCGGTTTGGGGACTCGCAAGCCGGCGGCGACGGTGGCCGCATTACGGAAAAGCTCGGTATGGTCTCGCCCGTTCTCAAAGGCATCGACCACCGGGCGGCAGCCCTCGGCCTGCACGGCGATCATCTTCGGCCTTTTCGCGCCCGTCCAGCCGAGGGACTCCATCTCCTCGAAAGCCTTCCACATTCCGATGAGACCCACGCCGCCGCCGGTCGGGTAGAGAATCGCATCGGGCAGCGACCAGTTCATCTGCTCGGCGATCTCATAGCCCATCGTCTTCTTGCCCTCCACACGGTAGGGCTCGTGGAACGTACTGAGGTCGAACCAACCTTCGGCATCCTTGCGCCCGGCGACAATCCGGGCGCAGTCGCTGATGAGTCCGTTCACGAGCGTCACGCGCGCGCCGTAGGCTTTCGATTCGAGAAAGTTGGCTTGCGGGACGTCGGCGGGCATGAAAATGTGCGCCTCGATGCCCGCCGCCGCAGCATAGGCGGCCGCTGCGCCCGCGGCGTTCCCCGCCGAGGGCAACGCCACTTTGCGGATGCCGAGTTCGACCGCCATCGACACCGCGCAGGACAGCCCGCGGGCCTTGAAGCTCGCCGTGGGATTCAGGCCATCGTCCTTGATCCAGAGGTTCTGGGCGCCGAGGCGCTCGCCAAGACGCAAGGCCCGGATCAGCGGCGTCATGCCCTCGCCTAGGGAGACGATCGAACCGGGTTTCCGGACTGGGAGCACCGGCGCGTACCGCCACATGCTCGACGGTCCGCTCTTGATCCATTCGCGGTTCCAGCTCGCACGCGCTGTTTCGAGGTCGTATCGCGCGGTGAGCGGCCCGCCGCACGCGCACATGTTCTGCGGCTTGGATGGATCGCACCTCGCGCTGCACCGGGTGCATTCCAGATCGGTAAGCGTGGTCATTTCAGAATTGCTTTATCATAGCCGAGATACCGCGATGCACACTCAGCGCAGCGTCACCACCACTGTTTTGTTTGCCGCACTGCTCCTGGCCGGAACAGCCGCAGCCGCGGAGCGCCCGGCGGCGCCGCCGCCGAAGAATGACGAGGCGTACGGCGCAAAGATCCGCGAGTTCACCACCGAGAAGTTCTTTCTCACGGAGCTCATCGACCACCTGCCGGCCTCCGCCACCGTACCGGATCCCGCGAAGTTTCTCGGTCACATTGCCGGCGCGCCGGACACGCTGACGTACTCGAAGGACATTTACGCCTATCTCCGCGCGCTCGAAAAGGTTTCGCCGCGCGTTCGCGTGCTCACGATGGGGAAGACCGAAGAAGGCCGCGAGATGATTGTGGCGCTGGTTTCCGCCGAAGCGAACCTGGCGAAGCTCGACCGCTTCCGCGAGATCACGGCGAAGCTCGCCGACCCGCGCCGAACCACGCCCGCGGAGGCGAAAGCGTTGATCGCGGAGGGCGTGCCTTTCTATTGGGCTTCGGGCAGCATCCACTCGCCGGAGACAGGCTCGCCCGAGATGCTTATGGAGCTGGCCTACCGCCTGGCCGTCGAGGAAACGCCGTTCATCGAGGCGATCCGGAAGAACTGCATCGTGATGATCACGCCGCTGGTGGAAGTGGACGGACACGACCGGGAGGTCGATGTCTACCGCTTTCGCAAGGCCAATCCCGATAAGACCGCTCCCGACCTGCTGTATTGGGGCAAGTATGTCGTCCACGACAACAACCGCGACGGCATGTCCCTGGCGCTCGCCCTGAGCCGCAACATCGTCAAAACATTCCTGGATTTTCATCCGCAGGTTCTGCACGACTTGCACGAGTCGGTGCCGTTCCTTTACATCTCGACCGGTATGGGACCTTACAATGCGTGGCTCGATCCCATCGTCATCAACGAATGGCACGAACTTGCCTACCACGAGATCGACCAGATGACACGGCGCGGAGTGCCCGGCGTCTGGACGCACGGGTTCTACGACGGTTGGGCTGCCAACTACATGTTCTATGCGGCCAACGGGCACAACGCGATCGGGCGCTTTTATGAGACCTTCGGGGGCCGCGGCGCAGATACATTCGAGCGCACCGTGCCGCCTTCGACAACCTCCCGTGCCTGGTTCCGCCCCGACCCGCCGCTGCCGAAGGTGAAGTGGTCGCTGCGCAACAACGTAAACCTGCAGCAGAGCGCGCTGCTGTTCGCGATGAACTTCGTTGCCGGCGAGAAGGAGCACTTCCTCGAGAACTTCTACGCAAAGAGCCGCCGCTCGGTGGAGAAAGCGACTGTGGAAGGCCCGGCGGCCTGGGCCATACCCGCGAACGATCCGCGGCCGGTGGAGTGCGCCGAACTCGTCAATCTGTTGCGGCTGCACGGCGTGGAGGTGCACCGCTCCGACGCCGGGTTCAAGACGAAAGACTTCTCGCTTCCCGGCGGCAGTTATGTCATCCGCATGGATCAGCCGTACAGCCGCATGGCGGACATGATGTTGGATACGCAGTATTACAACCCGGCGGACCCGCGGCCCTACGACGACACGGGCTGGTCGCTCGGGCCGCTGCGCAACGTCACGACCGAGCGCATCACCGATGCCGGGGTGTTGAAGGCCAGGATGACCCTCATCGCCGCCCCGGTGAAGATCAGGGGCGGCGTCGAAGGCCCGGCCTCCGCTGCGGTGTGGGTGATCGACCACAACACCGACAATACCCTGGCCACTCTCGCGTTCAGTTTGAAAGGCGTGGCGATGAAAGCCGCCGAGCAGCCGTTTAAGGCGGCCGGCCGGGAGTTTCACGCGGGTTCGCTGATCCTGGATCGGAGTGCCCGCGCGCGGTTTGAGCCGCTCGCCGCGGAATTGGGCCTCAGGGCCTACGGTCTCAAGAAGGTCCCCGCGGTGGCGACTCACACTCTGGAGGCGCCGCGGGTAGCCCTCGTGCACACCTGGGACGACACGCAGAACGAAGGCTGGGTCCGCCTTGCGCTGGACGGTTTGAACATCCCGTACGCCTACATCTCGGTGCACGCGCTGCGCGACACCCCCGACCTCCGGGCGCACTACGACGTAATCTTCTTCGGACCGACCGGTGGCTCAGCACAGGGGATCCTGAACGGAATCCCCATGCGCGGCGCACCCATTCCCTGGCAGAAGAGCGACCTCACGCCCAACGTCGGCACCTCGCCCGATCAGACCGCGGACATGCGCGGCGGCCCGGGTCTGGAGGGTATGGCGAACCTGAAGCGCTTCGTTGAAGGCGGAGGCGTGTTCATCACCGTAGGCGGGAATGCCTCCATTCCGATTGATTTCGGGTTTGTCGAGGGCGTCTCGATCAACCGCACGAAGGAGTTGCAAGCTCACGGTGCGGTCTTCAACGCCGTTTTCACCGACCGGAGCAGCCCGATCGCCTACGGCTACGCGGACCGGCTGGCCGTGTATTTCGATCAGGAACCCGTGCTGCAGGTGAGCCCGACCGCCGGCCTCGGCGCGGGAGGCTACTTCGACCGGCAGGAGGCGCCGAAGTCACGGCCGAGCGGGCGCGGCGCGCCCTCCGACGCAGACACACCGCAGGGCCGTGTCTACGTGGCTCCTCCGGCGAAACCGGAACTCAAGCCTGGTGAGGAGCCGCCCATCCCGGAGGAGTATTTGGAGCTGGTGAAGCCGCTGCTGCCCGGACCCGAATCCCGGCCGCGCGTGGTGTTGCGTTTCGCCCTCGAGAAGGACCTCCTGGTTTCCGGCATGCTGGCTGGTGCAAAGGAACTGGAGAACCGCCCTGCTGTAGTCGATCTGCCGTTGGGCAAGGGACACGTGGTGATGTTCGCGATCAATCCGATGTGGAGGCAGGAGACGCAGGGCAGCTTCTTTCTTGTCTTCAATGCGATGCTGCACTGGAACCATCTCGGCGCCGGAGTGGCGCAAAAATAGCCGCGCGCGTGGGTATCCGGTACCGGTACGACTTCGATTTGTACCCGAACCTTAAGCCTATTTACGTGCACGCCCAGGGAGCTTACTCTTAGAACGAAGGCGTTGCCGGTTGTGGGTTGCATAACGGCCACCATGATGCGACGCCTTGTTCCAAGCTCAGCTTCCAGCAACCCACATTCCGGCATCGAAGCAGCACTCGACGCCCGGTGGATTCCCCTACTGCTGCGGTTCACCTACCTCCAACTCCTGGACGCGCTCACGACGCTTGTGTTCCTCACCAGCGGTGTGAAGGAGGCGAACCCGGTGGTACGCTTCGCTATGGGCGCGGCTCATTCGCCGCTAGCAGGGCTGCTGGCGCTCAAGCTGGCTGCGTTTGGCGTGGCCATCTTCTGCTGTGTCACCGCCAGGACGCGCGTGCTCTCGCGGATGAACATCTTCTTCGGCGCGCTCGTGGTCTGGAACCTCATCGCGCTGCTGGCCTCCTGAAAGGGCACTGAGCGCTGCCGACCTTTGCGGCGTGACTCGGGGCGGCGCTCCGCTACTCGACGGTATTGTCCGGCGGCATGCCGAGCTGCTTGTAGAGATCCTTTCGGCCGGCCTTATCCGACTCGAGAACTGCGCGCGCGGCCTTGGCCACCTCTTCGGCGTGCTCGCGCGGGACCACGACGACTCCGTCGCCGTCGGCAACGACGACGTCACCGGGCCGAACCAGCACGCCTCCGCACATGATGGGCTTGTTCACGCTCTCGAGCTCGTTGCGGCCCGGCCTGATGCCGCGTGCGGGCCGGCGGTAATACAGCGGGATCTTCTCTTTAATCATCTCGTCCGTATCGCGTGCGCCGCCGCTGGTCACAATGCCGCGGACGCCCTTCAGTTTCCAGACGAGCGAGTTATTGGACCCGATGGTGCCCGTATCGCCGTCCTCGCCGGCGTCGATCACCAGCGCCGAGCCGGGCCGCAGCAAACTCACGAACGGCTCGGGGGAGAGCTTGTCGTACCAGTTGCCCTCCCACTTCGAGAACTCTCCGGGGGTCATTCTGTTCGGACGCCTGTTGGTCGGCACGTAGCGCGCGGTCACTGCGATTCCCACGAAGCGGTGGGCGAAGCTCTCCGTGTCGCGCCACAAAGGCCTGATTTCGGGGTTCACCAGGCCGACATCCTGCAACCCGGCAACATCCATCCCGTCCGTCACGTCCGCGAGCCGGAGCCCCTGGTAGAGAGACAGGATGCGCTGGTCCTCCTCGGCCGAGTAGGTGCGCACCGGAATGTAGTTCTTCCCCGCGGGGTCCGGCGTCTGCGCGGAGACGCCCACACCACAGGCGATGATTGCCGCGATCGGAAACAGGCGGTTGACCATGCCCAGCATCATACCCGAGGCGCGGGATCCCCGGGCGGCCGGCGTTCCAGTAACTCGCGCACGCGTTGCTCGAGCGTCTCGGCCAGGAACGGCTTTCTGAGGATCTCGGCGGCGGGCGCCACGCCGTAATCTCTGATTGCTTCATCGGTGTAGCCGGTCATGAACAGGATCCTTACATCCGGATGCGCGCGGCGGAGCTCACCGGCGAGGTCGGCGCCGTTCAGGTTCGGCATCACGATATCGGTGAGCACCAAGTCGGCGGGCGGCCGCAGCTCCCGGCAGAGCGTGAGCGCCTCCTCGCCATCGGCAGCCTCCACCACGCGATAGCCGCGCTCGACGAGCATCCGCCTCACCAGCCGCCGTACGCCGGGCTCATCCTCCACGAGCAGAATAGTTCCGCGCTTGCCGGCAGACTGTCCGCCGTTGCCGGGGCGGGCCGACACGGGCGCCTCCTCCTCTATCACAGCTTTCGGAAAAAAGATGTGAAAGCTCGATCCCTTACCGGGCCGGCTCTCCACGGTGATATCGCCGCCGCTTTGCCGGACGATGCCGTAAACGGTTGAAAGGCCCAGACCGGTGCCTTTGCCGGGTTCTTTCGTCGTGAAGAACGGTTCGAAGATGCGGCTGCGGACCTCATCAGTCATGCCGACGCCCGTGTCCCTCACCGTGAGCCGCACGTGACCGCCCGACGAAGCGCCGCCGGCCAGCTTCTCGGCAACATCGGCGGGCGCGGTCTGGATCGTGAGCCGGCCACCGCGCGGCATGGCGTCCCGGGCATTGATCACCAGGTTCATCAGCACCTGCTCGAGCTGGTTCGGGTCTGCTTTGATGGACGCCAGCCCGGGCTCCAGCTCGAATGTGGTCTCGATGTCCTCGCTGATCAGGCGGCGCAGCATGTTCTCGAGCCCCGCGATGAGACCGTTGAGGTCCACAACCTGGGGTTTCAGGACCTGACGCCGGCTGAAGGCGAGGAGGCGATTGGTGAGTGCGCCGGCTCGTTCCGCGGACGCCAGAATCTCCTCGGCGTGGGCCCGCAGCACGTCGCCTTCAGGCAGTTCCTCGGCGATCATCTGCGCGTACGCCGCTACGATCGTGATGAGATTGTTGAAGTCGTGTGCGAGGCCGCCGGCCAGCCTCCCCACGGCTTCCATTTTCTGGGAATGGCGCAGCGTTTCTTCCAGCCGCCTGCGCTCGGTGATATCGCGCGCGATGCCCTGGACGGCGACGGGCCGGCCTCTGCTGAACACCAGATGTGTGCTCACTTCGAGGGCAGGACGGTCTCCCCCCTTGGTGACCGCGGTGAGCTCGTACGTAGAAGGCGGCTCTCCGGCCAGTTGCCGCGCCACCATGGTCCCCATCACCTGTTCGTACTCGGGGCCGACGAGTTGCGACACGTTCATCCCCAGCGCCTCGGTTTGCGTGTAGCCCGTCATCCGCTGAGCCGCTTTGTTGATGTCGAGGACCCGGCCGTCCAGATCGTGCACGAACACCATGTCGTTGGCGTTGTCGAACAGTTCCCGGTAGCGCTGCTCGCCGGCCCGCAGCGAGTCCTCAAACCGCTCGCGCTCGGCGATCTTGTAACGAAGTTCTTCGTTGGCCCGCGCCAGTTCCGCTGTCCGCTCTTCCACGCGGCGCTCCAGTTCCTGGCGCGTCCGAGCGGCGTCCTCCTGAGCCAGTTTCCGGTCGGCAATCTCGCGCTGGAGATCGAGGTTCGCCATCTCTGCCTGCCTTGCCCGCAAAGCAGCGGACTGTGCGAAGTGCACGGCCAGGGAGCTGAGGCAAGCCACGACGACGCCGAGCAGAAGCACAAGCGCCGGCAGGTGAGAGCGGTTGCGCTGAAGGGTCCAGCCATCGGGCCATATCAGGAAATCCCATTTCACCCCGCGGATGTGGAAAGGGAACAGCTTCCACCCGGCGCCGGGTGGGACGCCTTCGGCCGGATGGCGGTAAATCGTCCGGTCCGTGTCGCGGACTTCCACAGAGTAGCCGCCGAGGTCCGTTGCGGAGATTATTGTTTCAAACAGTCCGGTGACACGGGTAACGGTCACCAACGCCCCTGCAAATGTGCCGCCACGCAGCATGGGGGCGCAGGCAGCCAGGCCCTTCGACGCGGGAGTAAGATCGAACGCGCCGCTGACCGAGAGCGTCCGGTCAGAGCGGCAGCGAGTGAGCATGGGCTGCAACGTGGATTTCAAGAGCCCATCGAGCGCAGGCTCAGTCCCGCTGCTGCTAACGTTCCAGCGAGGGTCGAGCGACTCGTCCACCCAGATGAGAGCCTGGTATGCGCTGAAGTGCGATAGGTACAAGCGTGCGTCGGCTACCCATTCCTCCTCGCGGGACTGCGGCCGCGCCTCCCAGCGGTGTGCCATGCCTTCGAGGCTCATAAAGCGCCCGTCGAGTGCCGCGCCCACCTCGCGAGTAAAACGGGAAAGGGCCAGTTCCGTGGACCAGTTGAGGGTGGCCGTCTCCACTGAAGTCAGCCAATGGAAGAGGTAGAACGCGAAGGTCAGCAGCAGGGTGGCCGCGAGGACGGGCGCCAGCGACCGGCTGCTGCGCAGCCGCGCCGCCGTGGTCAGGAGACCCGCACCGGCAACGACGAACACCAGGGCGACAGCAGCGGGCATCGGTGTGGCTGCCGTGGCATCCCCCGGCATCGCAGAAGAGTGAAAGCTCCCCAGCAGGGCGCCGCCTGCGATGGCTGTAAGCACGGTGCCGAAAACCGCGGGCACCAGAGGTGTGTTCCCGTGCCGGGTTGACCCGGCGAGGATGGCGGCGCTTCCAGCGAGCGCGAGGCAAACTCCCGTCTGGATCCCCACGGGTTTTATCGGTTCCAACGCGCGCAAGGCTCCGGAAACCGCGGTGAAACCTCCGGCCACTCCCACCGCTCCGAGGAGAACCGCCGCCGCGCCGCACAAAGCGGCTCCGACCCGAAAGCGGAAGGCGGCGCTCAACAGGGCCGCACCGGCAAGAAGAACCGCCGTTGCGTCACTCGTGCCGGGCCACAGGCCACCAACGACACAACCGGCATACGCCAGGGCGGCCAGGGCTGCCGTTCCAAGCGGAAATGTCGGAGCGCACAACACTCGCCGGAACATGCCTGCCGCCATATGGGAGCGTTGAACCCACGAGTTTACACTAACGTCCTCCTAAACTCCAGGCAATTTCACCCGATTGTTAGGTTGAGTATGTTGGAGCACCCGCCACTCACACAACTACAGCGATTTGTGCTCGATTGTCTCGACGAGCCGGAACTGGCCGGCATCGAAGAGCACCTTCTGATCTGTGAACGGTGCCGCCAGGCAGTCAGTGAACTTGATGCGTTCGCTCTCCTGATCAGGCGCCGGGCGCACCACTCGTTGTTTGTCGCCTACGAGCACATGACCGAAGGTGGCCCCTTAAGGCTGGAGTTGAAATCCGAATCGCGAGGCGCCCGATTCACGGCGCGTATTGAAGGCAGGCAACTCGAAGCGATGGCGGCCTTCCCCAGCGTTGATGAGGCCATCGCACGTCTCCGCAGGTGGTTTGAAGAACTTTATCCCGAGCATCTTTGCACCGCAGAGTGCGGTGGCGCTCCGACGGCGACAGCCGGCAGAAGAGAACAAACACCACGCTGCAAGTCGTCTCGCCAGTGATCAAGATTGTAGACACGGGGCGGCATTCCGATTCCGCCGCCCCGGGTCCCCCGTGATCCCGCTAGACTCCTTGAGCCGCGAAAGTTGTTGTAGTTGAGTCAAGTTTCACGCGACCATTTTAGCGTGCTCTACCCAAGCGTTGATCTCTTGCTCAACTTTGTCAAAGCTGCGGCGTAACGAGCCAGGAACCGGACAGGCGGCTGGCAGCACCAGACCGAATCCCTGCCGGAAGATCCTGGCGTAGGAGCGCGTGCAGAACATAGCCGTGCGGAGACCAAAGTCGGTGAGCCGATAACGATGAGTTTTCGGGAGGCGCTGGATCAATCCGTGGAGCCGGAGGCGTCTGAGCTGATAGCTCATGCGACCCTGCGTGAGGTTCTCCTCCGGCTGGCCCAGTAGTTGGGCCAGATGCGCGCGGAGTTGACGGTTGGAAAAACCGGCGGGCAACAGATCATACATCAGTACAGCATTCCAGAGCGCTTGCACGGTGGAATCGGCGAAACGTAGCGCCGCTACCCGTTGGCCCTCCACGATCCGGGGCCGCTGGAGTTGCTGCAGGGTTTCTTCGGCCAGAATCGAATCGTGCGTGATGGTCTGAACTTCGAGCACACGCCGGTCAGCCTGAAACCCGATCTTGCGGAGTGCTGGCAGGTTGCGAAGACTCTTGCCGATGTAGAAGTCGCGGGTGTTGTTGATGGTAGTCTCGGTGCGGAGCGCTTGCCCTTCCTTGTGATATTGCTTGATGCGCGTGCCTTTGTAGTCGATGTGCAGCGAAGGGATCACGCCGTCGGTAATGACGCGCGTGCGGAAGGGTCCAGGAGTGGCTTTGGTGATGCTGCGGTCGAAGATCAACTGCATTTGTTTGGGCCTGCCCAGATCGAGATTCTCGCGAATCACTTGCTCGAAGAAAATCCTGCCGCTCACGGGACGGTCCAGCACTTGGGTGAGGGATAGCTCGATCTGCCAGATGGAGAGCTGATAGCGATAACCGGCGGCGCGGTCCGCTGGCGGAAACGGGTGGGGCAGACGGCGGAGCCATTTGCGCAGCAGCGCATCAATTTTAGCGGCCGAAAGGGAATCGCAGATTTGTTGCAGCCGCTTGGGGTCCGCACACGACCGGATGCCGTTGTCCAAGGCCTGGTAGGCGATCCGCTCCCGCTCCAGTTGCTGCTTGGCATACTCGTGGCCGTTCAGGCACAGCTTGGCGTTGTAGGGAAAGTAGGAGCAGAACTTGAGGAAGAACGGCCCGAAGTTTTCATCGACGCAGTAGAAGTAGTAGTGGTTGACCAACGCGGTGGATTTTACCACCCAGGCGTAGGCGCGGCCGGTCTTGGGGTTGTGGCGCTTTTCCGTGCGGTAGACGGTGCACTTCTCTTGCGCTTTGCCCACGAACACGACTCCGTCCCGTTGCGGGAAGCGCGCTCGCATCTGCGCCGCCAGTTCGTCTTTGCGTTGCCCTTTCTGAAAACTCACCATCGGAATTTGATGCTGCCGCACGAACCGCTCGATGGCTTCGACGAAGTTCCGCGTCATCGGCTCCACGGCGTTGGTGGAGGCAACCTTGGCCCCTCGTTGCTGCCGGATGAATCGCAGCGCACCTTCGACGATTTGCAGCCGCGGGACGATCGCATTCAGATACATCCGGTCGATGGATTCAACCTCCAGAACCACGTGCTTGCCCAACACGTCGGCAACCGTCTGTGGTAGTTTCGAGTTCGGCTCCGTTCGCGGGGTGCCTTTACGGCCAGGTGATCGCCTTACGGTGGTCCCATTCATGGAGGTGGTTTACCACCCTCCATCTCATGCACGCAAGCGGAGCCAACCTACATGCTTGTCGGGCTGGGGCGGAGCCCCGTTAGT
>Ga0209777_10001235_pt1 | contig 38164 bp, 35 predicted proteins | sample FrelakmetHBP12HB_FD_187147 | JGI IMG/M metagenome (GOLD analysis project Ga0209777, IMG submission 187147) | Freshwater lake sediment microbial communities from the University of Notre Dame, USA, for methane emissions studies -HBP12 HB (SPAdes)... | ecosystem: Environmental > Aquatic >...
ACCCCCCCACCCTCCTCGACCACACCCTCGACAACCTCACCGCCCTCCTCGCCACCCACCACCAAGACATCCTCGCCTACAACGACTACCACCCCGGACCCACCTTCCTCAGCGTCGGCATGAAAACCGTCTACGCCGTACGCACCTGGCTCCTCGACACAATCAACACCAGCCTCCACACCACCATCACCACCCTTATAACGAACATCTCCCAAACCATCAACACCGCCATCCCCGCTGCAAGCGGTTACACAGCCCATAGTATCCAAGACACCCTCACCAACACCACCGACGCCCTCAGAGACAAATTCACCATCCCCTTCGGCACACCCATGACCCTCACCAACCACCAACAACCCACATGGACAGAACCCGTCCTGCTCGCCCTCGACCAGACACCCCATTTCCTCGACCCCTACCAACCACTCACCGTCGGACACGAACAACTCTGGACACTAAAACTACGAAACCGCTGCCTCTTCGGCCCCACCGGACTCCCCATTCTCCCACCCACCCCGGTCACACCATGGATCCTCACCATGAACCTCTGGGCCATCGACGTCGAAGGCGAATACCTCCGCTTCGAACTCCTCGACGCGAACAATGAAGCCACCTTCAACCCGCTCATCGGTCACGCCCCCCAACCCTACATTAGAGAAGCTGCCGTGATTACCAACGGCACCACACCAATAGGAGAGAATACCCGAATCCACTTCGCCTACTCCACGCTATGCTGCGCCGTCGTCCCGGCTTTCGGCATGATGTGCGGCGACATTCAAGACAACTGGGCGAACGACGCCACCCCTGGCTATCTCTCATGACATACCCACGTCACACCTCGACTGCAACTCTGGCTATACTTCTCATCACCATTCCCTGGATCTCATGCGGAAGCGCAGGAACGAGTGCCTATGGCTCATGCTTAGCCTGGATATGCACCGACCGCATCCACTGGTCACCAGCAACAACCTATCCTCGACTACATCCAGGTGACACCTTCCAAGTCCTGCTTAAAATCACTCCCTCTACCCCCATGAACGCAGTGTTCCTCAAACTCCATGAATTCGGAACACCCGTCTATGAGGTCATCAACGGACCTACACCAATCAATGTAATCATGAGTTGCGGTGCCATTCGACCCAACACGACCAAACCATACCTATGGACGATCCGAATCCTCCCCGATACTCGATGGATAAATGGTACAGCACCTCTAGAGGTCTTCACCCAATTCAGCAAAACGGACACCGACGCGAGCGTCGTCTCCTTTGACGCCCTCTACGCTTTCATCGAACCAGCCCTCACAAAGGGTACAACACGCACAACAAACCAAACCACTCAGCCAGTCCCAGCGTCAGCAATCAAACCTCAAATTGTCTTCCTCTGCCTCTGGCTCACCCTCCTCCTCTTTGTCACAAGACACCATCATCATCGTCTATGAAGATAGCGGAGAAGGGTCGCCTTACTCGACCCATCCAGGAGCGAACTGAACCGATATCGTGACAAGATTGACATTGAACACAACCTTATCACAAAGATACGACGAACCGGTATTGAAGTTGACCGTCATCTTCGCCTTCCCGTTATCACCGGCTTCAAAGGCAGGGATGCTGAAATCAGTCCCATTTGTTAAATATTGTCCGACCAGGTTCGTCGGCGTACTTGTGATAACGTCAATGAAGAACTGCTTCCAAATCTCAGGATGATACGTCGAAATACTGATATTCGTCACCGAATCGAACCGCACACTGCCATTCCCAAGGAACTTTGTCTGTATCGGATACGTCCCATACCCACTCAAGGAGTTCACACCACCCGATGGGTTCAGGTTGATACACGTCCAATTAAACGTTAAGACCCGACTGCTATAGGAAGTGGAAATCGAAGGCTTGATGAGAAACACCGACGACCCGCTTTGATTCAGGACGACGCCACCAGACTCAATAACATACGCCTGATCAAGGTAATACGCGTTCTCAGAATTATATTTCAAAATCGTGAGATCATACTGCTCATTGGCGCCGCCCGCCATCTGGAAGAAACACGAGCACCCCTGGGAAATAAGATTGAGACGGCCGAACGCCCGTTGCGACACGAGGAACCCAAGATTCTCACTCCCCAGAGTAATCGAAGTCGAGATAGGCACATCCTTCCCACGGCCACCCGCAGACCCCTCCGCCGCCTGCTGATCTAAGGCGTACTTCAATCGAGAAATCTGGTCTTCCACCGACCCTAGATGCTCTGCCTCCCTCGCCTTCATCCACTTCGGCACATAATAGATCTGAATCAAGGAAACGATAGCCAGCATCAACCCGACCATCATCACCGCGACTACGATTCCTGCGACTGCCTCGTCATCACGCTTCATTCGTCGATATCTCTTTCCACGCATGTTCTCTCACCTATGAATTAGGGCTTACAAAGCGACTTGCGATCCTGCTTGGAACGAACGCAGACGCCCACAGAGTGAATTCATCATACAAGCCGTTATAATCACCAAAGCTGAGCGTCGTCACTCCCACTTTGACGGCTTTCAGATAATTTCCCGTCCCGTTCGCCAACGAAACGAAATGACCATTGGATCCTGGATCATTCGCATTAACTGTGAGGTTCAAATATTTTGCTTGCTTATAGGTGACCACGATGTAGTTCCATCCATTCGGATAACTCAGGAGGGTCTGCACAACATGTGCAGCAGAGACATCAGTGATCTTCGCCCATACGGCAGTACTGTTCGCATACAGCTCATATGAACCTAGTTTCGAAAAAATGGGTCGTGCCATAGGATTGATAAAGATGCGGACTAAAAGCACAGTCATGGTGTTGCCATTCCCAACAATATACCTATTACTAGTGATCGGGATGATAGAAAAATCATTAGCCCAGCCACCAGTTAAAAGAGTGTTGTCGCAGGCTTCGGTAATATTCCCATTCTCCCCGATACGCAAGGTGGTCAACCCATTGCCCGCATTATTGTTTTTATACGTCATTGCAAACACTCGCCCGTTCGCATGAACAATGAGAGGATTCGTAGCAACAGTCGATTGTGAAGCTACGACGGCGGGGTAATTATACGTTAAATTATCGAGATTATATTTCGATATGACTCCGTTTTGTTTAATAATCACGGTCATAATTACACTAGAATATTTTGCGCCCTCTTTCCTCGAGTAGGTGAGTGCGAACATCGTTTGATTCACCTGAGCGACATCCGGGTGGTTACAAATGCGTACGGTATCGGTAAAGATGTATTCATCGACAAAGGTGACGGTGTTCCCGCCACCAGATACCCGATAGGTCTTCAACTCTCCTTTAGACGATGCCCCGTCATACGCCACAATGTAGGTGCTGTTCCCAAGTTTGTAGAGGACGGGCTCATTGCAATTCGTACCATCCAAGGCGACTGTGGCGAGGACAACACACGATCCTGAAGTAATTTTCAGTGTGGTCAGTTTCCCAAGACCTGCTCCGTCCCGGTAAGCTACCAAATAAACGTCTGCGAACTCATTAACTATATAGGCCGCAGGCTGGAAGCAAGTAATCGCGGCGAATGATGTCTTATACTTGAATGTAATTAGCCCGGTAAGATCGATTTGATATACGGCGACAGTGAGTTTATTGGTGAAATTCCGGTACAAGACGGCATAATTATTCCCAGTCAGTTGGAAGAAAATCGGGTCATAACAGCAAGAATTTGGATTAGCTGATGCGGATAACCCTGGTTCGATAGTGGAGGAGTTAATGAAGGAAGGGCTGATGGCTGCGGCGCTCACGGAAATTGTTTTAAGGAAGGCATTATTTATTGTTCCTGTGAACATCATCGCACAAATGGTATCTGATATTTTCAAGAATCTCGATTTTAAGCATGAATAGACACCAATTTCTTTTGAATCAATGATCGGGTTGGCAGGGATGGTTCCATCGTTTTGAATCGTGAGTGTTTTAATCACACCGTTTGGTACTCCTGCTACTTGCCGGAAGACGAGCCCATACGTTGTCCCGCTTCCAATTTGAAGGAAGTCAGGCAGGTCTGGGGAATTCGTCTGATCGTATCGAAAGGTCGATTTTTGAAGGAAACCTGTAAAGGGTGTACTGGGGGTGATTCTAATAGTCTTAATGTATCCGCGTGTGAAAGACTGATTCGCGTATATCGTATAGGAAAACGCGTAGTAAAAATGAGTTCCATCATCGGATAGGTACATGAAATGAGCAGATCTAAACGTGTAGGCGGTATACGGTGCGGCATATTCAGTCGCAGTGAGTTCATATTCACCACCATTGACATAGGTGCTTGCCGTCTCTCCGGAGGCGTGGATTGTGCCGCTGGCTTCGGTGATTTTGATGATGGTGATAAACCCTCGCAAATGGGTTAAATCGTCGTTATAGGTATTCGCCGTGCCCTCGCAGCCATATACAAGACCGTAATATTGACCTGTGATGTAAAAGATCTCTGGGTTTTCTCCTCGTTTTGAGTCGAATTTACGTTCGCCGTTCTTACGGGTTATAGTGCCGTCGCCTGTGTTGATGTTTATAACGTAAACGCCACCATCATCATCGCGACTCTTGTAAGCAACCACGAAATTATGATGAGGTGAACCTCCTTCTAATTCGAGGATTTCCGGCTCTTGCACGAGGACTTGCTGACCGGCCAAATAGGCGGGGATAGCATCATGCCTCATTGTGAAAAGGTTGTTGCAACGGGCGATAGTAGACCCAGTACCGTTGATATAGACGTTCTGGATGTATCCATACGAGGCGGCCTTGTCCGCTGAAGAGCCGAACACAATCGTATACATATTTGCTGAGACATGGGCGATATCGGGGTGGAAGCATTGGGTTGCCCCGCTGAATTTATAATATTTTAATGGCGCCTGAATAATTCCAGCACCATTGATTTTAATGGTCATGATGAAGCCAAGGTTGCCACAGTTATAGACAACAGCGTAGGTTTGTGGAATACCAGTTACCGCAATTATTTTCGGCGTGTAACATGAGGCATTAATTACATATGAGCTAATTACACAGGTGGAGCTGTTTGTTAAAATGCTGCCTCCGTTTGTTATTTTAACAGTCAGGAGATATCCTCGACCGGTGGCGCTCCGACAGACAATCGCATAGTATTGCCCTCCAAGAGAAATCCAATCGGGTTCAAAACAACCAAAGTTTATATCAGCAAATTGTTGGGTGGCCATTAAAGTAGCATTTCCAAAAGATCCATTGCTGCTAGCAAGTGGTTTGACCCAGGTTTCTATCGTTAGTTCATCGGTGAGATGAAGGGAGGCGGCATCTGAGATGTTGACTTTGTCATCGATTCCATCCATGCTCAATCCATTTGCAACGTAACCGGTAGTATAACGCGGTCCTTTTTGGTTATTGGGTTTCAGAATCCCTGTGTTCATGGAAAAGGAATCAACGACTGGACCGGAACTTGAGTCGAAATTCCATTCGCTTATTTTATCGGTAGGGGTTGTGAATTTAAGGGCTAGCCCAAGTTTTGGGGTAGTCAAACCGTCGTATGTGAGTTGTGCTCGGCAGACATATGTTTGTCCGGCGAGCAAATCATGTACGTCATAGGAATATGTCCCTGCCGGTAATGGTGCGATGACATCGTGCCATAGTGGATTGCTAGGGTCGTATTGGCTTGTAGTGTCACCTGTTTTGAATTGAATCCGGACTTTTGGGTGTCCGATAGAGGCGTTGATAAAATTATACGAAAGGGTGAGTCGGGCGGAATGGGAGGTGACCAAGGAGGCTCCTAGTGTTTGGACATATGCGGTTAAGCCTTGTTCTCCTTCTTGTAGAATGCCATGAGAGACTATGGTGTTGTGGTCTGGGTCGAGGACAGTGTATTGGATTTGGAGGCCACTGAGACTGGAGTAGCTCGCAATATGTATTTGTACGGTTTCACCTGGAGCGAGGCCGTGGTTACCGTTTAAACTGCCGATGGTGAACGTGTATGTATTTTGGTTGATGGTGATAGAGATGCGGACATCGGGGCTGAGGGTGTCGCCTCCACGGTTGGCGAAGGAAATGTTTTTGTCTTCGACGATGCTACCGACGAGGTTGACTGATGAGACGATGTTTTCTGTCCGCGAGGTGGTGTTGTTAAGGACGACGGTGTAGATAACGGTGACGAGTGAGACGGCGATGGCCAGTAATAGGATGGTGCTTAGGAGTGCTGTGAGGGCGTTCTGGTTCTCCAGTTTTTTGGTGCGGTGTGGTTTTAACACGGGTATCATCTCTGATGGTTTTATGTGATCATATTTTGATAGTTGGTTTTAATTTCACTTTCTGTGAAGACTTTGGTGCTGATGCCGATTTCATCGTAGATGGCGTTGTAGGCACCAAACATGAGAGGCACGGCTAGTTGTCGTAGGGTGTTGGGCATGACTTCTGCGGTGCATGCGTAATGACCGTTGTGCACGGAGTCATTGGCGTTGACATAGAGTTTTAGCCGCTGGCCGACTTTGTAGAGAACGACGATGTAGTTCCAATCATTGGTGTAGGATAAGGGTGCTGAGACGTAGTGTGTGACGGGTGTTGGTGTGGCGCTGTCTGTGAATGCGACGTAGACGGTGGTTGCGTCAGCGCTGATATTATAGCAGAGGTATTTGTGGAGGATGTTGCGTTTTGTTGGGATAGCATTGATGTTGATGGTGAACACATAGGCGTCGTTGTATAGTCCTGAGTAGATGAAGGCGAAGACGGTCGGTGAGAGTTGCATTCCTCGGAGGTTTTTGCAGTTTGTATAGGACCGTAAAAAGTCGTAGAATTGCGATCCCATCCCACCTATGGAGGTGTTGCTAATGTCGCCTTTGTCGTGGATTCGGAAGGTGCGGATGTTGCCGCTTTCAGAGACGGCTCCGTAGATGAGTTGGGTTTTGTTGATGGGAAGGATCTGTGAGCAAATCGTGGTTCCATAGGTGCCAGGGTCTATCAGGGAAATGGTAGAGCCGTCATCGGAGATTCGGAAGGTTTTGATGCGGTCGTACGGGGTTTTATCGGTGTAGGCAAGTGCATAGACGTCGCTGTTGACGCGGGTTAGGGTTGCCTTCGTGACATATTGGTCAAACTGATAGGTTTTTACGGGCAGGTCTGTGATCATCCCGGTGAGGACGTTGATTTGTATGGTGATGATCTTACCGAAGCCATACCAATTGTTACTGATATCTTTGTATGCCCAAGAGTATGTCAACATGAAGACGTCGGTATCGCCTCCGACGCTGTTTTCGAGGCGTGTGAGGCTGGTGTCGTAGACTATTAGGTAGGATGTGAAGTCTGTCATGGTGAAGGTATCGATGGGTCCGGTGACGACTCCAAGATTGGAGATATGGACGGTGATGACAAACGATCCGGTGGAAGTGTGTAGAGAGACGGCATAAATGTCGCTAGAGGGGTTGTCGGAAACTTTGAGGAAATCTATGTTGTTGAGGAGGGTGTTGGGATAGGTCCAGAGCGAGTCGAAGGTATGGTTGATCATCCCGTTGGAAGCGATTCGGACGGTTCTGATGACGACGCCGGCACTGAAGTCATCGTAGGTGAGGCAGTAGATATTATTTTGGATGAGGCGCATGCGGATCGACAGGACGCGTGCTGAGGGGAGATTGACGTAGTCGATGAGCTGGTCGATGATGTCGCCGGTGTTCGTTATCTGGAAGGTTGCGATGGAGAGCCCTGAGTTGTATTCGGTGTTAAATATCATGGCGTAGGTGGTTCCGTTGATGCGGTAGAGGTAAGGGTTGTAGATATGCCGGGGTCCAAGGAGCGCTTCGCTGATCCGTGGTTGTTGGATGACGCCTAGATCGGTGATGTTGAAGGTTTTGATCATGCCTTGATTGGATAGGTTGGCGGCTCGCTGGTAGATGACCGCAAAGGTATAGGGGCTGGTTGCAGCCTGTAGTTCGATGATGGTGGGGGTAATGCAGCCGCTGTAAATTTCGAAGGTGAAGCGGTGTGGTTCGGTAGGTGATCCAAAATTCGGTGGGGCTGCCGGATGGGGGATGAAGGTGATGTTGCCGGTGGCGTTGATATCGATGGTCTGGACGAGTCCGAAGGATGTCGTGACGGAGGAGTATTGGTAGGCGACGACGTAGGTGTTGGTATCTACGGCGGTGATGACGGGGGCGCTGAAGACATAGCTTGTGGGTGAGACGGCTCCGTCGATGATTTTGTAATCTTGTGAATATTCGTAGGTGCCATTCGCGACGATACCGACGGAGGAGATGGCGACGGTTCGGATGTAGCCGTAGTTTTTGTAGTTATTCAAGGCCCCGGTGTAGGCGATGACATATTGGCCGGTGTTTGCGACAGGAGTTATGCTTGGGAGCCAGCAGTCATCTGAGTCGATGACGATGCTGTTGAGAACGACGTCGGGGTCAGGGTTTTGGTCGATGAGGGCCACAGTCAGGCCGTTGTTTGAGATGTTTAGGGAGATGAGATAGCCGTCGCTGTCCGAGTCTCGATAGATAAGGGTGTAGGTGTTCATGGTGGCGTTGTTGCCGACTTTGACCACCGCTTGATCATATGTGACTATGGTATAGGAGGTTGTCGATATTTTCGTTGGGTTACCTACCGTTGGGATGTTGACGGTGACGACCTGAAGTTGATAGGTGCTGAATCCATTGTTGTAGAAGATTGCGTAGATTGAGCCGGCGACAGGGACTATTTTCGGCTGGTTGAAATAATTGACAGCGATGGAGAGTGTGCCGATGGCTGCACCGATCTTGCCTGTTGGAAGGATGTTGAGGGTGCGAAGGAAACCGTTGGAACGGTCAGCTGAGGCTCCGCCGCGGCAGTAGACGATGGCGTAGACAGTCCCGGAGACGTGTATTATTTTTGGGAGAAAACATGAGGCGTCGAAATCTTGGAAAGCGATGATGCTGCTGGTAAGGTTCGCTGGAATGATTTGTCCGCTACTAGTAATGTTGACGATTGCTAGGTAGCCGTGACCGTTTGCACCACGGGAGACGATAGCATAGTATTGACCTCCGACGGAGATGACGTCGGGGGTTATGCAGCTGTAGTTTTCAAGGAATTGGCTGAAATGGGAGACATCGTTCGTGGTCATGACGCCTTCGCGTCCTTCTCGGTAGGCCTGCGGGTTGACCCAACATTCGACCGTGGTTTCGTTACCGAATGTCTTGATGCTTGGTGCATCCGGGACTTTGACATAATCATTGATTCCGTCGAAGGTGATCGCGGGGCTGCTGTGGACGCCGCTGGCTGTACGAACTGGTATAATCGTCGAGAGCACGGGTTGGAGGGTGCCGTTGTTATGATTAATGGTTGAGTCTTTGGCGATGGTCAGGTTGTCAGGTGTTTGTTCGTCAAAGTGCCATAACCCGACGTAATCGGTGCCGGTGTCGAACCGTTTGGTTGAGCCTTCGGTGTAGTTTTGGGGAAGTTCACTTGGGAGTGTCCCCCAGCAGGCCTGGCCTTTGACGACATAAGATGTCCCCGGGCTTAATCCCGTGAGAATGAGGCTGTAGAACCCTGATTTGACAGTCACGATGGTCCAGGTGGTTGGGATCCAGACGGTGTCGCTGAGTTTCTTGTAGGAGAATCGGACCCAGTACTGCCATCCTGCATGAGGGAAGAAGAGCTGATAATCGAAGGTGAGGTTAAGTTTTTCTGACCGGGTTGTCACCGCTGTTGGGGTTGCGGTGACGACGAAGGGGACGGCCTGTTGTGAGCCTTCACGGATGACTCCTTTCATCAGGATTGAATTACTGACAGGGTCGACGATCATCGTCTTGATCTCGAGGGAATTGAGGTTCGGAATAGCCGAGGCGTTGTAGGTGACACGTTCGTTGACAGTCCAATAATGATCATCAGGTCCCGGTGGAGGATCTAAGTAATCGGCCACCGTGAACTGTACGGGAGCGATATCAGCGAAGTTCAACGTTATCGTGCTATCAATTGGTATAGGCTCGCCACCACGATTCTCAAAAGTGATGATACCCGATCCATCGTACCGTACAATGATGTTGGCAGTTGGCACTGATTTGCTCTCAAACAGGATGGACGTATTGAAGACCAATAGCATTAAGACCGAGAATAAAGTGACCCCGATGCCTATGAGGAGAAGAGTACCCATGACCTCGGAGACGCCCTGATTTGTCCTCGGTCGGATCATCCGGGTCCTCATTCCTCGTTTAAGGGAAATGGTTCGTGGCCGTATAATCACTATTCACACCTCCGCTGTCGAATGCCTGGGCATAGATGCCTACTTCATCGAGATACCCAATGAATCCATCCCCAAAAATAAGAGGATCGGTATTGACCTGTAATGTGCCTGAGCAGAGAACCGGTACGCTTGGGACGCAATTGACATAGAGTTGAAGGGTCGACGCCGTATAGGTAAAAACGATGTGATTCCAGGTTCGGACCCCAAGCAACGGTCCTGAGGTGCTGTGAAAACCATTCGAGGTTTTCACGGTGACTGTCACGGTCGTGTCGACGATCTCCACCTGGAACATGTCTCCCTTTTTGATAACCATCTGAGGAGTGGACGCGAGGTTGATGTCGACGGTCGCCATGAAACCAGCGCTAGTATTCCCGGACCCGTAGAGGAGTAAAAACCGGCTCCCATTGCCATTCACATCGGTAAGGGTGGAGGTTAGTCCTTGTAAAGGAACTGTAAGGTCACCCGTGAAGGTTAAATCATCGCGGAACTCAATGTGATCTGTCACCCGCGCGGTAAAGGAACGACAATCAAACCCGGGATATCCACCAGAATATATGACAATGTAGATATTTTGACTAGCCGGGATAATTACCGGCTCCACGGAAAGATTCGTCGGGAAGGCAAGACTGTCAGAGAAATTCCCCAGACTTCCGTTTCCAGTAATCGTTATTGTCTCAAGGATTCCCGGCAGAGGATGCAAAGAATTGCCGCCATAGGCCACAAGGTAGAGATTTTGTCGTTCTCCGGCGATGAAGGATGGTTGCATGTAATTAGCAAGGGGATGATGCGTCTTATGAAGAGTCGTCACCATACCGTTGTTGTCAATCTGAAGCGTCTTGATGATGCCCGTGCTGTTCATATCATCATTATAAGCAACCGCAAAAATACTACCATTCACATGGACGACGTCAGCTTTGGAACAGTACTTCTCACCGAATTTCTTCGTATATAAAACCGGTGAAAAATGGCCAGAACTGTCGATGGAGATCGTGATAATCGCCCCTGTCTCTTTGAGATACGCCTCGCTGTAATCGCCACCAAAGGCTATCCCGTAGACCGACCCGTTGACTAAAAAAATTCTTGACATCTCACCAAAAAAACCCATGGTCTGATATGAATCAATCATGGAGGCACCAATCGTACCATCAGACGTGATCGATACCGTCATGATGAATCCAGCAGGGTTAATGTCAAAATATCGAGACCCATAAGACACAGCGTATAAGCTGTTCCCTAAGGAGATGATATCCGGATAGTATTGATAGTTGCCCACGGGAAACGTCTTTGAGTCAATGATCTCGAACGGTTCAGGGAAGACGCCACTTGAGGGTACACGAAACGTCATAATCGTCGATCCAGGAGCGATAGAAGTACGGTACACGACCGCGAACACATCATTGTAAATGTGAATGACCTTTGGCTCAAGCCATTCCCCAGAGATATTCGTAAACGACCGATTGTCTACCTCAGTGAGCTGCCCATAAAAGGAGGTGCCACCGGGTTGAGAGTTCACCCATTCACGGACAGTGATGGAACTCGTCAAATCGAACTTATGATGATTCGCAATCTCCACATTTTGGTTCTCAGTCGTGAAATTGAGGTATCCATTCGCATTGGGGACGTCAGCGATGAAGGACGCACCGTTCACAGTCCCATTCGTCGGCGGTCGCGCTGAATCAAAAGCAATCGAACCTCCACCGAAGAGTCCCTCATCGAGATGCCACCGTCCTCGAGCATTCGAATATGTCCAAAAGCTTTGAAACGACGAAGAATCAGATGAGGTACCCCAAGTAATGATCGCCTGAAACCGGTAACGATGATCCGCCGTTAACCCATGAAGAGGATAGGTATAATACCCACCTAGAGGAAGAGGCACAATCGGACTGGTGCTTTGAACAGCTGTCAACGGATTTCCCGCAGCATCAATCTCCTGATATACGAAATGAACCTGACCAGGCTGAGGCGTGAAATAGTACTTATATTGCACAAAATTATAATACATCTTCAGCAAGGCAGAGGTCTCGGTCACACCGTTTGACCCTAAGTTCGGATCAAACACCTGCACATACGGCAGGGTAAACGCCGTGATATCCTGAACCTCTTTATCGAGCATCACCGAGTTGGTCGTAAAATCGACGATTTGCACCTCGACTTTTTTATCGGTGAGGTTCACCGGTGAGGTATACACCCATCGCTCACCTATAGTCCATGTGTGAGGCCCAGGGTCGTTTTCTGTTTTTGTCTCATTGAACACCGTCGGAGGATCGGTGTATGTCGAGATGGTAAACCTAATCTGATAATGAGTGAGCGCTTCACCACCCCGGTGTTCAACAATAATCGTGTTAGCGGTGCTTTTATCAAGATATGCAACAAAATTTATCTGGGACGGTTCGACTTGTGATGCGAGCGTCACGAACGGGTTGAGGATGATTATAGACAGGGCGGAGAACATCACGACTGCTAACGAGATGAGAATCAACGTACCTATAATTTCCGCAACTGCATCATCGTAGGTCCGGTGACTATCCTCTCCGCAGTTTTTCGTATCCCTAGACCCCCATCAACATCTTAAATGATAACCAGGTGGTAAATATCATGATAAACACATGCTTGACGCTAGAAGAAAATAGACCGTTTTCAAAGACCCCTGCAACTAAGGCTGATCCAAATGCCTGGACAAGACATGCAAGATAGAAGACACCGGTGACCTCTTGTTGAGAGGCTACACTACCACCGCCCATGATTCCTTGCATCCCGCTGGTGCCCTTGTTTCCCACCATAGCAGGGATGAAGCTGGTGCAGAGGATCAGAACGATAGCAAGGAACACAAACATACCGACATAAATGACGACGACATAAGAGGCCATATTGGCTTTCCGTTCAGCCTCCAACATTTTAATCTCTCGAGCATCCTTAGCCGCGATGTCCAGCACATCTGCGACATTGCCACCACTCTTACTCGCTTCGATGATTAATTGAATTGTTCGGCAGATGGATTTCGTATGGACGCGTTTGGAGAATGCAGTGAGCGCGTCCTCGACGCTGCTGCCCCAGGAGACCTGTTGGGAGATCTTTTGGATCTCAGGGGTGAGGATACCATAGTTGCCCTTGGAGGCAAATAAGATAGCGCGGGTGAAGGTCATCCCTGCGCGACGTGACTCCGCGAGGTCTCGGACGAAATCAGGGAAAATCGCGTCAATCTTAGCAATTCGTCGAGCACGAAGATAACCATAAATCCCATAGATGCCGGCTCCTGAAAGGATTGCGAACACAATGTAGTCTATAGGCCCTCCGAACCCTTTGAACACCCCGAGCATGGAAAGAACGGCCATGATAAGAAAAATCGTGATGAAGGCGGCTGTGACGCCTATTACAACTTTTCGAAGGCTGTCACCTGTCAAATGGAGTTGTTTGATGGAACTCAGTTTTTTTGATTTTTCTTGAGGCTCTGCCATGCTTACGTTGCCTCCGAGAGGATGCGGATGACCACTGCGAATCCAACATGGATTAAGGGAACGACAAGCAAAATGAGGACAAACAGAAAGACATTATTCCAGCCGCCACTAATAATCATCATCAAGGGAATCACGATGAGCAGAAGGAGGACGCCTGCAACGGCAGCAGTGACATAGCTTTCAGCCATGATGCCCAGGGTTTCCATCATCTGTTTCTGCACCTGTCGATTCTCCCACATGTATTGGTCCGCCTTGTGCATGAAATAGGTCTTCAGCGAGCCGCCAGAAGTCACAGTCACGACCATGCCTTGGAGGAATTCTTTGAATCGTTCCGAGGGTGTCCGCTCGATGTTCATCTTAATTGCAGTCAGGATATCATACCCTAGCAGTTCAACATCCCGATAAATCCAAGCGGATTCCTCCATGATTTCGCTATATATCTCTTGTTTGGAGAGGCTTCGGAAGATCTCTGTGGGTGTCACACCCGCTGACGCCATCGCCGAGATGAAGTTGACGGCGTAGGAGAGGTTGGAATCTATTTTCTTTTTCCGCGCTTTTGCCCTTGAACCAGGGCGGGTAAGCAAGATCCCATAGGTCGCAACACCAATGACTCCCGGTAAAATCACGACGAAGACAAATAAACCTGTCCCGATGGTGACATGAAGCGATGGTAAGATAAGAAACACCAATGGGAAAAAGATGCATGCAGAGGCAACAACAGCGAAAAAAGTACTAAGCATGGTATATGAGAGGTATGCCCCAGGTCGAATCTCCATATGCGCAGCTTGTAGCCCTTTCACGAACCGTTCACTGACATGTTCTTCTCCGAACCGTCCGAGATATTTGTAACAGGTCCTCTGATACTTCGTAAGCGCCATTTATCTGCCCTTCTTTCCGGGTTGTTTGCTTTTCGAATCATCAGTGCTTAGGTTTTTTGAATCAGCTGCTAAGGAAGATTCCTGTTTCTTTCCAGGAACATGCATTCGTGAATAATCTTGACCAGGTGACCCGTCGGGTTGCTCACGGTCTTTATTAATCTTCTCCATCAATTCATCGGGGAGTTCAGCGTAAAAAGCGACAATGCGGGCGACTTCCTTGAAAACTCTGATATTACGCTGACGCAACCAGTCAAGGACTTCTACCCGGTGTTTAATTTCGGTGAGCATCTCCTCCTTACTCATGTCGTACTGGTTTCTAATCCGTTCCAAGATGTAGCTTTTCCCGGAGAAGAAGAACGTATCGTCCACGGGATTCCAGCGGAAGACTTCGTTGGTGAGGATTTCCTTCGTGAGAGGATCGATATCGACGATTTCGACAATTTGTTTGCATCGGCGGACGTTTTTTTCACCGATGAGGACGCTTGATTGCAGGATGACGATATCCAAGGATTGAAGCATGACGCGAGGAATCTCGATGGGTTTTCCCTCTAAACGATGGATGAGGGATTCCGTGGAATCCGCATGGACCGTGGAGTATGTCGTATGCCCTGTGGCCATGGCCTGGAATAGGACGTACGCTTCTTTGCCGCGGATTTCTCCGACTAGGATGTACTCAGGTCGTTGGCGGAGTGCAGCCTTCATGAGGTCATAGAGGTCGATTTCTCCTGCGAATTTTTCATTGACGACCTCGCCGAACCCTGAACGGACGGCGCCTGGAATCCAGTTCGGATGGGGGAGGTTGATTTCACGGGTTTCCTCGATGGAGACGATCTTTGATTCCCGGGGTATGAAAAGGCACAAGGCGTTCAAGGTCGAGGTTTTCCCTGAGGCAGTGCCACCCGCGATGAGAGCATTGATTCCGTTTTCGACGGCAAGCCAAAGGAAAGCGACCATTTCAGGGGACATAGTGTTGTATTTGATGAGATCGGTAGCGGTGATAGGGTCTGCGCGGAATTTCCGGATGGTAAATGTGGACCCCTTTGTGGTCACAGCTTTACTTAAGGTCATTTGGATACGCGAGCCGTCCGGCATGGTGGCATCGAGCATCGGTTCTGCAACAGAGATGTTTTTGCCGCATTTTTGTGCGAGTTTTACGACGTAGTTGGATAGTTCGATTTCATCTGTGAATTGGACATTGCTTTTCAGGGATCCAAAGTTGCGGTGATATAAAAAAATGGGGATGGCTGAACCGTCGCAGGAAATATCTTCGATATTGGGGTCCCTCATTAAGGGGTCAATCTTACCATAATTGAGGAAATCCCGTTTCACGTAGTAGAGGATCTTTGTTTTCAGAATATCGTCGGCGACCATCTCGTTTTCTTCGATGACTGTATTTATCCGTTCTCGGAGGTAGAGCTCCATCTTGGAGGGTTCGATTTCCTCCACCATGATGTCGATGGAGTTGATGAGAATGTTTTGAATATTTTTAAGCACTGATGCTTCTTCTTCGTTAAGGTGTGGTTCGATGACTTTGTAGAATTTATCTAGTGAGGTTGAGTCTTTGAGGATTTTGATGTAGGTGAAAGGCTCAAGGACGGGGTAGAAGTCGAGTTCGACGAGGTTTTTTTCATCAATGATCATTTCTTGGTTTGCGAAGACGACGACGCCTTTCTTGCCGCATGATTCGCAGGTGACCTTTACTTTTTCGCCAGGGTTGCCTTCGCACTGGATTTTCGTATGACATTGGGGGCAGGTGGCGGTCTTTTTAATCATGATTGTCCAATGACCTTTTTCATGGTTTCTGCTGGGTTATCTGCGTATTGGGCGATGATGGTCGCGACTTTTTTGAACTCACGGTAGTTTTCTTTGTTCATCCATTCTATGAGGAGGGCGCGGTTTTTGATCTCCTGGATCATTTCTTCTCGAGTGATGTCTTTCTCTGAGCGGATACGTTCGAGGATGTAGCTTTTGCCTGAGTAGTTGAATTTGTCTTCGATGGGGTCCCAGTGGAAGACCTCGTTGGTGAGGATCTCTTTGGTGGTGGGGTCGATGTCGATGATTTCGATGATTTGTTTGCAGCGGCGTGCGCGTTTGTTTTTGACGCGTGAGATGACTTGGATGCAGATGAGGTCGAGGGCTTGGAGCATAATACGGGGGATTTCGATGGGTTTGCCTTCGAGTCTGTGGATCAGGGATTGGGCGGAGTCTGCGTGGACGGTGGAGTAGGTGGTGTGCCCGGTGGCCATGGCTTGGAAGAGGACGTAGGCTTCTTTGCCTCGTATTTCTCCGACGATGATGTATTCGGGTCGTTGTCTGAGGGCGGCTTTCATGAGGTCGTAGAGGTCGATTTCTCCGACGACTTTGTTGCCTACGACTTCGCCGAAACCGGAGCGGACGACGCCGGGGATCCAGTTGGGGTGAGGGAGGTTGATTTCGCGGGTTTCTTCGATGGAGACGATTTTAGATTCTCGGGGGATGAAGAGGGAGAGGGCGTTGAGGGTGGATGTTTTCCCTGCTGCGGTGCCGCCGGCGATGAGGGCGTTGATGCCGTTTTCGATGGCGAGCCACATGAAGGCGACCATCTCGGAGGACATGGTGTGAAATTCGACGAGGTCGGTTGGTGAGAAGGGGTCTTCGCTGAATTTTCGGATGGTGAAGGTGGATCCCTTGGTGGTGACTTCGGTGCTCAGGGTCATCTGGATGCGTGAGCCGTCTGGCATGGTGGCGTCAAGCATCGGTTCTGCGACGCTGATGTGCTTGCCGCATTTTTGGGCGAGTTTGACGACGAAGGCGGTGAGTTGGTCTTCTTCGGTGAATTCGACGTTGCTTTGGAGGCTGCCAAAGTGGCGGTGGTATAGGAAGATGGGGATGTTGACGCCGTCGCAGGAGATGTCTTCGATGTTGCTGTCTTTCATGAGGATTTCGAGTTTGCCGAGTCCGAGGAATTCTTTTTCAAGGAAGTAGATGAGTTTTTCTTTGATTTCTGGGGTGATAGGAATCATGTAGTCGTTGAAGATTTCGTCGACTTTTCTGATGAGGTATTCGTGTCCACCGATCTCTTCGATTTCTATGGTGTGGAAGGGCATGGTGGCGAACGAGGTTTTGAGGAAGGAGAAGAGGCGGTTTTCTTCGTCATTGAGTTGGACTTCGACGAGGATGTAGCGTTTGTCGAGGGAGTCTTGTTCGCGGACGACTTGGACGTAGGCATAGGGTTCTTGCAGGGGGTAGAAGTCGATTTCTTCGATAGCTTGTTGGTTGTAGCCGAGTTGGGTGAGGGTCTGTGTCTTGAGCTGTTGGGCAATGTCTTGGTATTGGACTTGGCCGTCTGGGGCAAGGCCGGCAAAACGGGTGGCGGGCGAGGGTTTAGGGGGTGGGGCTGGTGCCTCGGGGGCGGGTGCGGTTTGAGTTTCTTGGGAAGGCTGAGTGGTATCCAGGGGTTCTTGGGGTGGTTCTTCGACGGGTTTGGTTGGTGTCTGTGGTGTAGGTTTGGGTGTTGGTTCTGCGTCTTTGGGTTGTGTGGGTTGTGGCTGGATTTGGGATGGTTTTTCGGGTGGTTCGAAGGGTTGGTTGGTGATGGTTTCTTTGAGTTTTTGGTCGACCCATGCGGCTTCGTCGGGGTTGATGTCGGGGAGGTATTCTGGGAATTGGTTGATGGCGTCGTCGTCTTTGGGTTGTGTGTCTGGTTGTTGCTGGGTGGCGTCGGGTGATGGTGTGGGCTTTTGGGTTGTGTGTTTGGCGGTTTTTGGTGTTTTATGGCTGGTTTTTGGTGATGCCGGTTTGGGGTCATTTTTTTTGTCTTTGTTTTTAACAAAGAAGAGGATATTTTTCTTGGGGTCGTGTGGTTTTCTATGGAAGGAGAAGGTAGGTTTTGGTGGTATGTCTTCTGTGGGTTTTTGTGCGGTGGTCTTGACTTTGGTAAGGAACTTGTGGTTTTTCTTGGGTTCGCGTTGTTTTCTATGGAAGGAGATTCTTGATTTTATGGGTGTCGTTCCTGTGGATTTTTGTGAAATGGCTTTTTCTTTGTTGAAGAATTGGTGATTTTTCTTGGGTTCACGTGGTTTTCTATGGAAGGAGATCCTTGACTTTGTGAGTGCCGTTTCTGTGGGTTTCTGTAGGATGGTTTTTCTTTTAACGAAGAATTGGGCGTTTTTCCGAGGTTGGCTGGTTGTGTGTTGATGTATTGAGAAGAGGTTGTGTTGGGAGGTTGTTTGTGGTGGTTTGGTGGTTTTTCGTGATCGTTTGGTGAGGATGTCGTCGACGCGTTGTTCGACGGAGGCGGGTTGGATTTCCGATGTCGTTGATGGTGGTGGGTCGCGCTTCGCGTCAGTGTCCTGTGTAGTCTTTTGGTGTTTTTTCAGCATCCCATCTGACCTGGTTCCCATCCGGAGAAATGAAGTTACTATTCTACGCTGTGTACTCGATCGTAACTTGGCATCTCATCCTCAAATTTCTGTTAACGGTAACCGCGTATTTATAACTTTCTTAACGAGTTCAGGTGGTTGTTTACTCCTTATTTTTTCGTAGGTAGAAAGCGGCGGCCAAAGCTCCTAAAATGAAGGGTACGAGGACGATGTAGTAGATGAGGGGGATTCTGTTAAGGATGGAGAGGTAGTCGACGCCGCCAAGGTAGGTGGTGATGAGGGCGACGATAAGGATTGGTGTGATGATTCCTGCGATGAGGGGGAGAGCTTCTCGGTTCATGGCGGTGTTTCGGATGCAGCATCGTTATAGAGGCTTATGAAGATGATGGCTTGAGGGGGGTATTGGGTGTTTTCTTCTCGAGAAACCTTATTAACTCTTGTCGGATTTCCTGGTTAGTCGGGGTGACGTATGGCGCAGAAAACTAATGTACTCATCATGGGTGCGGCTGGGCGAGATTTCCATAACTTTAATGTGTATTTCCGTGGGAATCCTGCTTTTAATGTCGTGGCGTTCACCGCGACGCAGATTCCTGACATTGCTGGTCGGAAGTATCCGGCTGCCTTGGCGGGGTCGTTGTATCCTGATGGGATTCCGATTTTCCCGGAGGAGCGGCTCGCTGAGTTGATTCAGTCGTTGAAGGTGGATTGTGTCGCGTTTTCGTACAGCGATGTTGCGTATCCGTATGTCATGGAACGGTCCTCGATTGTGAATGCGGCTGGCGCGGATTTCTGGTTGCTCGGCCCCCATCATACGATGCTTCATTCCACCAAACCGGTGATCGCGGTGGTCGCGGTGCGGACCGGGTGTGGTAAATCACAGGTGTCTCGGAAGATCTTCCAGTTGGTCAAACAGCGGGGGCTGCGTGTCGCCTCTATCCGGCATCCGATGCCGTATAACACGGATTTGACGACGCAGGTGATGCAGCGGTTTGCGAAGTACGAGGATCTCGACAAGTATGAATGCACGATTGAGGAACGTGAGGAGTACGAGCCGTATATCGATGAGCATGGCGTCATCTACGCAGGGGTCGATTATGAGAAGATCCTGCATGCGGCTGAGGAGGAGGCCGATGTCATTATTTGGGATGGAGGGAACAATGATTTCCCGTTCATCGCTGCGGACCTGTTCATCACGCTTGCTGACCCTCATCGCCCGGGGCATGAGACCTCGTATTACCCCGGTGAGGTGAATGTGCGGTTGGCCGATGTCATTATTATCAATAAGGTGAACACCGCGGACCCTGGCAACATCGAGAAGGTGCGGCTGAACGTCCAGCGGGTGAACCCCAAGGCCCAAATCCTCTTGGGCATCTCGACGGTGTTCGTCAAGGAATCCGACATGATTGCGGGTAAACGCGTGTTGGTCATTGAGGATGGCCCGACGGTGACCCATGGCAGCATGCCGTATGGGGCTGGGATGGTCGCGGCGCGCGAGTACCATGCGAAGGAAGTCATCGATCCTCGACCCTTCGCGGTCGGGTCAATCAAGGCCACGTTCGAAAAATACGGGCATCTCACTAATGTGCTGCCCGCCATGGGATACGGGAAGAAACAGGTCAAGGAGCTGGAGCAGACGATCAACCGTAGCAACTGCGACCTTGTCCTGAGCGGTACGCCCATCGACCTGTCGCGGATCCTGAAGGTGGACCGGCCGGTGCTCCGGGTTAATTACGGTGTCGGCGAACACACGGAAAAAGAGCTGGCTGACATCATCGACGTGTTTCTGAAGGCGCGCAAGCTAACCTGAGCGTTTGCCGATGAGGACGAACTGCGCGAGCAGGGACTCCAGTTGAATATGCTCGTTGCTGCCTTCGACGAGCCTGAATTCGACCTCCCCGGTTTTCTCCATGAGCTGGATCTTCGCCTCATCCGGGATCGTCAGATCGAAGATGCAGCGATGGATCTGCTTGATGATGTCCTCGCCGCTCAACCCGAGATGAATCAGAAGGTCGTACAGCTGGGTGCGTGCAGCGATGAAGTTGCCAGCTAGAGCTGTCGCAATCAGTTTCTTGACGTCCTCGGGGCGTGCGGTGGCTGACGTCTCAAACAAGAGGTCAGCGGTGATTTTTTTATCAAGAACAGCGGCGACCTGCAGGGTGTTGATGGACTTGCGCATGTCGCCACCAGCGATGTGAATCAAGGCCTCCAGGCCGTCCGGGGTGATCTCCAGTTTCTCCTTGGTCGCAATCTTACGGATGTACTTCTTGATGTCCTCCGCTTCCAGGGGTTTGAACCGGAAGACGGCACACCGGGACTGAATCGGTTCGATAATCTTCGAGGAATAATTCACCGACAGGATGAACCGGCAGATGCGTGAGTATTTCTCGATGGTCCGCCGCAGTGCAGCTTGAGCGTCCGTCGTCAGGCTGTCTGCTTCGTCCATGAAGATGATCTTGAAGTCGGCGGCGATGGGAGCGGTCCGGGCAAAATCCTTGATCTTGCCGCGAATAACGCCGATGCCACGTTCGTCGCTGGCGTTGAGCTCATGGAAGTTCAGGGTCCACGTCTGCTCCCCATATAATTCGCGAGCTAAGGCGAGGGCCGCGGTGGTCTTCCCCGTGCCTGCTGGCCCGGCGAAGATGAGGTGAGGCACCGATTTCGTCTTCGCGTACGCCTCGAGTCGTTCGACGATGGACGTCTGTCCCGCGATGTCGGCAAGGCGCCGCGGCCGGTATTTTTCGACCCAAATCTCTTGCATTTTGCTGCGGTATAGCCTTCCTCTGATTAATGCTTTTGGTCACCAGGAGACAAACGACCGTGGTGGTGTGATTTTTCCAGCCAAGCCTTAAATACCAAATATTGACAAACGCTAACATAGAACATGGAGAAGAGACCTGTCCACCACACCATCCTCATCATCCTCGCGTGCGCCATCATCATCAGCCTCCCCTTCATCACCCTCATCACCAGCCTCGGCGCAGACACCTTCCTCGACTCCTACCGCCACCCGGATCAATTCACCTACCGTAAAAGCACTGCCCTCAACCCCCTTGACACGAACGCCGCCTACCTGGTCACCGAAGACGCCACCCCCACCACCCTCCACCAAGGAGACACCATCCTCTACCGCACCCTCGACGGCATCCAAACCGGTACTATCAGCGCACTGGCCACCAGCCACGGCACCCTCGTCTGCCTCGTCGCCTCCAACGCCAACGACACCATCATCCACCCCTGGGACATCGTCGGACGCATCACCGCCACCCTCCACGACGACCCCTGGACCCTCCTCACCCTGCACCTCTGGGACCTCACAACCCACACCCTGAACCCCTGCGCCCTCCTCAACATCTAAAACAAAACCACTCAAAGAAAATTCTTTTAAGTCACGACCGTTACCCCCTCTACTGGGGGTCATTATGAAATTCATCCCGAACACACCCGTCAAAGACGCCATGCTCCACGAGATAGGACTCACCTCCATCGACGACCTCTTCGCCGACATCCCACCCCAGCTGCGCACCCACGGACTCACCCTCCCCGCCGGAAAAAGCCAACAAGACGTCGAAACCCACCTTCGCACCCTCGCCACCCACAACAAATCCTTCTACGACCTTCCCAGTTTCCTGGGAGGCGGCATCAAACCACACTACCTCCCCGCCGCCGTCAAAGCCGTCATCAGTCGCTCCGAATTCTACACCGCCTACACCCCTTACCAACCCGAAGCCAGCCAAGGATTCCTCCAAGCCATCTTCGAATACCAAAGCATGATCGCCGACATCACCGGCATGGACATCGCCAACGCCAGCCTCTACGACGGCGCCACCGCAGTCGGCGAAGCCGCCCTCATGGCCGCCCGCATCACCAAGAAAAAAACCATCCTCATCCCCGCCAACCTCTCCTGGGAAAAGAAAAGCATCCTCAAAAACTACACCCACGGCGCAGGAATCACCACCACAGAAATCGCCTACGACACCCACACCGGAACCCTCAACCTCGACGCCCTCACCAAACACCTCACCAACGACATCGCCGCCGTCTACATCGAAAACCCCAACTACTTCGGCATCTTCGAAGAACATATCCACGACATCACCAACCACGCCCACGCCAAAGACGCCCTCGCCATCGTCAGTATCGACCCCCTCACCCTGGGCATCATCCAAAGCCCTGGCGAGTACGGAGCAGACATCGTCATCGGCGAAGGCAAAGCCCTCGGCAACCCCATGGACTTCGGCGGCTCCACCCTCGGCATCCTCGCCTGCCGCCAAGACTACATCCGCCAACTCCCCGGCCGCATCATCGGCATGACCAAAGACCAAGACGGACACACCGCCTACTGCATGACGTTCTCCACCCGCGAACAACACATCCGCCGCGAAAAAGCCACCAGCAACATCTGCACCAACGAAGGACTCAACATGCTCGCCACCGCCGTCCACCTCGCCTGGCTCGGCAGCACCGGCCTCACCGAACTCGGCACACGCAACCTCCAAGCAGGACACGACCTCAAGAAAGCCATCACCACCATCAAAGGCTACACCGCACCCTTCACCGGAACCACCTTCAACGAATTCATCATCCACCACCCCAACGCCAAACAAATCAACGTCTCACTTCTCCAAAAAGGAATCCAAGGCGGCCTCCTCCTCGAACCCTGGTTCCCCGACCTCAAAGACACCATACTGTTCGGCGTCACCGAACTGCACACCCCAGATCACATCAAACGTCTCCTCAATGCCCTCCCGGAGGTCGCGTAACATGTACCGCAGCGCACGCTATCACGAACCCCTCCTAAGAGATATCCAAGAAGGACACACCTGCTTCCCCCTCCCTAAAGTCAACGTTCCAACAACACTCCAACGAAAAAACCCCGTCTGTCTCCCGGACCTCGAAGAACTCCAACTCATGCGCCACTACCTCCACCTCAGCCAAATGAACTACGGCGTCGAAAACGGGATGTACCCCCTCGGCTCCTGCACCATGAAATACAATCCCAAACTCTGCGAAGCCATCAGCCAATGGGACGCCTTCACCCTCACCCACCCCTACCAAGACCCCAGCACCATCCAAGGGACGCTCCAACTCATGCATGAGCTGGAACACATGCTCTGCCAAATCACCGGCATGGACGCCATCACTCTCCAACCAGCCGCAGGAGCCCAAGGAGAATTCACCGGACTGCTCATCGCCAGAGCCTACCACGATCACCGACATGACACTACCCGCACCGAGATCATCCTGCCCAACACCGCACACGGCACCAACCCAGCATCCGCCAGCATGGCAGGCTACTCCGTCATCGAAATCCCTTCCACCTCTGAAGGCACTGTGGACCTCGACGCACTGAAAAAAACCGTCTCAGAACACACCGCCTGCTTCATGCTCACCAACCCCAACACCCTCGGCATCTTCGAATCCGAGATCGAAGAGATCGCCAAGATCGTCCACGCCAAAGGCGCCCTCCTCTACTACGACGGCGCCAACCTCAACGCCATCCTCGGCAAGGCACGACCCGGCGACATGGGCTTCGACATCGTCCACATCAACCTCCACAAGACCTTCTCCACGCCCCATGGCGGCGGCGGCCCCGGCTCAGGACCTGTCGGTGTCAAAAAACACCTCGAACCCTACCTCCCCATCCCCCGCATCATCAAGAAAAAAGATACCTACGCGTTCTCCTACGACTACCCACAATCCATCGGCAAGATCAAAGCCTGGTACGGCAACACCTCCGCCCTCATCAAAGCCTACACCTACATTCTCCTCATGGGCGGGGACGGACTGACCGAAACAGCAGAAATCGCAGTCCTCAACGCCAACTACATGAAACACAAACTCGTCGCCTCAGGCCTCTACGACCTCCCCTACCGATCACTGCGCAAACACGAGTTCGTCCTCAGCGCAGACCGCCTGTTAACCACCAAAGGCATCCGCGCCCTTGACATCGCCAAACGCCTCCTGGATTACGGCCTCCACCCCCCTACTGTGTACTTCCCACATATCGTAAAGGAAGCCCTCATGATCGAGCCGACAGAATCGGAATCCAAACAAACACTTGATGTCTACATCCAAGCCCTCATCACGATTGCACAAGAAGACGCTTCCCTCAGTAAGGCGGCTCCCCATGAAACTGCGGTCCGCCGCATCGACGAAGTCGGCGCCGTCAAAAACCCAATCCTGACCTGGAAAGCTCTGGAAAAAACGGTCGTCACCCCTGAAAGAGGAGTATAAATAAGTTCAGGGTGACAACAGCCCAAATTCACTAGTCTTAGTGGACATTCTTACAAAAAACCCCCCGAATATTGTATAAATTTATATATTAGCAGGCTTATCGCGTCAGTCGGGGAGTGATCTTATTCCGAAAGTCAGTAAACGCCAAAAGGAACTGGACGAAAAAAAAGTCGTCGCAGAGCTTCAGAGTAACGCAAACGAAAGCATTGACAAGCTCGCGAAACGATGCGGGTTTTCTCGACAAAAGGTATGGAGGATTATTAAAAAACTGGAAAGCAATAAAACCATCTGGGGCTACCACGCAGTCGTCGATACCGAAAAACTTCAAGTGAAGGAGTACGTCCTCTTACTCAAAAAAACCAACAAACCGGTCTCTGACCTTGTCAACCTCATTATCTCACGAGAACTCGAGAAACAGGCCAAGGACATCGGAGTCACTATTGAAACAAGCAGCTACCTTCACGGCTCATTCGACTGGATGATCACCTTCATCACTGAAGACATCAAACAGGCAAAACGATTCGTTGAAGTCTTCAACCGACTCTATCAGAGCTACGTCGGTGAAATCTTCCTTTTAGAAGAAATCTTCCCGGTGAAAACCTGCGGCATCCTCAACCCGCATGCGGACCGCCTCAAAGACTTCGCCTAAGCAGACCGCAACGACCGAAGCGTCCCAGAGGTGCGCTGAGTCACGATGCGAATAGGATGATCGTTGACGTCCCGTATTGAACTAAGCGATTCCATGACCGTATCGCGGTACCGCTGGCTACAACGGATGATACCACCAGCTGGAGAATAATCGAACACCCGGAGGCCTATCTCCGAGGCTTGGCGTCCGATGCATTGTTCAATGTGTCGTTTCAAGGTTTGGAAAAATACAGCCTCCGGGATGCTGGCTGCGTCACCTTGGTCCAGACGATAAAGGATGTAACGGTACCGACGAAAGCGAATCCAGCAGTCCCCCGTGACCTCGTTTCTTATGTTATTCCGACTCGATGCGCGGCGCGAGGAGGTACGTCACATGCCCGTTCTTCTCCGCGATATCGAAGTCCACGCGAATAGGGTTATCATTCCCTAGATTGATCGTAATCGGATCTTCACTGCGGACAGCCTTGATCATATTGCTAAAATAATCAATAGAGAACAAGCTACGGAACTTCCCAGGCGACTGCAGCTCCACGAGCATCTCCTTCGGTAGCTTAAGATCGACAGTATCGGTGTCACCCTCAGCAGATAACTCGAAGCACTCCTTATCGATGTTCAACGCGAGGTGATCAGAGACCGCCTCAGAAGCCCGAACACCCTTGCTCAGTTCCCCAGCCCTCACGATGGCTTTCGCAGGAAGGTCCAAATGCGGGACCTTAGAATCCGGCATGCCCGCGGTATCAATCAGCCCCATACGGCGGACGAGGTTACCGATCTTCACAATGAGCCGATTCGTCTCCTCATCATATTCCAATGTGACCATATCGCCGGCTGAGGCGAGCTTCATGATTCCGCTGAGTTTATCAAGATCGATACCAAGCTCCATATCGGTTGCCTTGTATTCTTCGAACGCGGAATTCTTCAACTCAAGATCAACCATAGCCACATGGGCAGGGTCTACAGCACGCAACGACAGACCTTTCGGGGTGAGATTGAATTTCGCTTCGTTCACCAAAGGTGATGTGACTTCGATGATGCCTTTGAGAATGTCAGACTTCACTTTAGCTGTAAACATCCTAATTGCCTCCCCATTGCTCTTTGTCGGTATCGCAAAGAATACCATGCCGGCTATTTAATGATGACGGTTTTCTTTTCCTCATTTTTCTCCTTTATCACCACACTGATGAGTACGTCGGCTATATTAAGTTACTATGCTGAAATATTTACTAAAGAGGGTTGATACAGTAGGAAAAATTCCGCACGATTCTCCGGGGTGTAAACGACGACCTTCTCCGCGAACAGCGGCTGTGCGTCATTAATCTGCAATGGTACGTAGGCAAGGCGTGCTGCGTCTGCATGTTGAGCCTGCTGGAGCGCGGTGAGGACGGTCAGGTTCACAGGGTCCTCAGCACTGCCGGTGTGCCCATGGGTATAATTCAGCCAGCGATGTAGGTCTTCGCCTGATCTCCAACTTGTGTTGTCGCGAGGCCATGGTCGAATCCTCCATACTTCCTTATAGGCGAGCGGTAGTCCAAAGGCACCCTTCGTTGACACCATGATGTATTCGGTGGAACAGGTTATTTGTAAGGATGTGGCGGAGGGCATTTGGATAAGGAGTCGGGTGTCAGTATATGCAGCGTTCAGAGTCTCTAAATATGAATTCAAGGTATGAGCTGTAGCTTTTAACTCCGCGGTCCGCTCCCAGACGCTTCCGTAGGCACCACCGAGGATAATAATGAGGAGGAGACTGCTAGCGAGAAACAATCCGAGATTGGAGAGAGACAACCCTAATACGCCATGAGTATCAGGTGATAACCGCAACATAAGGTCCCTCGGTGGTCGTCAGCATCTGCAAGGTTACATGGTAATGCCCTGGTGAAAATTGTGCCCAGCAGGTTTCATTTGCTCCGCAGAATCGAACAGAGGCGTGGTTTACAACGATTGAGCCGTCTGTAAGAAGGTAGAAATAATTCGCGCTCGTAGCGTCGTTATGGAGAATTGAGGAATTGGTATCTGGCAGGCCACCCAACACCAGCATCTGGATGGAACGAGGCACGTCGAGGTCGACAGTGACAACGGCTTGTGTGTCTGCGTAACTGTATATCTGTGAAGCTGACGAGACTAATTGATGGATGTCTCCGGAGAAACGTAGGTATCCTTGGTCGGTGAGCGACTCATGGGTGGTGTTAGATAAGAACAGGATAGCGACACTGAAGGCGACGATGACTACGAGGAGGTAGACGGGGAGACCGACTATAGCTGATTGTTCTTTGATGAACTGTGATAGTGGCATGAATTGGTTCCTCCCAGATTTGTATGTCTTTGAATAAAATCGGACAATAAGTATTTATCGGTCTGAATATATTACATGGTCAGGGAGGTTGTGTGTTTGAGGTACAAGGTGGGTATTATTCAGGAGGAATCGGCGGTGATCGGGCTGCCGTTAAGGCTGGTGGTCTCGTTGGTGATCGGGTCGGTGGCTTTGGCGTCGATTCTTGCGTTCATGGTGTCGATGGGAGTGATTGCTCAGCCGTTGGTTGTGTCGGTGACTCCCATGGTTGGGACGATTTCGGGGAATGGTTCGCAGAATGTGACGTTTCTTGTCTCGGTTGCGGAGCGTTCTGGTCATGCGGTCGATGCGGCCACGGTGATTTTGTCGGGTCTTGGGGGCGCGGGTCTGGGGAGGACTGATGCGTCGGGGAGGGTGTCGGTGCTGCTTGCGGTCTGTCTTCAAGAGGGTGTTTCTGAGGGGTATTTGGAGGTCCGGGTGTCGGCGCCGTCGCATCCTCGTTGGCGGCAGGATGGGATGGTGAAAATCATCCGTCCTGAAGTTTAAGTGGTATGATGATTTGAAATGATACTTTTATTACCCTGGGGTTAATGTGAGGTGATTTGGATATGGTTAGGTGGTTGACGGGCGTATGGCTACGAAAGAGGATGTTGTGAAGGGTTTTGCTTCGATGAAGGCTCGGTTGCAGGATTCCGTGTTGAAAGAGAAGGTCAAGGATGTGACGCGGACGATACAGTTTTCATTTCCTGATCTGGCTGCAATGTATGTGGTGGATGTGGTGAAGGGCGAGGTTGTGGTGGTGAAGGAAGGGGTGGTGGAGAAGCCGGATATGTTGGTGACGATGAAGAGTGAGGAGTTTCTCGGTGTTGTTAGTAGGAAGGTCAATCCTGTGATGTCGTATATGACGGGGAAGATTAAGGTGAAGTGTGCCCCAGAGGATCTGATGATGTTGCAGAAGATGTTATCGTAGGGTTGGGGTGGTTGTCACCCTTCGGCTGAAGGGGTTGGATGGGGTGTTGGAGTGGGGTATTGTTCTTGTGAGGTAGCAGGATAGATTTATATATAAGATGCTTCATATTATTATGTAGGGCATTTGTCTGTTTTTGTGGGTCAGTGATTATTATGACTTGCTGTAAAATCTGTCAACAGGAGATACGTCAGGTTCCCGTTCGGAAAATCGAGGACGTCTTCATCGTGGAAGAGTACTGTCCATGCTGTGATGAGTCCACGTTCCGGTACGTGCCGATCTCCTAGGTTGCCTCTTGATGTTTGTCTCGTCGGGGGTTTTGAAAGGATGTCAGGTCGCGAGGAGGCATAGTTTTTTTTATACCAAGTGTGTTCTTGTGTTTTGTACAACGACTGTGAGGGGCTGATGTGGAGAAGAGGGAATCCTCGTTGAAAAGTCATGAGGAGATCGTAGCGCTGTTTCGTGAGCTTGAGGAGATCGAGCAGCGGCTTCGCGCCTCTGATTCCTTAGAGGCCCCTGAGGAGTCGTCGGTGGTACATTCGCCGGCGCTGGAGGTGGTTTCTGAAGAGACTTTGCCGTCTGTCGAAGAACCACGGTTGAAAAGTAAGCGGTCTCGTGGTCGTCGTACACCGGTTTTCAAGCGGCAGAAGCTGTTTGAGATTGAAGAACTGCCGGAGGAATCCGATCTTCCTTCGATTGTCAATCCTCAGAGTACTTTTCATTTGCGGCTCAATGACGAGGGGGTCCTGTGTGGGTTTGATCAGCCGAAACCGAAACCAGAACCCTTGAGGCTTCCTTTCCGTCGGAAAGCGCAAGAAGCCGGGGGCGAGGAGGCTGCGATGCCGTCGGGTCGGTTCGGGAGGCTTCGTGCGCGGTTCTCTCGGAAGAAGGGATCGTCGGAGGCAGGGTCGTCAAAGGTGTCAAAACTTTTTGGGGGACTGAAGGGTCTTCGAAAAAATCGTTCGAAGGACTGAGCAGGGTTACGCTAATCGGTAGACGGGGGATTGTTCTTGGTTTTGGGAAGCGTCAAGTTTGCCTTCTCGGGCGAGCCATCCGAGGGCTTCGAGGCAGTCTTTTTCAGAGAGGCGTGAGAGGCGAGTGAGGTTCTCTAAGGATATCTCACCCCAGATGTCCAGGGCGCGCCAAATCATCCCTGCGTATTTACCGATGGTTTGGATGAGGTTGGATTCTCCAAGTCGATAGCTTTTAGTCTCTTGAAGGATCTTGTTTTCTCGAGCAAGCCAGCCTATCGCAATATAGAGTTCGTCGTGACGTAGTGTGGTCATCGTTTGGAGTTTCTCCTCGGTGAGTTCTCCGTTGGTGTTCAAGGCTTGCCAGACCTTTCCTGCGTTGGTGCCGTACGACGAAGTTAGCGCGGACATGTTTCTCCTACGTCCATGATAGCTCAAGAGAATAAATACATTACGTTCGTGTGTGTTGTTGATGAAAAAATTAAATGGTCGTGCGTGTTGCGTGTTGTTATGAAGGTCAGTCCATCTGTTCATCCCTCGTCTTTTGTTGCTCCAAGTGCGGTCATCATTGGAGACGTGCATATCGGCAGTCAGTGTGGCGTGTTTCCTCAGGCGGTGATTCGTGGTGATCAGAACCGTATCGAGATCGGGGATGGGTCAAATGTGCAGGATTGTTGTGTCTTGCATGCGGATGAGGATCATAGGTTGACGATTGGGCGGAATGTGACGGTCGGTCATGCGGCGGTCGTGCATGGGGCGACGATTGAGGACGACTGTCTCATCGGAATCCATGCGACGGTGTTGAATGGCGCGCGGATCGGGGCTGGTTGTATCATTGGCGCGTGCGCGTTGGTGACGGAGGATTGTGTCGTTCCGTCTGGTAGTCTCGTGTTGGGCATCCCGGGGAAGGTCGTACGGCAGGATCCTAAGTTCCTATTGACGGCTCGTGAGAACGCAGAGGTTTATCGTCGGATCTCAGCGAATCATAAGGCTGGTGAGTACGTGGTCGTCTCGGGAAAACAGTGAGACGGCATCGTCAGTCTGCGTCGTTCTTTTTCTTTGAGCTGCTGAGGTCGGAGACGGCGAGCAGGTAGCCGCGTGCGCGTTCGGCGAGAGGGTATTGATAGACTGCGTCCCAGAATTTCTTGGAGTGGTTCGGGTGGCAGAGGTGGGCGAGCTCGTGGATGAGGATGTAGTCTTTGACCCATCTGGGGAAGGTTTTGACTTGTGTGGAGATGCGGATGGTGTGGTCGGCATGGGTGCAGCTGCCGAAGCGTTGGTGTTGGTTGTCGACGAAGCGGATGGAGAAGGAGAGGGACCCGTGGAAGTATTTTTGGTTTAATTCCTGTGCGCGCTCGGTGAGCCATCGGTCGCTTGTGGTGTGGGTGTCTCGTTGTTCGTTGCGTTCGTGGCGTTTGACCATGCGGGCGACCCAGCGGTCTTCTTCGTCGTGTGGCATGCCGGCTGGGAGGTAAATCCAGAGGCGACCGTCGCAGTATTTCGTCTGGATGGTCTTTCGTCTCCGTTTACTGCGAATAATCGTGATGTCCTCAGAGAGCATACTCAAAGGGGGGGGAAGGTGCGCGGCTGTTATAATGTTTTTTCTCGAATAGCAAAATGAGAAAAGAAGAAAAATGAAAAGGAAAAAAAGAAGGGTGTTTAGTTGAACGGTGATAGGTCGATGGTGCGGATGCGTTGCACGTGGCCGAAGAAGAAGGTGTGTTCGCCGCCGAGGAGTGGGCGGTAGCGGTGGATGTAGATGCCGTAGAAGTTGTGCATGAACCCGATCTGTCGGCCGTCGACGTTGCGGATGGAGAAGGGTCGCAGGTCGATGACGAAGGTGCGGCTTTTCATGAAGGGGTTGCCTTGGTTGCCGTACATCCAGAAGGTGTTGGGGCGGTAGAAGCTCATCTTCATGTTGGGTTTGGTGAAGAGGCGGTTCATGGTGCCCATGCTGATGACCATGGCTGTGGTGCGGACGCTGCGTAAGGCAAGGATGTGGTGTTCAATCGTGGCGCGGACGATGCAGTGATGGAGCCAGCGGAAAAGGGGATGGTCGCGGAATTTTTGTAGGTAGCTGTTGACGAGTTTGTTCATGCTGTCGAGGCTTTTGACTTTGGTGAGGTCGTTGAGGAAGTTGGCGTAGGCGCGTTCGTCAGCAGTCGTGAAATCGAGGGCGTTTGAAACGGTGGTAGTGTTTTCGGCTGCCTTTTGTGCGATGGCGGGTGCCACCGAAAGGCTTGTCATGAGGAGGACTGCGCTTATCGCAAGGAGTGCTGTTCGCGTTTTCATGGGTCTTACCTCGACTTCGAGAATAATATTAGCTTACGAGTATATTAACTTAAGTATTTATATAATTTTCGACTTTTGCCTGGTTTTTCGCGTCAGGAGAAAGTTAGTAATGAATAGAGGTGAAAAAGGGAGAAAAAAGAGTGAGAGATGGGTGGTGGTCTTATTTGAAGGGGGTGAGGCTGATGGCGTGGATGTGGTCGACGGATCCTATGAAGAAGAGGTAGGAGTTGCCGGTGAGTTTGCTTTCGTGGTCAAAGTAGATGCCGTGGAAGCCGCGCATGAGGCCGGCTTGGGGTCCGATGAGGCGTTTGCCGATGCCGAAGGGGTGGCGGTCGATGATGAGGGTGCGTCCTTTGAAGAGTTGCGTGCTGCTGCGGTAGTGCCAGGCGCTGAGTCGGTCTTTGATGACCGTGATGGTGTTGTGGCGTAGGGGGTTGTAGCGGTGGTAGGCGCCGTAGCTGATGACGAAGTGGGTGCTGGTGGGTCGTCCGGTGTTTTTGCTGAGGGCGCCGTTGCCGATGGGGATGCCGAAGAAGTAGAAGATGGGGTTTTTGTTCCAGATGGTTCTGATGCGGTCTCGGAGTGCTTCGATGACGGGGAAGCGGCTGTCGTCTTTGCTGTTGAGGATTTGTTTGAGTTTGGCGCCGAACTCTTGCATGGAGCGGGAGTCTTGGGCGGCTCTGTCGATTTTGTCGAAGAATGCTTGGACAGCTCCTGCCTCTTGATCTTGGAGGCTGATGGGTTGGGTGGCGAGGACGGGCAGGGATCCTGCGAGGAGAAGGAGGGTGACGCCTGCAGCAAGGATGGCTTTAGTGGTAATCTTCATAGAGTGAACCTCTGGGTTTTCTATTAGTTTGGTTATTTATATATTTTTTGGAAAATAGTTGGGAGGTCTTCCTTGAGGAGAGGGATGGGTTATTTGGGTGTTCTCAGGAGATGTAGGGTGTGGTGTTGCTGGTGTCGAAGCCGGGGACGAGTTCGATGGTGCGGGGTCTGTTGGCAGGGGTTTTGGTATGGGTCGGTGGGAGGAGGTGGGGGAGGAAGGGTTGGATGTCGGTGGAGAACTGGGTGATGGGGTGGTCTTCGCCGAATTGGTGTTTGCAGATCTCGTAGGTTTTTTGCCGTACGGTGTCTTCGTCGAGGAAGCCGCAGGCGTGGATGTATTCGTGGAGGAGGACATGGAAGAGGTAGGGTCGGAGGAGGCTGCGTTTGGTTTTGAGGAGGCGTTGGATGGGTGCGGTGTTGACGATGATGATGTTGGATCCTGTGGGGAAGTAGCCGCCGATGAAGCCGTGTGTGGTGGTGTCGAGGTCTTGGAGACCGAGCATGAGGCCGGCGCGGGAGCGTTTGTCGACGTTCCAGACGGTTTGTTTGACTTCTTCGAAGATGTCGATGAGGTCGGCTCGGAGCGCTTCTTGGTCGTTGATGGTGTTTTTCATGGGGTTGATTCCTAATTGGTAGTCTTGAATCATACAGATATTAACGATTGTTAATATAGGTTCCGGTTCTCGATGCACCGTAAAACAGGAGAAGAATGAACGTACTTCACCAAACTGTGGTTCAGTACACCCGCCAGCGGTGCTCGCATTTGGTGCACGTGAAGATGCGCGTCTCTGGCTCATCGCTTGCGCGCGTCTGACGCAGCACCCAGAACGCCTCGTTATGACCGCACTTCGGACACTCCACCCGGGTCTTAGGCAGGATGTCGATCTTCTTTTCCAAGACGACCATCTCTTTGGTCTTCTGTTTTTCGACAACGATCGAGGACCCGGATTTCTTCTTCTCCGCGCCGCACTTCGAACAGACGAGCTTGTCGCCTTTCGGCAACATCAGGCACTTGCATTTCTCACAGTATTCCATCTTACATCACCTTCACGGTCTCATGGATGATCTTCTCATGGTCAAACGCTAGTGTTGGCAACGCAGTCAACGGAAAATACCGCAGGGCCTGGACCTCATGATCGCCAGCCAAGGTACCACCGACCACCTCACAATAAAACACGACAGAAACGGTATGTCCACGGGGATCACGACCAGGATCGGAATACACACCAGCCAAACCACTCGGATGGACGAGCAGACCGGTCTCCTCCGCCACCTCGCGGCGCACCGCTTCTTCCACCGTCTCACCGTATTCAACGAAGCCGCCGGGCAACGCCCAACAGCCCTTGAACGGATCGAACGCCCGCTGCACCAACAGAATCTCGTTGGCACGACGCACAACCCCATCCACCGTCAAACGAGGCACACGAGACATCACACCGGAAAACCACCGCACCACATATAAATCTTTACGAGCGAAATCAGCGCCTCAGACCTGCCATCGCACATGCATCGCATCTGCATACCTAGCTACAAACCAGCAATAAAAGAACGACACCCCATACAACTCAACGGAACGGGATGCAACACAATGCGCAAAGACAAACGTGAGGACATCATCACCATCAGTATCATCTCAACTGTCATCGTCCTCTGCCTTGTAATCAACGCCATCGGCGCCCTATGACTTCTGTCAGCTTTTTTCATCCGGAGTACGACATGACAGCGAAAAACGCGCCTCATGCACCTCGCCGACGCCCTTCAACGACGCCAACAACCCCACCAAGACGTTTGAGATAATCGACTCTGGAAACTCCGTCAACGGAATCTCCTTGCCGTTCACAGTAATCGACACCGACGACCGAACGGACCGCTGCTTTTCAACAGCCTCTTTAATCACCCGGACCGCGTCGTCCACATCCCCCGAACACCGGGCAATCGTATTCGCACGCTCCGGACACTCACCCACCCTTATCTTCGGAATCCATGCATCCTTCACCCCTTCCACTAAAATAAGATCGATTTCACCAAGACCACTATCGGCCAACACATACCGCATCTGTTGCATTGACAACGCACGTGGCACGAAGAAATCAGTCTCACCTTTCCCAGAGAACACCACGACCGAGGCTCCGGCCTTCCGCAACACATCGGTATCCTTCCCGGCCACATCCAACGATAACTCATGCTCAGAACACTTCACCGCAGCCACACGCAGACCCTCCGCAACCAACCGCGGAATCACTGCTGTCAGCAACCGCGTCTTCCCCGAATCAGAAAAACCATACACACCAACAACAGTCACTTCTCCCATGCCTCCACGCAACCCCCACAGTAAATTTAACCCTTTCCACCAACCGAAACACAAATAGGAAGACTCCTCATGCAGGATACCCGACCATGAAACGGGAAGTCCTCGGACTCGGCATCTCCATCATCGCCGTCTCCTTCGCCAGCATCCTCATCAAACTCTGCAGCCCCACCACCGCACCACTCGCCATCGCCCTACTCCGCCTCCTCTTCACCGTCCTCCTGCTCACCCCCGTCATCCTCCTTAGACCCACCATCAGGAAAGAAATCCGCAGCCTCCCCCGCAAAAGCCTGCTCATCATGATCGGCATCGGCGCCATCCTTGCCGCCCACTTCAGCCTCTGGATCACCTCCCTAACCATGACCTCCGTCGCCAGCAGTGTCATCCTCGTCACCGCCCACCCCATCATCGTCGCACCACTCTCCTACTTTTTCCTCCGAGAACGCCTCTCCCCCCTGAACGCCCTCGGCATCAGCATCAGCCTCGCCGGCGTCCTCCTCCTCGTCACCGGCAACCAAAACGCAGGCATCGACACCCTCCAAGGTAACATCCTCGCCTGGCTCGGCGGCGTCGGCGCCGGCCTCTACATCCTCGGCGGACGCCTCATGCGCAAAACCGTCAGCCTCTTCTCCTACGTCCTCATCGTCTACAGCGTCGCAACCGTCATCCTCGCAGCCCTCGTCCTCCTCCTCCAAGTCCCCCTCACCACCATCCCACTCCGAGACATCGGCCTCATCCTGCTCATGGCCCTCATCTCCGGCATCTTCGGACACACCCTCTACAACTGGGCGCTCGGCCACATCACCGCCAGCGTCGCCAGCGTCGCCTTACTCGGCGAACCGATCGGCGCCTCACTCCTCGCCTTGGCCATCCTCGGCCAAATCCCACCCGTCTTCACTCTGATAGGAGGCGCCATCATCCTCCTCGGCATCTACCTCACCACCCGACCACCACAACACATCACCGAAGGTGAAATCGTCCCATGAGAGACATCAGCGAACTCATCAGCACGACCGAACGCTACCAATCCGTCATCGTCCAGAAACGCTTCACCAGCAAGAAAAACACCGTCGCATACGTCATTATCAACGGCAGCCCCCGCGTCCTCAAATGGTACGTCCCCGGCCTCAAATCTAACATGGACACCGAAGCCAGCGTCCTCAGTCAAGCCACGGCAGCCTCCCGCATCCCACCTCTCCTCGACAAAGACACGGACAACAACGTCCTCATACTCGGTTACATCGCCGGCACCAACCTCTGCGACGCCCTCACCGACCCCCACCGCAGCCTCCAAGACAAACGCCACCTCCTCTCCACCACCGCCCTCTGGTTCGCCACCTTCCACGAAGTCTTCAAAACCACAGAGACCTTCCGACTCAGAGGCGACCCCAGCCTCAAAAACTTCATCCTCAAGGACGACAAAACCATCTGGGGCGTCGACTTCGAAGAATCCCACACCGGCAACCCCGTCGACGACATCGCCGGCCTCTGCGCCTCCCTGCTCACCACCGACCCCATGTTCACCGCAGAAAAATACGAACTCACCCGCCACCTCATCGCCAGCTACCGCAGCCTTGTCACCTGGCCGGTCGAAAACACCAGCCAAGCCGTCTCCTACGCCATCCTCGAACGCATCCAATGGCGCCCCACCCAAGAACAAGAACTCCGCACCGCCGCCGCCTCCATCAAAAAACACGGTCTCCACCAAAAAGGACATGAACTCCACTCTCCACCGTCAACCAGTGGATAATACTTATAAAGTACTGGAAGATGTAACGACTCGGACACCTATGGGGAAGGCAACCATCATTCTCATCACCGGAGCCATAGTCGTACTCCTCCTCGGTAGCCTCAGCACCCTCTACGTCGCACAACACACCACCCAAACCACCACCGACACCATCACCATCAACCACACCACCTACTCCCTCACCCAACTCCTCACCACCATCACCCCACGCACCTTCACTGACCTTAACTACACCGGCATCGCCCTCGACAACCTCATCCGCACCACCAACATCACCAACCCAGAGACCCACCAATACATCATCACCGGATCTGACGGCTACCAAAAAACCGTCACCTGGGACAACCTCCAACACGGCCTCCTCACTGCCCAACGCATGACCGTCTTCACCGACCTCCCCAAAGCCTTCTTCGTCAAAGACGTCATCACCATCGAGGCAAAAACATGAAACACCTACGACTCATCACCGGCGTCATCGCCCTCGGCAGCCTCTGGGGCTTCAGCGAATGCATCATCGGCGCCTGGCTACGCGACGCCAACCTCCCCGCCGGCGCCATCCTCACCGCCATCATCGCCATCGGCCTGATGGCCTTCAGCAAAACCATCTTCCCCCAACGCGGCGTCCCACTCACCATGGGCCTCATCGCCGGAACACTCCGATACATCAACCCCGTCCCCATCGGCACCTGCATCATCTGCTCCGCCATCGCCATCATGGGCGAAGGCCTCCTCTTCGAACTCCTCTGGATCAAAATACCCAACGACTTCCGCCACACCCAAACCATCCCCCTACAAGCCTGCCTCGGCATCATCTCAGGCTACCTCATCTACGTCGGCGGCTACACCATCACCCAAATCCTCACCCCCGCCCTCTCACCCGCCGGCTTCGACGCAAGCAACCTCATCGCCTTCACCCCCCAAATCCTCGCCAGCGGACTCCTCCCCGCCATCATCGCCGCCTTCACCCTCCCCACCGTCCTCGCCCTCACACGACTCCCTCTC
>Ga0209777_10001236_pt1 | contig 38126 bp, 55 predicted proteins | sample FrelakmetHBP12HB_FD_187147 | JGI IMG/M metagenome (GOLD analysis project Ga0209777, IMG submission 187147) | Freshwater lake sediment microbial communities from the University of Notre Dame, USA, for methane emissions studies -HBP12 HB (SPAdes)... | ecosystem: Environmental > Aquatic >...
TGGCTCTGGCTCTGGCGATGTATTTTCATATATTTAGAGATGAGTTAGGCAGAATTATCCATCGCCAGAGCCAGAGCCATAGCCATCGCCAGAGCCACAGCCATAGCCATAGCCACAGCCATAGCCATCGCCACAGCCACAGCCATAGCCATAGCCAGAGCCACAGCCATAGCCAGAGCCACAGCCATCGTCAGAGCCATAGCCACAGCCATAGCCATCGCCACAGCCATAGCCATAGCCATCGCCAGAGCCATAGCCATAGCCATCGCCACAGCCATAGCCAGAGCCATAGCCAGAGTTTAATTCTTCCATATATTTAATTACATTTTCCAATTCGGAACGGAGGCAATAGAATCTTGGGCTTTTTTAGAAACAGGCAAAACTTCAATAACTTGGTCTAATTCCACTTCTTCAACTTCACAAGGAAATTTACAATTTTGCGGTTTAGAAACTCCGTCAACTGAAAGCTGTGAGAGAGAAGCCGCCCCATCCCAATACCACAACCTGCGAGCCTGTTTTAAGATGGCGTTCTGACCAGTTTTTTTCTCTAAATATCCAGCGAACACTCCAGCTGAATAAGTCCGAACGATAACATATTTCATTCCTTTTAAACTAACCGCTTTTTGTGATTTAGCTTCTGACTTCGGGATATATTCAATCCCGTCCACCATAATTGATTTAGACATACTATTTATATTCTCCAGCTTAAGTGCTGGTTTAGAGATGAGTTAAAGAACCTGAAAGCCAAGAGCGTTAAGAAAGTCAGGCACCTGTTCCTTTGTTAATTTTTGAGTGCCGCCACGACCATAGAATTTTGCGTTTTGTAATTCAGCACCACGGAGGTTAGCATCACAGAGGTCAGCACCACAGAGGTCAGCATCACCGAGGTCAGCATCACAGAGGTTAGCACCACGGAGGTTAGCATCACGGAGGTCAGCACCACAGAGGTTAGCATCACGGAGGTTAGCATCACGGAGGTCAGCACCACGGAGGTTAGCATCACGGAGGTTAGCATCACAGAGGTCAGCACCACAGAGGTTAGCATCACGGAGGTTAGCACCACGGAGGTCAGCACCACGGAGGTTAGCACCACGGAGGTCAGCACCACAGAGGTTAGCACCACGGAGGTTAGCACCACGGAGGTTAGCATCACGGAGGTCAGCACCACAGAGGTTAGCACCACGGAGGTTAGCATCACCTTTCTCTTTTATCGCTTCTTTGTAATTGGTTTTTGACGACTGGAAAATTAAATTTCCGAGTACAGTTTTGATTGCTACCCCAACTACTTTTTCTTCTTTCTTATCCACTCCACTTACATATTTTTTAAGTTCCTCTTTTTTAAGTTCCTCAATTTTATCCAACGCCTCTTGCTTAGTTAAGTTCATATAATTATAAGGTATGTTCATCTTTAATTTAGACATACATTTATGAATTAAATTGTGAATTAACTTCCGACCTTTAATTAACACTCTACACCCAGGTAGGTCGTAGCGTTGAGCCAAACGCTAGTTGAGAGCTACCTAACTTTGATACTTCTTAGCCACTTGCCTTTTATGTATGGCGACTTGATTAAGATATGATTGGAGAGGTCTTGGCTATTTTTGACACCAATCTATTCTATAGCTAATTTTCCAAAGCGTCTCGTTGAGACCGTGCCGCTAGGACAACATCTTCGCTCTGCGAGCTACTTTCGGTTTTTACACCTAACTTAGCGAACCAGTACGTAATTTATAGTTTCTGTTCATTCTGTCTAACCACTCTCTGTATCTCACTGGGTCGGCCTTTAGCTTAATCCAGTAAGCTTTATAGTAAGCCCTCCGGCGCGCTTCTGCTTTGGGCGTGTGGTTTCTAAGCCGGTTGTTACATTTCTGACAGCGACCGGCATAGCGATGGCCCCTAACGGTTAAGCGACCGCAAGAGCATTTATGTGATGGGCCGTATCTGATGTTCATACTTTTAATGTTTTAAGTGCTTCTCTCCACCGGAGGCGTTCCATTTTATCATCGCGCTTTTTATAAGTATTGGCGGCAATCACCAAGAGGGCGTATCGTTTCTCTCCGAGTTTCTTTTTCTTCCATTCGGTGTAATCGTGGGGCTTTTCGTGAAACTTACGATGACATCTAGCACAGAGGCAGTCAACATTCTCCAAGCTGAATCTGGTATTTTCGTTTCGGCGGCCGAAGTAATGGCTGGCTTGAAGTCCCTCTTGCTTGCCGCAAACCTCGCAATGGCCTATCAGGGTGCGAAGGTAAAGAGAGAATAGAGAATCCGCCGGCCTTAAACTAATTTTTCCCCAACTCATAAATCAATAAACATTCCGAGCTTCATCGGATTTTACGCTTAAAAGTTTCTTAATGCTTCGGATAGTTTCCAAAACAACCTTCTGGGCTTCTTTGGCGTTGAAGTAGTCCTCATATTCCGGTTCAAGTTTCAAAGCGCGGTCGGCCTGCTTGTCGGTTTCCGCCAAAAGCCTCAATTCCCGCCATTTGGTGTTCATCGCTTTCTCGGATTCCCTGATGAGCTGTCCGGCGTTCCAGAGGTAAGCAGTCAGAATGACCAATTCAGCCGCCATATTTATCGGCGATTCCTCCACTATCTGATCCACCGGCATCTCTCTGTATTTGGCGATGACCGCATTGGCCGTTAATTTACTCTCCATAGTATTCTGATTATGTAATCTTGGGCTTTGTTTATGGTTTTTTCAAGATTCTTTCCGCGAAAGATTCTTTCGGGATAATACCAGCCATCGTGGCAAATACTGTTCAAATAAATATACCAAAAATCTTTTTTTCCTTTGACGATTCTTTTCAGGAATTTATCAAAATCAGTTAGGTTTCCCGCCATATTTTTTCTTTAGATTTTTCCCGATTTCCTCATTCTCTTTGTCCATCGCATCCCGCTGTTCTTTTGTCCGGCAATTTTTACAATATCTGCCACCGCTTATTCTTTCCTCGCAATGACAGCAGACGATGATTTCATTGGCCATATAATTTTAGTTAAAATTGGTTGATTTTGGATTCTTCCATATAAGCGTTTTTAAGAGGGGGTCTACTTGGACTGCCCTGAATGCCTTGTCGGAGGGCTTATAAGCGTTTTAGGGGCTTCCTGGGGGGCTAAAAAGGGTCAAATTTCGCCCACCAGGGAGTTTAGAAGCCGATTGGTGGCTCTTCTTCGGTTCTTAAGGGTTTGTCAATTTCGTAGGGTTGGCTAATCGGCATCCTCAAGGGGTTTATCCAATAGCGAATTTCCAGCCCTGTTTTGCCGTTTGTTTTACATTCAAAAATCACATCATAAAGATTTTTATGAAGGTCAAAAGCCCCGACTAAGCACTGACCCAGTTGGTCTTGCGAGATTTCCATCAGCCGTTCCTCCTTATTGTTCGGGCCTTTAACGGAGACGACAAACTTCCAGCGCGGAGAGAGACCCTTGGCCGGAACTTCGGAGACATTCCATTTCTTGAGAATGGTGTCCCACGCTTTGTATTGTTTCTCCTCAAATTTTTTAAGCTGGAAGATTTTGGCTTCTGAGAGTTTTATAAAGTTCATATTAAAATGGAGGTTCATTTTTTAAGGCATCGGTTTGTAGTTGTTTGACTTTCTTTCGCATCGCTAAGAAAGATTTGATGAAGTCAGGAAGCATTTTGTTGTATTCCTCTAAGGAGGAGAATTCAACTTCCTGGTAGGCGTAGGCCTCGGTTGGAATTCTTACGATTATTTTCATATAGTTTTAATTTCGGGGTGATTTAATTTGGCGACTTCATTGGTGGCTAAAATGTCCCGTTCGTATTCCTCGTAGTATTCGGCACCGCGAAGCACAAAGTCCGCAGACCTTTTTTCCATCTATGGTTTCGTAATCCTTATCATCCACAAAAGTATGCCCGCAGGCGCACTTGCCGAACTCCATCTGCTGAAGGCGTTGAATGGCCGCGCCGCAGGCTTTGAGGGCCTCTTGAATGGCTCTATGCTGTATCTCCAAGAGCCTGCGGAACTCCGGCAGGTCGGTTTCAAAGAATTTTTCCATAAGATTATAAACAAAGAATTAAAATGCCGAGGAGAAAGAAAAGGGCAGTGCCGATGAGAATCTCGGCGGTGTCGCCTAAGACCTCTTTCCAGTTGGTTCTATGGGGCGTGTAGCCCAGAGAGTAAAGCATAGAGACAGGCTTAATGAATTATGTATCCATTATACCACATTTTAGGGAAGGTGTCAAGGGGGCTAAGATTAGCCAAAATCAGCGTTTGTCCACAGCCTATCTTAAAGGCCAATAACCCCGTTCCTTAAATGTTTTTATATCCTCTGGCGTCCGAATATCATAAACATCGCGACAATAGCACTTACTTCCTTTGTCGTGCCACTCGTTATAATCGCATTTCCATTGGCCATTCTTCCGGCGGGTGCGTTCTTCCATCGTCAAAGCGTCAAACACGCCAGAGATGTCGGAACGGTTTATAAGCTGGCCCTCAAACTCTATGAACTGGGGCGGGTTGGGGAGTTTAAGCACGGCCATCAGGTTTTTGGCGCGGTCCTCCTCCATCCACAGCTCAATCCCGACCCTTAAAAGAACACAGACGAGCTTCTTAGAAATTTCCTCGGTCATATGGTTATGACATTAGATGAATTATTCTTTTTATAAAAAGCCACTAATTCGGAGAGTTTGGTTTCAAGCTGAGACGGGGTGGTGATGGTCGGAGCATAAGGCCGCCCAAAAATGGCTACCGCCGCTTTAGCCGACCCCAAAGCTTTTTCTGCCCCCAGCTTAGAGATGAGCCGTTCAGCCGCTAATCGTTGTCCTCTATGTCCGAATTGGATCGTTGGATTAATTTCATAAAAAATGTTAAAGATTTCTTGAATTTCTTTTTTATATAATATAATATCTTTTTCATCTTTAACATCTTTATCATCTTTGTTTATAGCGTGGGTTATGCTTCGGTTATGCTTCGGTTTTGCTTCGGTTATGTCTTCGGTTAGTGCTTCGGCTTTATAAGTATTCCAATCCTGATATTTGGCATAGTTTAGCACAGTTATTATGTTTCCTCGTATGGACTTCTGCGTGGTTATCATCATCTGCCGCTTTGCCCATTGTATGAAGGAGTCAACTTGGTTATATGATGCCTTTGTTTTAAGACAAACTTCCTTATATTCTATATAGGCACTCCCTTTTTTGAATTGTTTATTATCTTTGTGATTGACACGATTAACTATATAAAACCAAATTTTGAACCATTTATCCGGTTTCCAAAAGAAAATATCACTTTCTATTGTTTGACGCGCCCAAATTGTAAATCCGTTTTCAATTTTCATAACAAAAAAACCTATTTACGAGCCAATATCCTGCCATCGCTCCACAGAACGACCCCCGATTTCACGGGGAGATACTGGCTCTTAAACAGGTTGTTATGATTGTGGATTTTAGGCATATTTTTAGGTTGATTTTATTTTACCATACCGCAGGCAAAAAGCCAAAGGGGTGTCAAGGGTAGCTGTGGATACTTTTTTGGAAGCCAAAGGCGAAAGATGCTATGATACCGGTATGAACTTCCTTTTAGGCGCTAAAAAACGAGAGCTGGGCCGGATAACCAAACAAATCGCCGAGAAAAGGGCGCAGATGTTGAAGTCAATCGGGAATGAATGGGACGAGTCCGCTTTCGTGGCTTCTTTCGGGATGTATAACCAGGAGTTTTATGCGCTTTGGCGGCGCGCCGACCATTTGACCGCGGAGATTGTGTTCTTGGAGCAGATTAGGGAGCTTTATACCAAGGGGTCTTGACATTGTTGATAAGTAGCCTTTGGAGAATTTGCCAAAGTATGATATACTATGGGTTAGAAATATTCTTTCCATTGAGCTTCTTTTGCTAAGGTGGGGGAGAGCTGGACAAGTAAGAATTTATCTGTAAAAACCTCGGTTTCACATCCGCCCCAGGGGCTTCGGCTGTTGGGCTTGGAAAGGAAAACGGGGCTATACAAAAAGAGCTTGCTTCTCCCTCGCCTTGGGGCCTGACACATCAAGGCAAAAGCAAAGTTTGAGCCATCTGTCTACCGGCTTAAACGCTTGCCTTGAGCTGTTAAGCTATTCTATGGACGACTTAGTTCCTGACGATGATTGGAAAAGCGAAGAAATTGAACCGGCTGACGAGGAATTCTACGATGAGAATGAGAATTTAACCCCCGAACAAGTATAATATGGCGGTACAAAAATCTGCCGCCAAAACGGTTGACGGCTTAAATTTAAAACAAGAGGAATTCTGCCAATTATACGCTGGTAGCGATAAGGAATTATTTGGCAATGGAGTTCAAACATATTTGGAAGTTTATGGTTTTGAGGATGATAGGAACGGAAAAAAGATAAGTTATGAAACGGCAATGGTGAACGCTTCAAGGTTGCTAAGCAATGCTAAGATAATCAAAAGAATCAATGATTTATTGGAAACTGGAGGATTTACGGATGAAAATGTCGATAAGCAACATTTGTTTTTAATAAATCAATACGCTGATAAGAAAGTAAAATTGGGAGCTATTTCAGAATATAATAAATTAAAAGCGAGGATTACGAGAAAACTGGATATAACCACGGCGGGAAAAGCATTTGGCAAATATGAAGAACTCACCAATGAACAACTTGCCAAACTCGCAGAAGGAAGCTGAAAAGGAGATAGCTCGAAGGATATTGGCTAAAAGGGAATTATTGCGCTACATCACTTACATTTCCCCGTGGTTCAAAATAAGCTGGCATCACCGGATGATTGCGCAAGCGCTGGAGAGGGTGGACAAGGGAGAATTGAAGCGTTTGATGATATTTCTGCCTCCGAGACATTCCAAGTCCGAGATGGTTTCGATACATTTCCCCACCTGGGTGCTGGGACGTGACAAGGACAAAAGCATAATGGAGGCTTCATATTCGGCTGATTTAGCCGCCGAATTCGGCAGACAAGCGCGAAACATCGTGGATTCAGGGGAGTACAAGAACATTTTTGACACCACCTTGGCCGAAGATTCGCAAGCCAAGTCGGTCTGGTCAACTAACGGACGGGGCAGATATAACGCTTTAGGCGTGGGCGGGGCGGCGACAGGCAAGGGCGCCGATATACTCATCATTGACGACCCGATTAAGAATCGAAAAGACGCCGATTCGTTTCTTATCCGCGAGAACATTTACAAATGGTATCAGTCTACTGCGCGCACTCGTTTATCCCCCACAGGGGCGGTGATTATGGTGGTGACCCGCTGGCACGATGATGATTTGGCGGGACGGGTCTTGAATGAGAACAGCGGCCAATGGACGGTGATAACCTTACCGGCTATCGCCGAGGAGGACGAGGAATACCGTCAAAAAGGCGAAGCCCTCTGGCCGACCCAGTACAGTTTGGAGAATCTTTTACAAACCAAATCCGAAGTGGGTTCTTACGAATGGTCGTCCCTTTATCAGCAAAACCCCTTGAACACCGAAAGCCAAGAGTTTAAAAAAGAGATGTTCAAGTACGTTTCCGCCCAGGAAGTGAGGGAAAAACACACCAACTGCTTCATCACGATAGACACGGCGGTCAAGGAAAACGAGAGTTCTGATTACACCGGCACGGTCATCAACCGCGTGGATTCCGACAATAACTGGTACATTAAGGCCAACCACAAGAAAATCAATTCCACCAAGCTGATTGATTACATCTTTGACTTATGGGCCATTGAACAGCCGGAAGCCATCGGCATCGAAGAAACGACTTTTATGCAGGCGGTGTACCCGTTTCTCAAGCTGGAGCAGATTAAAAGAAACATTTTTCCGGTCATTTACCCTTTAAAGCATCACGGCAAGAGTAAGGTCTTGAGGATTAGGGGCTTGTTGCCGCGCTACGAGGCGGGCAAGATATTTCACATTATCGGGGAGTGCGAGGACTTGGAGAACGAACAGTTAAGATTCCCTAAAGGCAAGAATGACGATATAGTTGACGCTGAGGCTTACCAAGAACAGATTTTGATTGCGCCCAACCCCATCAAGACCCGTTTGGAAGAGGTCAGGGAAGAAATGGGACAAAGGATTGATGAAAAAACTGGTTATTTCAAACTATGAATCCCCAAGAAATCGTCTTCAAAATGGAAACTTACGGGCAGAAGGTAAGGGTGATTGACGGCAAAGAGTATCAAGACAGCAAGTTCGCCGACTTCTCCAATGTCATTCCCATAACGGATTTCAAGGTTCTGCCGGAAGGCGGGTGTGAAACGTGGGTCAAAGGGGAAAAGTACCCCATCAGGGGGTGTTTTAACTCCAAATGCGTCACGGTACACGGTTTTAAGCGCCTGATACCGACTTTGCTGAGAACCTTGGAAGGGAACGTGTTTCATAAACTTATCGGGCTGTTGTACCTTAAAAAGAATTGGAAGAAGTTTATCGAGTTCGTTCATTACGGGATGAAAGATGTTTATCTCGAACCCCACTTCTACTGCCAACCGGTTAGAGAAGTCTACAGGGTGATTAAGGACGAGGTGATTAGAGATGTCGTCTGCGCCATCTTGGAGTACGATGACGCTTATCGTTATCGTTTCCAGGACATAATGGGGGAATTTAAGCCAAGAAACTTCGCTCTGACCCCCTTGGATGAGATTAAGCGGATGGCAAGGATTTTCGCCATCAGAGAGGGAGAGGAAGGAGCCATCGTGACCGATAAAGTTTTAAAAGGGGTCAAATTACTTTGTTTTTACTTAAAATTCAACAAGAAACTTTTAAACGAGCTGAAAGCGGTCGCCGAGCGGATTGATTTGGATGAATTGAAGTTCAGCAAGGAAGACATTTGGTGGACTAACAAGTTCGGGTGGTATAAATATCGGGGTTTGGGCTTAGAAATGAGACAAAAATTAAACGTATGACGGAATACACGGATTTAAAAGAATCAAAAGCGGTGCCTAACTACGCGCATCTCATCGCTAATAAGAACAAGATAATCAAGCAGTATCTTCAGGAGAAGGATTACGCGGTCAAGTTGCGCCAGCAAAAGATAAATAACTGGCTGAAGAACGAAGAGCAGTATAACGGGGTGGTGCAGAAAACTTTGCTGACCCGCTCTAACCTACACGTGCCTGTCGTCTTTGAAGGGGTGCAGAATATGTCGGCCAAGTTAGGGACTTCGCCGGAGGTGGAGTATGACACGATACCCGAAGGGGATGAGAACGCCGCCGAGATAATGAAACACGTCGTCAAAGAGGACTTGGAGGACTCTTTTTGGGACACGATTTACGACAATTCCAAGGTGGAAGCGGGCATTTACGGGCGCACCGTTTACAAGGTGATACCTGGCAACGACAAGCAGAGCATTGAGCTGGTGGACACCCTCGCTTACTTGATTTCGCCCATTGCCAAGAACACCAAGGAAGCCCTCTATCAGGGGCAACAATTCATTTTCAAAACTCAAGAGCAGTTGGAAGCGGAAAAGGACAAGATGGAGTACGATGAGGAGTCCTTAGAAATGCTCAAAGAAAACAAGATACCTTCCGAAATCCAGACCGATTCTTCTTCCGAGGCATCGATGAAGAACCTGCGTTTAGCCGATATGGGGCTGTCTAATACCACCCAATACGGCTCTAAAGTCGCCGAGATTACCGAATGGTGGACTTACATTGAAGGGGAACTGTACGTGCTGACCGTGGCTAACGAGATTTATCTGTTAAGGTGCAAAAAGGCCAAAGAGATAGGACTTAAAGGCAAAGCCAACCGGCCTCCTTTCTTCTCCTGGGGGACTTACACCCGCGGGATTACTTTCTTATGTCCTTCCGTAGCTGACGTGTATCGCGACCCCAATTTAGCGATTGATGTGAATATCAACCAGGGGATTGATAACAATACTTACCGGAACTTCGGGATGATGTTTGTGGCTTCTTCTTCAGGGCTGAAACAAAGTTCTATCGTGCCAAGACCTTTGGGCGTGACTTCGGTGCAGTGCAGTCCTGGCGAAAAAGTACAGGATAAAGTGTGGCAGTTCACCCCGCCTGAAATCACTTCGGCCCTGCAGATGATGCAGACGATTAAAGGGTTCGCGGACGCCGCTTCGGGGATGTCCCCAATGACTCCGATGCATCAAAAAGGGAAGATGAGCGTGACCCAGCAGGCCAAGTTGAACGCGGAAGTGGAAGCCAAGATTGTGGTGATGAAGCGAAACGCCACTTTAGCTTGTCAGGAGATGTTCCAGTTTATGAGCGACTTGACCCAGGAGAACCTGACCAAGCCCCGCCAAGTCAAGATATTCGGTTATAAGAATCTCACTTTAGAAGATGTCACCAAAAAGAACTTTGAAGGAGTGGAATTGAAAGCCAAGGCGACTCCATCGGAAGATTCCCAGCAAAATAAGGCCATCAAACAGAAAGCTAAGATTGACATTTACACCTTGTTTAAAGACGACCCGAAGATACCTGGGCAGTTAGCTCTTAGACGCTCGGTCGCCAAGACCTTTGATATTAGTGCTGACGAGTTGGAAGAATGGTTCACTCAAGAGGAGAAACAGATGGGTCTGCCGAATATGGAACAGCCGGAAGCTCCGCCTGAACAGCCCCCAATGCCTGGGCAACCACCTCAGAATCCACCGACGGAAGCCACTCCGCTGTTATCCGCGACCGGCCAAGCGGCCGCCGCTCAAGTACCCCGAACAATATGACCCAACCCTTGGACAATTTAATAGCGGAAAGGGATAAATACGACAAAGAATCCCAAGCGGTGATTGATAATCTTTCTTTTGCCCGTTCCGAGTTGGCTGATTTGACAGCGATGAAACAGACCGAAGGTTGGAAGCTTTTGGACAAAAAGATACGTGAAGAATTGCAGAATCGGATTAAAAATCTAGTCAAAGACGATTTACAAATACAAACTCTCCTCGCCCTCTTGCAGGTTGCCGATACCAAAAGTATCGCCAAGATGTTAGAAGAGGCCGTGGAAGGATTCTTACCTAATTAAGCGACTATCTCAATAGGCGCGTAATAAATTATATGGAAGAAAAAGAAACAGAAGTCCAGGACGTGGACTCCAAGGAGTCCGACGAGCTTTACGAGGAGTTAAAAAAGACGTTGGACGCCAAAGAAGAGGAACCTAGAGAGGAACCTCCGAAGGAGGAAAAAGAAGCAGAAGAACCTGAGCCAAAAGCGGAAGAGGCGGTGGAAGAGGCGAAAGCCCCTGAAACCCCCGAACCCCCTGCTGAGCCAAGCGCATCTCCTTCTTTCAAGAACGTGCAGGAGTTCCTTGAAGCCGTAGAAGACGTACCTTCGCGCAACTTGCTGGAGAAGTTTTATCAGGTCATTAAGAATGAAACTTCGGAAACCTTGGCCCCGATTGAGCAAAAGAACAACGAAGCCAAGTTCGAGTCCGAGTTCAGCAAGTACGAGAAGATTGAAGGTTTGGGAGATTACAAAAACGACCTCCGCAAAACCTTCCTGCGCAACCCCAAGCAGAATTTAAAAGGTCTGATTGGCGAAGTGGTGACGGACTTACAGCTCAACAAGGTCAAACCTGTGGAAAAAACTCCATCAACCCCCAACAGGGACAAGGTGGACACATCTAATCTCACAAAGGAACAGCTCTATGATATGCTGGAAACTTTGCGAGAGTAATTAACTTATTCTTATGCAAAACAACGCAGAATTAAATCAGTGCCTCGCGGCGCCTGGTTTAGCGATTGTCGTTGGTAGCTCTACGCTGGTGAAGTACGCCAATACCTTTAGCTTTACGGCTTCCGGTATGGTTTCCCCTTCCATCACGACTGCCAACGCCCCTTCGCTGGCCCTTGCGACCTACGTGGCACCTTATCCTTCTGGCACGGCTTCCGTGGTCGGAAACTTGACTTATGACGCCGGTTCAACCGATGTCGGCACTCTTTGTTGCCAGGCGTTCACTTTAGTGGCGACCCTGCCTCAAGCGACCGCTTCCCCGACCGCCACGTTCAGTTGGCTTTGTGGCTCTCCGTTTTCGAAGTATCGCCAGCCGCAGGACAGCGACTTTCCGAAGCCCGACCAGAGCAACCAGACCGCCGTGGGTTTCATCGTGGTGAAGAACGCTTCTTCAGCCGTTTTCATTCCTGGCACGACCGCTTTGGACGCTTCAGGAATCACTACGACTTACATCGACAACTACGGCGTTATCGGTATCTAAAAACAACCCTATGTGGAATATGTGTGTCAACAACTGTACCTCGAATCCTGGGTTGACCTACGGTTCTTCCGACCCGACCAAAGCCAAAGTGGCCAATACGACTTTCTTCAAAGTCAACGGCCGAAGTATGTATGTGGCCGGAGCCGAAGTTTCCTTAGTCAGCGCCGCCAGAAATCTTCCAACTCTGAACGGTTCCGCTCAGGTGGCGGGGAATCTGGCCTCGGATGACGGTACGGTTGACGCTTCAACGAAATCTTGCCGTTTTTACGCGATTGTAGCGACTTCCGCGCAGACCGAAGCGGGGACGGTTACTCTCACGGCTATCGCCGGAGAGGACTTCCCCAAGCATCGTCAAGCGCAAGCCAGCGACAAACCGCAACCCAGCGACGAGAACTCGGTAGTTTTGGGTTATATCTACCTAAAGAACGAAACCGGTTCGGATTTCGTGCCTGGCACGACCAATCTGAACGGAGTTTCCGGTCTGACGGCGGTATATACCAATTGCTACGCGCAATCAGGAGAATAATAAATAATTTACTTTTATGAACGTATTTAGTGCAATTGATGTCGGTCAAAAGATTGTGATGAAGGAGCTGATTGACATCTTAAAACAGAAATTAGTGTGGTATAAGACCGCCAAAGTTCATCCGGTCACCAAAGGAGCCAACTCCAAGACGGTCATCTTCAGAGGGTTCAATCGCTTGGCTCTGGCTTTGACCCCGCTCAATGAGGGCGTGACTCCGGCCGGTTCCAACCTGACGATGAACTCCGTGACGGCGGTTTTGTCCCAGTATGGCGACTTCACCACCATCACCGATGTGGCTGAGTTCTTATATGACCGCTCGATGATTAAGGACGCTTCCGATGTTTTAGGCATCCAGTCCTCGGAAACTATCGATACCGTGATAATGAACGTGGTGGCCGCCGGAACTTCCGTCATCTACGGAGACGCTTCCGTTTCCACCCGCGCTGGAGTGCTGGTGTCGATGAAGCTGACTTCGGCTTTAATCACTCAGGATATCCGCTGGCTGGAACGCAACAACGTCGAGAAATTCGGCACGATGCCGATGATTGGCAACGCTTACGCTTTCATCGGGCATCCGGACGTGATGTACGATTTGCGCAACGAGTCCAACTTCGTCTCGGCTATCAACTACTCCTCTCCGACTCCGTCTAACGAGTATCGCGGTGATTTATTCACTGGTGAACTTGGTTATTGGATGGGCGCGAGAATCATATCTACCACGATGTCTCCGGTCTTTGCGGCCGCAGGGGCTTCCTCTCAGGCTATTTACGGTTGTATCTGCTATGGCAAAGGTTTCTATGCTGTGTCTGAATTCTCAGGCGGCTTAAAGACCTACATCCACACCGGCGGCGTGCAGGATACTTCCGACCCGCTCGAACAGCGTTCCACTGTCGGCTGGAAGTGGGAAGGGGTTGCCGCCATCTTGGACAACAATCGTGGCGTCCGAAATGAAGTATCGGCCACTCTCAGCTTAGCGACTCCGAAGGGTAAATAATTATTTAAGTGGGGCGTGCGGATTTCCCACGCCCCCATAACCACGCGGCTATAACAATAGGCGCGACAAATATGAATGAGTTTAAATTCAGCGCGTTAAGACAGTTCGGTTCGGAGAATGTCTCTTTGACATCGACCATACACTCCGACGACCCCGTCTTAACCGACGAGGAAATTGACAAACAGGTGGCTTTAATCGACAAGTTCATTAACAAGTCATTCAGAAAGTGTAATGAAAGAGAGATTGGGGAGAAGGAAGTTTTGATGGAGTTCGCCGACAAGAGAAGGGCTGGGGTAGCTAAATTAGACGCCGCCTTGAAAGAGGAAATGGTGGCGAAAGTAAAGGCCGAAGGTTCGATGAAAGAGGCGGAAAAGTTGTCTAAAAAGCTAAACAAATAATATGCCCAGAGGAATTCCCAAGCCCGTCGAATCCACGCCTGATGTCGTCTTAAACAAACCTGAATTGGTGCAAGTCCACATCGACCGAGAAATGACCGATGGAGGCATTAGAGTCAACGGCAAGCTCTACGTGGGCAATGTTCGGGTCTCCCCAGAGCAAGCCGAAGATTTACTGCGCATCCAGGAAGAGTATTTTGAAACCAAGAAGAAGCTGATGGACAAGAACGTCTCGGTCAGAATGAAGAATGACTATCAGAAAGAAACTTTATTCCTCGCCGACCCCAAAGAAAACGCCAATAAGAAAGGGTGGACGAGAGATTACGGGCTTTTAGGCGCGGTGGAATGGTCTTACTGCAAGCCCGCTTTCAAAGAGCATCTGCTTGAGATGCGGCGTCAACTTTATGGCTACTAATATGCAACAATTACAATCGAACCCTGTCGCCCCGACTAAAATCGGCCCGCGAATGGCGGTGGGGAAAATAGTGGGCAAGAAGAAAAGGTCTAAAAAAGTTAATCCTAAAGAACCCTCTTTTGAGCAGGTTCAAAAGAGTGTTGAACATAGTAAAGGACGTTAAATATGCCACTTAAAAAAGGAAAATCCAAGAAGGTTATATCTCACAATATCAAAACGGAAATGCACGCTGGGAAACCCCAGAAGCAGGCCGTGGCGATAGCTATGAGCAAGGCCGGTAAAAAGAAAAAACCCACCAAAGGAATGGTGGAGAAGAGTTTACGTGCTACAATGGGATATTAGGGGTAGGGTATTAGTCAGTTAGCCCAACTCAGCGTGGGTTGGGCGATATTGATTACTAATTAACTAACTGAATTTTATGTCAGTTGCAATGTCTAAGGTAAATTCGTTTGTGGCGGGAGCGGCCAATGGGGTGTTTAATTTAGCGACGGGTCAGCTTAAAATCGCTTTGACCAACACGCCGCACACGGCGTCGTGGAGTCATTTGGCCGATTTGACCCAGATTTCTTACACTAACTTGTCAGGGGCGACCCCGCTTAATCTGACGACGACTTCTTCGACTCAGACCGGCGGGACTTATAAGCTCATCGTGGCTGATTTGGTGCTGACGGCGACCGGAGCAGTGGGGCCGTTTCAGTATATTTACATCTACGATGACAGCGCCACGAATAAGGATTTGATTTGTTATTACGATTACGGTTCGGCGGTGACTTTGGCCAACACCGATACTTTCACCATTGACTTGGACAATACCAACGGGGTTCTGCAAATTGCTTAGGTTATGATTGCTTTCGACGCATCATCTTCAGGTTATAAAGCTGGGGGCGTCGGCACAGGGACGACCCTTACTGTTTCCCATACCTGCACGGGAAGCAATAGAATTTTGTTTGTGGCGGTGGATACTGAATATGGCGCCTCAGTCAGTTCAGTGACTTATGCCGGAAGCGCCTGTACTTATATCACGAGGAGAACGAGTAGTGGCGGGAATGTCAGAATGGAATTGTGGTACATAGTCGCGCCCACGGTGGGGGCTAATAATATCGTCATTACCATCAGCGATGAAACCTATCATATCGGCGGGGGTGGGGTGTCATACACGGGAGCGAAACAATTATCTCAACCAGACGCTTCTAATACCGGAGGGAACAGCGGAACCCAGACGTTTGACTTGAGTGTGACGACGACGGCCGATAATTGCTGGTTGGTGGGGAATTTTCGAGCTGATGTCAGTACTAATCTCTGGACAGCGGGAACCGGAACTTATATCAGGACGGCGATATACGTCGATAAGACTAAAATAGTGGATTCCAATGGATTGATTACTCCGGCTGGAACAGGAACTTTGGAGGGAACCGATGCGGACGTGCTGGTTTGGTACGGTGTGATGGCTTCTTTTGCTCCGGCTGTAAATTATACTTTAAGCGCGGCTATCGGAACGTTTGTCTTGACTGGAGAGAACATAAATTTAATCAAAAGCGTTCATTATGTCTTGAGCGCAGTTACAGGAAGTTTGGTTTTAATAGGGGAGAATGTAAATTTAACCAAAGGACACGGCTGGGCTTTGGCGGCGGCCACGGGTTATCTGACTTTGACCGGAGAAGTTATAAATTTATTCAAAACCGTTCATAGAATTTTAAGCGCCATCGTGGGGAGTTTCACTTTGACTGGGTTTAACGCCGTTTTGCTCAAAGCCTCCTCGTCGTCTTTTTTGACAGGATATTTTGCTTTGACCGGTTCATCGGCTTCGCTGGTTCACGGCTACGCGCATACTTACTGGAGATTACAAGTTCCTGATTGCGAGAAGGGGGCTTTTGATTACGATGAACCCTTGATGACTTACGATTCCATTTTTCCTTACGATTCCCTATCCTCAACGGGGCATATAACTCTTTGGAAACTTCAAAAATCTAACTAAACTTATGGCGACGCTTTATCCTACATCTATTGACTCTAAAACAAATCCCACCGCGACTACGGCCACGAATGGGCCGACGGACGCGACTTACGGCAACGGCCACGCCGCCGAACATATTTTCGCTAATGACGCTATCGAAGCGTTAGAAGCTAAAGTCGGCGTGAACGGAAGCGCGGTTCAAACTTCCCATGATTTTAAACTGGGGCTTATCACCGGAGCGAACCAAGCCGCTTCCAAGGCGTACGTCGATGCGGCGATAGTTTCCGGCGGGGTTAAGGCTTCTTCTGTTATTTACGGGATTTCCCGCCTGACTTCCGACCCTTCCGTGCCTACGGCCCCGATTGCTTTGAACGGAGAAGAAGTTTCAGCCACTCCTGGGAATAACATTGTCGTCAGAGCCAACGCTTCGGGGAAACTTCCTTCAGGCTGGGGCGGTTCGGCTTCAGGGTTAGCCACTTTAGACGGTTCTTCGTTAGTAGTTCAGAACCCGACTAACGCGACCGCGACCCCGACGGCTTCCAAGATACCGATTGCCGATACCAGCGGGACTTTAAACTCCTGGGTGAGTTCGATTCCTCTTATTTTAACTGCCGGAGCGACTATTAATGGGGCGACTTTGCCTGTTCCGGTCTATCAGGATTCTTCAACGGGGAAAATCTTGGCTTGTATCGCCAATAATACCTCCAAGATGAAGTTTATCGGGTTTGCGACCACCAATTCCACCGATACCAACCCGATTACCATTCAAACTTCAGGGGTTGTGGCCGGTTTTACGGGGTTGACTGCGGGGAGCCAGTATTTCGTTCAAGATGTTTCAGGGACGATTGGGCTTATTCCTGGGACTTCCTCTGTTTTAGTGGGGACGGCTGTTTCAACGACTCAGATTTTGATAATGAAAGGCAAAAGATACTATTCGGGAATAGTGAACATCACGAATCAACAGAACGCCACCACGACGGTCACTTGCGGGTTCAGAATCCAAAAACTATCGGGAGTGGCGACTTTACTTTCGTCTGGAAGCGCCGCCACAGCTCATTTAGAAGTCGGAACTTCTTATAACGGGGCGGTGATGTGGGTCAATGGAAATTATCAAGGCTGGAGCTTGAGCAATGGAACGTTCAGCGATACTTCGTCTGGTTTGGTGTTTTTCTCTCCCAACGGCATTGCCACTTCTTCTCTGACTATTTCTAACGTGACTGAAACGACTTTTGATGTGGTTCAGACCGCTTCGGGGACGGGGTATTCTTCCGCGATAGCTTTCATAGTGGAAGGTGAATTTTAAATATGGCCGATGACTTACAAACTCAGATAGATGATTTGACGCAACGGCTTGATGATAACGACCAATCCTTGTCGGATTATTCGGACAACCTTGATTCCAACCTCTCGGATATTCAGAGTTCCTTGGACGATAACGCCCAGAATTTGGATGACTTGAACCAGAATGAAGGGCAGTTAATGTTCCCTCTCTCCCAGGACACGATTGATTTGATTACCGAGCAGGCCCCGACGATGCTTCAGTATCTTTACGATAAGAATTATATCGGCACGGCGACTTTGACCTTGGGGAAAATTACTTTGACGAACCCTTTGGTTTCCTCCACTTCCCTGATTCTCTTATCGGTTATCGCCCAAGCCGGAACGCCAGGTCTGCTCTCTTACACCGCTGGCGCGGGAACCTTCACGATTAACAGCGATTCAGGGACGGATGCCTCGACCATTATCTATTTTATTTTGAACTAATATGCAGTTTAAAGACGCCACAACCTTACAAGGCATCAGGGAAGATATTTATTTTATCGCCAAATGCAATTCATCTTTTATCGCTGACAATGATTTGAACAGAATCGTCAACAAGTATTACGGCCAGCTCCAGGAAGCCGTCCGAGCGGTGAATGAGAATTTTTATATGGTGGTGGCGACAACTGATTTGGTCATCGGGGATGGCTCTTACACGATGCCCGATGGCACGGGTACGGCTCCGGCTTACGAGAAGTTAAAATCCATCTGGGCGTGCTTTGACCCCGCCGACATCACCGCGCCCTTACAGAATGAATACGCGAGAGCTATTGTCGCCGACGCTGATGCTATTTCTAACCCCGCTTATGTTTTCTCTACTCCTACTGCTCTTATTTTTGGCGATTATTTTGTCTTGTTCCCCTTAGTGACCGACGTGACTAAGTATCCCGTGACCGACGGGGTGAAGGTTTATTACATCGCCACCCAAGATAAGTTGGTGAACGACACCGATGTGCCTAAAATCTTCCCTTCTTTCCACGATGCCATCACTCAAGGTTCCTTGATAGACGTGGCCGAGAGATTGGGCAACGACAAACTGAAATCCGATTCCGTTTCTCTTTTCAAAAAAAGATTGGAAGAAATCAAAGCCTATGCTTCTGACCGGATACCCGATGAGAGTTCAATAATAGAAGGTCAAGACGCGCAAGGCGGGTGGGCCTATAATTGGGGCAATAACTCGATGAGCTGATTTGGGCTTAACATAGCCAAAATATGAAAGAAATCGTACTGGACAATTTCTTAAAAATGTATCCACAGGTTCCTGAATTTTCTCAGAAGAACCAGCATTATTTGATTTCCGGAGTCAATCCGATTTCTTATTTAACCGATGGTTCGCAAGAACAACAAATCGCTCCGCTGGCCGCTTCGATTGACTGGGAAGAAATCACGGGGATTATCGGAGGGTCGCTGGAAGGGAACATCACCCAGATGGTGCCTTCCATCGGGGGTTCTTACACCGCTTACGGAGTTACGGACACGACTAAAGTTTTCGGGTTGACCGGAGGCGCGGTGACTTCGCTGGGGTATCCTTCGGGGTCATCTTCGATAAACACGACTTCTTGTTGCCTGGCTATCGGGGGGAATTTCTTATTTATGAGCCGAGCGGCTGATTCGGTGGTTTATTACACCGCTTTGTCCCCGATTGCGTGGCACTCTTTTGGGACGCTTTCTTCGTTGGGCGGGGGCGCGCATATTATGGAACCTTTTGTCGACCACGTGGCTATCAGCGACACTACGGGAACATCAACCCAGAATAACTTGGTGTGTTTGATAGATCCCACTTCGGGGGTTCCCTCGATTATCTCCACGCCTTATCTTGATTTGGGGTTGGGCTTCGGGGTTTTACAAATGAGAAATTTTAATGACAAGTACTTAGCAGTAGCTTTTGGGAAATCCGTTTCGGGGAGTTTAACGACCGGTTACCCGCAAAATTATCTTTGTTTATGGGACGGGGCGGCCAATTCGTTCAATTATTCGATGAAGATACCAGGGAAGTTTATCGATATGAAAGTGGTGGATTCGGTTCTTTATGTGGCCGTGCAGGTGTCTTATAACAAAACCTGTGTTTATCAGCTCAGGGGAACTCAACTGCAAAAAGTTTTCACGACCCAATTCACCACGATTTCTTCGGGGGTGAGGAGTATGATTCCCTGTTCCTTATTCGATTTCAGAAACTATTTAGGGGTCAATTTGAACTCTAACAGCGATTTAGTCAGGCCGATAATGGTTTATGGGAATGACGAGATGGGCGGGATTGAGTTTGTCCATTCTTCAGGCCGGTTGTTCGACCAGTTTGTGACGGATTACAATGGGAACTTGTTAGCTAACGAGTATGTCGCGGGCGGGAACTCCAATCTTTACTACATCCCCACTTCGAACACTTATCAGAACATTCTTTACAAATCACAATGGGTTCCGGTCAAGAATCTGCAAGCTATTGATGTTTATTACGACACCTTGCCGGTTCATACCCACGACGCTATCAACGTGACGTTATACGGGCGGGGCGAGGATATTATCACCGGAAGTTCTACGACTGTACTTTCCTCTATCACTCCCACGAATTATCTGACCGCCAAGAGGACGCGTCTGGACGTTAAAGGTTTCACGGGGGACTTCGTGAAAGTTCAATTAACAACCGTTAATGACGTTTGGCAACCAATAATTCGCCGCGTTTCTTTAATTACTCCTTAATATGGCCACGACTGACAATCAACTTATAGATATTTGGAATCATCAGCTTCAGAGAGACCCGACTAATTTTGAAAAAGAAACTTTTAAGACCGCTTCCCCGCAAAAGCTGGCCACTATTAAGGACACTTATTCCAAACTGAACACTAACAGCTCTATCTCCGATTACCTTCAGTCCATTGGGCAGGATAACTCTTTGCAAGCGCGAATGAAGTTAGGGCAACAGTACGGCATCCCTAACGTGGGGACGGCCGAGGGCAATTCAGCCCTCTTACAGGCGATGAAAGCGGGCAAACCGCCTGTTCAACCTGTCGGAGGCACGGTTTCAGCCGCTTCACCTGCGGGGAGCAACATTGACCCCGCGACTGGAATGATGAAACAACCTGACGTTAAATTAGCCGGAACCCAGATTCCTCCGGTCACTTTGACCACTCCGACCCCCGAAACCCATCAGGATGTTAATCTCGCCGGAAGCGTCTCAGAAGCGGCGGGGAATCCTCCGCCTGCCATTCCAGGCACTATTGACGCTGACCCCGATGTTATGACGGCTAAAGACACCACCACCCAAGCTCTGACTGCCTATCAGAATTATCAGAGGCAAGTGGCTGATATCGATGCCCAAGTGGCTCAATTACGCTCTACCATTTCAGGGGCTTTAAAAGACAAAGAAGCCCAAGCCGCCGCTTCCGGAGGAGTCGTCTCGCGTTCCCAGATTGCCGCCGAGGTAGCTAACGAAACGGCGGGGATACAGCGACAGATTTCCGATTTATTAGCTCAGAGAGCGCCTCTGGCTCAAGCCCAGTCCCAAGCCTCCACTTCCCTCAATCAAGCCCGTAATGATTTAAAAGACGCTCAGGCGAATTATTATAAAAATATCTCAGCCAGCCAAGCCCAGCAGAAAATTGAAGCCCAAGCGGGTCAATTCGCGACTAAAGAACAGGATGTAGCGACTAAAAACGCGATTCAACAGCAACAATTCACCCAGAAAGAAGCTGATGTGGCGGCGAAACTTGAACAAAGCGCTTGGAAAGCCCAGAAAATCAACGTAATGGACGCCGCGGGGAATGTCACGGGCCAGAAAGTCGTCTGGACTGAGAACCCAGCTAACGGAGTTAAAATCGCCGGAGAAAATGCGGCGCAATATACGCCGACTTCTGCGGGAGATGGTGGAATTAAAAATGGAATTACGACTATGGGAAATACTGCCGCCATCCCCAAACTTACTTTAGCCGACGGGGCTACCCCCGAACAGGTTTTACAATCTTTGATTTCCGGCCCATCTGTCCCCGTTAAGGGTTTGGCTACGCCCTTAGACCAACAGACGCTGTATATGCTGGCTGTTCAGGATATGTTAGGCGTGACGAGTTCGGCTGGTGGTAGAACCCCATCAGGGGCGATTCTCGCGGTAAAAGAAAAAGAAAACGATATTTTAAACGCTTACGGGCTGACGGCTTTTGACGCCGCCGCCGCCAAAGAACAGATGAAGAGCATCACGGCCGCCAATACGGCTTTAATGGCTACGGCCGCTTTTACTAAGACCTATGCTTCGACGGCTAACGACAATTTGCAGTTAGCTTTGAACCAGAGTGACGCGGTAGCTCGGAGCGGGGCGAAGATAGTGAATAATTATACTCAATGGGTGCAGGGCAACTTTACTCCGGCTGGCGACCTCGCCGCTTTTGAAACTTACATTTACACGGCGGCTCGCGAGTACGCCAAGGTGACCTCTGGCGGGGCTAAGTCCTCAGCTGGTCTGACTGATAGCGCTCAAGCCGAAGCGTCCAAGCTCTTAAATGCCGCCCAGTCGCCTGAAGTGTTTGCGCGAGTCGTACAAGCGATGCAGGCCGATATGAACAATGTGATAAATAACTTTGATAAGCAGACAGGCAAGTTTCCTGATGCGGTTAAAGCGTTGTTTGGATTGGCGGGGCAAGCTGGGACAGCTACTCCTGGGCAAGATAAGCTCACTTCTCCCAGTGGAAATGTTTATGATATGACGGGTTATGCGACAGACCCCCAACACACGGCTAAAGTAGAACAAGCTATCGCTGATATTGGGAAACTAAATAGTCCGCAAGATATCACAAATTATATTTCTCAGTCAGTTCCTAACAGCCCGATTACCGCTGATATGATTAACCAAGCCGCAGGGAAATACGGCGTGGGGTGGGAAGAAATGTTAGGGTTGATGAAAGAAGAAAGCCAATTAGGAACCGCTGGAGTGGCTGTAAAAACTTTTAATCCTGGGAATATCGGGAATACCGATAGCGGACAGACCAAGAATTATGGTTCTTGGCAAGCTGGGGTAGATGCCGTGGCTCAAGAATTGGCGAAGAGAAAAAAGAAAGGTGAGGCAAAGAAAGGTCAAGATAATGACCCCTTAGGTTTAAGATAATATGGCACAGCAAACTTTGGAACAATTCGGCCAGACCATAAAAGCCAAATATCCTCAGTACAAGGATATGTCTGATGTTGATTTGGGGACTAAAATGTTGGCTAAATACCCGCAATATAAGGATATGGTGTCGGCAACTCCTTTAGGGGGTAGTGTTAGCACTGCTTCTGATACTTTTGGAGGTCGTGTTCAACAAGATATAACTAAAAGAGGCCAGGAAGTTTTAGGGACTCTCGGAAAGACAGGGCAAAGTGATTTTTCTACTGGAATGCAGTTAGGCGGGTCGGTTTTGGGGTTAGCGACTGATGTGGCGGGTGAAATTCCTGGAATTAAACAAGTAGGAGGGGCGATTGGGAAGGTTATTGGGATGGCTCCGCCAGTTGTGGCCGCTAAAGGGCTGGCTGAAAGTCCGATAGTTAAACCGTATTTGGATAAAATAAAATCCACTTTAGGGAGTTCTTGGGATAGTTTCGCTCAAAAACATCCTGAAGCGGTGGCTGATTTGCAGGCTTTAGTAGAAGCTGGAAAGTTTGCGGCTACAGCAGAAGGCGGAAGGATGTTAGTTGAATCTGCTCCTGAAGCTGTTGAAAGTATTAAAAAAGTTCCAAGTAAAATAAGCGGGTCAATTAAAGGTGCTTTGGCTCCCAAAACCTTAGATGAAGTTTTGGCAACTCCTGAAAGTGAAGTTTCTAAACTTAATACTACTGAAAGAAAAGCGTGGATGGAAAACCAGCAATCTAAGATTACAGAAGAAGCACAAAAAACAACCACTCAAATAAAATCCGGTTTGGAAAAACAAAAGTTGACTTCTGAACAAAAAATTGCTGATTTACAAAAACAAATGGAGACAGCTTCCAGGGATAAAGTCATTGAATTGAGACCCAAGATAGTAAAGGCAATGGGCGAACAATCACAAGAATATCGTGCTTTAGTAGATAAAGAAATGGCAGGAAAAGAGGGTATTATAATTAAGAAAGATGATTTAAGTCAATTTGTAGAAAATCGTTTTGGTGAAGACCCTGCTCGCGCTGAAGCTATTAAGCAACGGCTGGGTTTATCAGAACAAGTTGACCCCCTTTCTACCAAACCGACTAAACTTAAATCTGAAACGACTTTAGGAGATATTTATAAACAGACAAAATCTCTTAAACAAGAAATATCAAAATCAAAAGTATTTACTTCAGATGACAAATTAACCGATGATGCGATAAATACTCTTTCTGGCTATCTGAAAGATAAGGGTATAGATTTAAAAGAAGCCAATCAATTTTGGTCAAAGTATGCTCCCGTCCGTGACCAGTTAGTATCTGAAGCCAAACCTTTTGTGCAATCTGGGACTCAGACTAAAACTTTTGCCAATACTCTTATGCGGGTGGCTAAAGGGACGGATATAAATAATGAAAATTTTATTAACGAAGTAGAAAATATCTTAGGAGAACCGATTACAAAAGAAAATCAAGCAATAGTTTCTAAATTGAATGAAACACAAAAATCCGCGGTGGCCGCGGAAATTAAAGCTGAATCTGATTTAGCTGAAACGAAGATGCTTAAAGATGAATCTTTGAAAAAATTATCAGAAAAGGAGTTTGAGATTGAAAGACAGGCAAGATTAAGAAGTATAATTAAAAAAGTTCTTTTAACTGCTGGAGGAGTTGGTCTTGATAAGTTAGTCAAAAAATATACCGGATTCGGGCTTTAGCGCCAAATCAGGAAGTAAAGAATTCCTAAAAGAATAAGATTGTCCATATAGTTAAATTATTATAGTTTATTATACCACAAAACAGGAAAATTGTCAATAGTTATAGTAAGATTATGCCCGAAAAACCGCTAAAATTAGCCAAATTAAAACCTATCGTAGAGGCCGGTGGAAAGCTGTATGAAGGTCAAGACCACGGGCAAGCGATTCACCAAGCTCAAGCCGATGGGCAGGATATTTCTATGAAGGACAGAGAGAAAGAAGGCAAATTTAAGACCCCTGACGGGCGCATTTTGACGCGCGAGGAAGCCAAGAAAGAGTTTAATGTGGAACATTCAGCCGATATGAAGCATAAGATAGAAATAATCACCGACGAATGGTTAGCGCCTTCTTTGGCTTTGACCTTGAAGAACGAAGGGTGTGATGTCTCGGTGGCTCTTAAACGTCCTACGAACATCTTAAAAGGCACGATTAACCGCATTCCTTACGCTGAGAGGTTGGAATACGCCAAGAACTGCGACCTTATTATTTATGAGGACAAAAGCGGGCATAACGAGAGCCGTGACCTAAGGGCTTCAGGCAAAAGTGTTATCGGGGGCTGTGAACTCTCGGACAAACTTGAACTCAAGAGGGCGTGGGCGAATAAAGTGGCTAAGTTAGCCGGTCTGAAAGTCCCTGAGATGATTGAAGTGGACGATTTTAATCAGATAAGAGAGATAATCAAAGAACGAGGTGGACGCTGGGTTTTAAAGCAGTGCGGGAAAATCGACGAAATTAAAGGGTTGAATTTCGTCTCCAAAATGCCTGACTCCGAGGATTTGCTCGATTTCCTGCCTATCTTGGAGAAGAACTGGATTGACGGAGTGAAGAAAGATTTTGTCTTACAGGAGAAGGTGGAGGGGTACGAAATGGCCGTGGGGTCTTACTGGAACGGCCACGAATTTATGAAAGACAAAGACGGGGACGAGATATGCGAGGAGAACTGGGAGCATAAGGCCCTGATGACTGGCAATATGGGGGAAAGTACGGGGGAGATGTTCACTGTTCTCAAGTACGAAAAAGCCCTTAACTCCAAACTTTTTAAAGAAACCTTGGATAAATGTCGGGAGATTTTAAAACACACGGATTTTAGAGGGGATTTTGATGTGAACACGATAGTCACGGAGAAAGGAGCTTACTTTTTAGAAAACACCCCGCGTTTGGGGGTTCCGGCGACTTCAGGACAGTTGGAGATACACAAGTCAAGCTGGTATTCCTTTTTAAAAGCGATGGCGGATGGTAAACAAGATTCAAAGTTTGACTATGACCCCCGTTATTGTATCGTTTCGTGGCTCTACACCAAACCTTTTCCTTTCGTTAACTCTCACAAGATGACGGCTTTGTATGAAAGCGAGAAACCGAATACAATGGAAGAGATTTGCGAGATCATTTCATTTAAGATGTCCAATTCGGAAGGCATTTTGCTTAATTTTACTAAAGATTTTACCAAAGAAGATTGGACTCACATTCACCCCGACGGGCTAAGATTCCAAGACGGAAGGTTGAAGATAGCCAATCCTGACGGATATGTCTTGACCGCTTCGGCTCAGGACGACACGGTGGAAGGCGCGGGGGAAAAACTCGTCAAACTTTTCGACAAAATAAAAATACCTAAAGGGTTTTACCGCAATGATTTTTCTTCTTCTAATTTCCACAAGGCCAAGGAAGATTTGACTAAATGGGGGTATATCTTGCCGGAAGAAGAAAAACCTAAGATTTTAAAAACGGAGAAAAAAGAACGAGTCAGAAAACAAGTCAGGGCTAAACTCAAGAAACTTATATGAACAAGAGAAAAATGTTAGAGCTTTACGGCAAGGCCTCCACTCCGCAGGAGCTATTTGTCGATGTCATCGAAAAAACCGACGCCATCGAACAAAAGGTGGAGAAGATAAAGTCCGACGTGGACGACCAGCTTCTTTACTTCATCGAGAATCGTCCCCGCACCGAAACAGAACTCAGAAGAATGATTAAAGAAATGACTCCTGAACCGATTAAAGGAGACCCTGGCAAATCTTATTCCGAGGATGAGCTGTTAGCCATCATTCTGCCCCTTATTCCTCAAGTGAGAGACGGGGTGGATGCTCACGTCACGCCGGAGATGATTCGCAACAAATTGAAAGAATTGAAGGGCAAGAACAGATTGTCGGTCTTTGACCTTAAAGATACCGAATGGCTTAAAGGAGGCAAAGACAGGATACAATGGAACACGGCGGGGTTCTCTGTCAGCCACGATTCTACTCTGACGGGCGAAGGCAATTCTAACAGCCCTTTGTCAGTAGTGGGGAGTTTCGGGCCAACAAACTTTCACGTAGAAACAGGGGTTATCAGCTCTCTAACCTCTTTGAATCTCGCCCACAACGCCACGGTCGTTCTCAACTTCATCATCAACGGGCAGGGACAGCATTTGACTTATGATTACACTTTCACCGGCAATACTGTGACCTATATCACGCCTTTAGATAGCTCGTTTATGGGGCTACATTATACGATAGTTTTTATATGATTAACTTTTTAGAAAACATTTGGCATTGGTTCACCAATCTTTTTGTTCCCGCGGCCTTGATGGGAGCTTCGGTTTTCATTCCCGCGCAAGGGGGAACAGGTATCGGCTCGGCCGTCGTGGGAGATGTGGGGAAGGTTCTTTCCGTTTCTTCTTCCTCACCTTTCACTTACAGTTTCGTAGCCCAAGGCGGGACTTCCACTTCCACGCTTCAAAAAACGACTATCGTAACCACGACGGTCTTAAATTATTCAGGGAACTTCGCTTCGTCCACCAAACAGGGTTATGTGGCGGCTAATTACCTTTGCAACGCTTTTTTGACCAGTTCAACTATTTGTACTTTGGATAAGATACTTTCTTTTGTTCAGGGCGGCGGGTCTATTTCAGGAGGTACGGGTTGGCTGGCTAATGGCCCGCCTGGATACGTGGCGACAGCTAACGATTGTGCGGGCTATACGACTTCTTCTCCGAATTACTATGGGGCGTTTTGGGCGATAGACACCAACGGCGGTCAGGGGAACTTAACGACTTGTAACTTAACTTTGCCTATAACTTGCTGTTTATGAAGAAGTATTTACTTTTACTCGCATTGTCCTTGTTCTGGGCTTTACCGGCCTTGGCGGGGACGACTTGGGTTAATAATCCTCTTAACTGCGACACTTCCAAAGCTCCGGTGGTTTGTAACAACCCTCCGAACACCAACGGGCGTATCTGCGGTCTGAACGCTTTAGGCGGGGGTCTTTGTATCGGGGACGCTTCCACTATCCTGCCTCCGGCTTTTACCACCTTATCTCAATCCCAGTACAGCGGGTCTTTTAACGGCGGGTATCTGCTTGATTGCGAAGCCAACGATGGCGGGGGAACACAGCCTTTTTGCGATAATTCCGGAAACTTATGGTGTAACCTGGACGCTACCTGTTCGGCGACGCATCATCAAACTATCTGCGCGGCCAACAAGTGGGCTGGAGCGAGCGGGGCTTTTTCGTGCGGTTCTTCGGCTCAGTGTATGTCGGGCTGGGTGAGTTGTGCCGGAGTGGGGTCTAATAATTGCGACACCCAAATAGGAGTAACAACTTGTACCATCGGAGGGACGCCTGGAACTTATGACGGGACTTGTACTTGTGTGCCTCTGCCCAAGCAGTATTTTCAAACAGGGACTCAAGCCCAGTACGGTTCCACCGACCCTTTGCTTTGGGGTGAAGAATTCGGAACAGGCGACCTCATCAACATTTCCAATACTACCACTATTTTTAGAGTCAGTTCTACCGGTACGGTTTCGGTCAACGGAGTGCCGATTGGCAATTCGCAGTGGACGACGACTTCCACCGGTATCTTCTATAACGGGGGGAACGTGGGAATCGGGACGAACAGTCCCAGTCAACAAGTGGAACTGACCGGAAATTTGAAACTTCCCGTCAACTCCGATGGCTTGGAAGGGATTGTTTACTCCGGTGCTTCTACCTTGATAAACACTTACGGGGTACATAACACTTTCATCGGGCAGAACGCTGGAAATTTGACTTTGACCATCGGGGCCGGAGGGGAGGACACGGCTATCGGGTACGACACTCTCCAATCGGAAACCACCGGCGGCATCAATGTGGCCATCGGGGCTTATGCTTCACAGTTTAATACCGGAGGCGACGGCAATAATGCCATTGGCTATAAAGCCCTTAGATACAATCAGAACGGCGTGGATAATATCGCCATCGGTTCCCATTCGCTGGAGAATGTCATCGGGGATTATAACACCGCTATCGGCTTTCAAGCCGGTTATAGTTTGGTGACCAGTTCAAATAATATGTTCCTCGGATTTAACGCCGGAGTGAATCAGATTTCAGGGGACAATAATATCTGTATCGGCAAGCAAACTGATGTTCCTTCTTCCACGGGCAGTAATCAGATGAACATCGGCAACACCATTTACGGTGACACCAACTTAAAAAGAGTTTTTATCGGCACTACTACTCTGGCGACTCCGTTTAGTTTCGGGGTAGAAGCGGTGGGAAGCGACGGGCCTTTTGTGGTGGCGACTTCTACTGGGGGAGTCGCTTTAATGATTGATTCCAGCGGGAATGTGGGAATCGATAAAACCTCTCCCAACACCGCTTTAGATGTCAAAGGCACTATCACCCAATCAGCGGTAAAATCTTGTTCTTACGGCTTAACAACGAATTCAAGCGGTTCTATCACGGGTTGTGCTTCCGCGGGGACTTCCCAATGGACTACCACCAACACCACCGATATTTACTATAATACGGGCAATGTCGGTATCGGCACCTCCACCCCTGGCTATCCTCTCTCCGTAGTAGGGAACATCAACACTACAGGAAACTATTTAATTAACGGCACGGACGCTTTTGCCAACTCCTCCACTTGGGCGAAGGCTTTGGAATGGAATGGGGGAGCCTCTGATTTAGTAGCGGCGACAGGCAGAACCTCTTTGGGTCTCGGCACGATGGCCACCCAGAACACGGCTGATTATATGACAACTGGTACTCTCGCTACGACTTATTCTCCCTTAGCGGGTTCAGCATCTCTCACGACTGTGGGGACTATCAATTCTGGTTCTTGGGCGGCAGGGGTCATTCCGATTGCTTATGGGGGGACTGAAACCTCAACAGCCCCTTCTTTGGGGCAGATTTTAGCGGGGAACGCCAGAGGGACTTATAACTATCTGGCCGCTGGAACGAACGGATACTTCTTGGCCGCTTCTTCCACCAACGCTTCGGGTTTGGCTTGGACGGCTCAACCCTGGAGATGGTCAGTCAATATCTTAAATGCCACGACCACCGACACTTCTCTTTTAATCGGCGGGTGTACGGATAAAGCGATTACGGTCACTAAAGTCACGACTTTAATAGCTTCTTCCACTTGGGCTTCGGGGGGTATTGCCTTTAACATTTACGCTTCCACGACTCAAGGCGGGGCAGGTTATCAGACGCTTTTATCTACTGTCGCTAATCCCACGACTAACGCTATTGCTACTTATTCGGCTTTCACTTCCTCAACCTTACCTGCCGATACTTGTTTCTGGTACTACCCGACCGCCGCTTCCAGCACCCAAGTTCCCAATCTGTTAATCAAGATTTATGGAACGTACAACTAAAATTCTAATGGCGATTATTTTAGTACTCGGAGTAGCGATGGGTTCTTTTGTATTTTTTAGAGAACAGAAAGTGGGCAAGGGAGAACTGACGGATGAAAAGACAGCGACAACTACTGAAGTTTCCGGTCTGGCTTCTTACGAGAAGTACACGCCTCTCTACGATAAGTGGGATTATAATACGAGAGTTTATCAGAAAGACGCTAAGACAGGAGTGGCTATCGTGGGTTCGGTCATTAACTACAAAGACGGGGACAAGTGGGGCAGGTTGGATAATGTTTACTTGGGTTTCCCTGATGGGATAACGACCACCGAGAAAGAGACGAAGATTTTAGACAAACCCTCTTGGGGGACTTTCGTGTTAGCTAAAGATAAACAATCGGTTGATTTGGTGGATACCGCTGGCGTGACGATTCAAACTTATAAGGACTTGGCGGGAGTCAAAGCGAATTACGTGGATAATAGCTCTACGCCAGAACTCAAAGCTCAAAATACAGTTAACGCTTCTTTTGACGTGGGGACGAGTGGAGAATTGAAAGTGGTTCTGCCCCAGAAACCTTTAGAAGCGGTTAAACTCTATGATGCGGTTAATACTACTTCAACTGACATTAAAGATTCTTCAATGTATAAATATACCAAAACAAATAATTATGGCTCTTCCGTCTGGTTAGATAATGACGACCGGTCTACTTATACGATGCGTTCAATCATCAGCTATACCCTGCCCGCTACGAATTATGGAACAATCACCGATTTAAAATTATGGTTCACTAAAGATAATAATAGTCCAGGAGGCGAGGTAATGACTTTGGAAGCTCATTATTGTACCCAGACCGCTTGGGTGGAAGCTCAAGTGACTTGGAATATCTGGAAAACAAGCAACAACTGGGTCACGGGAGGTGGAGATTTTAATGCTACCGTTCTTGGTTCAACTTCTACTTTTCCAGCGATAGGCGGATTACTTTATATTGATGTCTATGATGCGGCAGTCGCTTGGAATACGACTTCCAGCTATCTTTTAAAAGCCGCCGCCGAGAATCAAACCAATTATCACGCTGTTTATTTAGGTTCAAAAGAATCACCGACCACTACTTGGCGACCTTACTTTGAAATTGATTATACAGTGCCTGTTTCCGCTGTCACTACCAAAGTTATCCAAACTAACGAAGAATAATATGAGAAAATTGTTGTTGATTCTTTTAAGCCCGATTATTTACATATTTTTTGTTATTTATGAATTATTTGACCCCGATTTTTTTGAAAGAGAAATGACAAATTTCTATGTATAATAACGCCCATTGATATGGAAGAAGTAGACCGAAATCAAAGGGATTTGCTTATCCGTTTAGACCAAAAAGTGTCGGACTTAAAACTTGCTGTTGATTCTTTGGCCAATGGAGTATTTTCTAAAATCGCAATGCTGGAAAAAGATAAGGCAGACCGTACTATGGTGGAGGAACTTCAGGATAAGGTGAACAAAGATATTGAAATCAGGGTCAGGAGTTTGGAAGGAAAGATTGTTTATTTGTCCGCTTTGGCGAGTATCGCAGGGGCGGGAATAAGTTTGTTAATTGAATGGTTCTTACACAAAGGAGGCTGACGATGCGATTCGTTTTGGCGTTCCTGACCCTCGTTCTTATCCTGACCAAGTTCATTCTCTGGGTAACCTACTAAGGAGGGCAAGTGAAAGAGGACTGGAAACCGGAGGGGTTTGTGAACAAGTGCTGTGATTCCGCAACTTGCCGAGGGAAGAGCCGGACTCAATTCGTTTTTACGACGAAGTATCTGCGAAAGTGGGTCTGTAATTCCTGCGGGAAAGTAAGGGTGGAAAAAAATGAAAGTGCCAGCTTGGTGCGACAATGAGCACGGCACTCGCGACTTCCTCGTGGACTTCGGTGATTGCCAAGTCCAAGACGACGGACGAGTGCTAGTCGGAATGAAGTGTCTGGGTCTGTCGGGGCATTGCCCCAAAAAGCTCTTTATTCTCTTCGGCCAAGAGGCCTGGGAGGAAGCGTGCCGCCGTGAGGGCGTTTAACCAGTTTGGGGAGCTGGATAAAACCCCATTCTATATGTTCAACAAGAAGCTAAAACCGAGTATGTTGTACCGAAAAGCCACCTTAAAGGAGAGGTTTAGCGACCCGACTTGGCATTACTGGATATTCTCTGTTTTTTTCTTTCTCATAGGATTCGTTATCTTAGGGACATTTTGGTACTATTTAGGCGCGGGAATTTTACATTTAATCAAATGGATATGGAAATTTTAACGATAGATAAAATACGCCAGCCCCGAACCCCACATCTAATAGCATCGGGTCAGAAATTAGGGGATTGGCATACAGGTCAAGAACTCTTAGGCGGGACGACCCAAAGACAGATACTCTGCCCTTCAAGGGACTGGACACCTTACATCACCGAAACCCAAACGCAGAGAAACGCCAACTTTGACAGTTTTAGTTGCGTCTCGTTTGCTCACGACCACGGGGTTGAGCTTTTAGCCAAGTTAAAAGGTTTTCCGTTAGACGAGAGCAAGAGATGGACGGCGATAAGGTCAGGCACTAAACCAAACCACGGAACTTCTATGAACGCGGTGGCCGAGTGTATCAGAACTAAAGGCGGGGTGGCTGAAGCGGATTGTCCCACTATCACCCCAACGATGACTCAAGACGAGTACTATACTTCGATACCTGCTTCCGTAGATGCTAAAGAAAACCTCTTACATTACGGCTGGAAGTTTAACTACGAATGGATACAAAGAGATGGGTTATTCTCCTCAAGTTCCGCTCCTGACGTCATTTGGCAGAACCTTCAGTATTCCCCGATTCCGGTCTGTGTTGAGGGCAACTATACTTTTAACGCGCAAGGGGAAGTCGTCTACGGGGGGTCTCCCTACGCTCACTGCGTGCTTATTGTGGGCGGGGTGCAGGGACAGTTTTTTACCATTTTTGACTCCGAATCCCCTGAAGGACTTATTAAGTTCTCTTATGCCTACAAATTCGGCTACTCTGAACTCATTTACTTGGACAAACCTATGAACCAACTGATAAAAGAAGACGGCTCGGCGGCCGTCTATCTGCAAGTCCCTTCGGGAAATCTCTACGCCATCTCAGACAGCGAGGAGATTACGGGGGGAGATTTATTGAAGGTCTTTTCCGGTTCCTACGGGAACGCTAACATCTTACACATCCCTTCAATCGACAAAGGTCGAATTATAGGAGAAGTTAAAGCTCTAAAAACTATATGAATCAAAATATCTACTTAAAATTCGTCATTGTTTTCGTCTATCACGGTCTCACGGCGGTGTTTCCTCTGCTCACGGCTCTTTACGCTCACAACCCTTACTACCTTATTCTTTACCCCGCTTTAGCGGCTCTCTGGAAGGTCTTGGAATCCTACCTGCAAAGCAAGAACCTAATCGGCGGTGGGAATTGGCACTAAGCAAAAAAGAAAGGGCCTCCTCGCGGGGGCCTTTTTTTATTAAAACATTCTTTGATTAATCACTTTACAAACTTGATGGGTCGGGCTTACCCACTCGCACTTCAACCTTGCACTGGGAAAGGCAAAGATATAAAGAGCGTCCGTGAAAATCTGATTAAGTATATCAAAGATAATTTATACATCAGCGGAATGAAATACAGGACTGATATCGGTGCAAGAGTTGAATCCGCTAAAGTGAATTAACAATCTTGTTATATTCACTCCATTTTACGCCTATCATTTCAGCCACCAGCTTCTCAATCTGTGTGGCTTTTTGATGTTGTTCGTAATAAGGTGCTGATATCATATCCCCAGGTTCTTGCTCGCCAATAAGTTCCGGAAAGGTGGTTCTTAATTGTTCAAACTTTTTGTCAAATTCAGTAATATTTTTTTCGCTTATTCCTTTTTGCTTAGTCAAAAACCATTCTATGAGTTCGTGAATGGCTACTAAAAACTCTGATTTGTCGTCCATTTTTGATATCCATATCTGTGTTGTGCCGTCTATATCTTGATAATCTCCGACTGTATCGTATTTCTGTGATTTGTGTGGGACGGTTCTTATGTGAATATTCATATTATTTTGTCATCATTGCCACCAAGATTAAAATTAAGGAGCGTCTTGTCATCTTTTGACTGTCTTTTCCCGTCTATTTTCATATTTGGCTCTAAAATGGGTTAGATTAGGTTAGGAGGTGATTAATGTGCCACTTGGGGTGTTAGAACGCACCACAGAGGCGATTAGGGGGTAAAAAGGGGTATCACAGTAGGGTTTGTTGAGCAAGACGCTTTCTAATGATTTCGCAGTATTCGCTACTTATTTCACTACCGATATAATTTCGTTTTAAGTCAATACACGCACGAGCAGTTGTTCCGCTACCCATAAATGGGTCATAAACTAAATCGTTTTCATTATTGGTAGCTCTTGATATTATCCACTTAGCCCAAGATAAAGGTTTTTGGCAAGGATGTCCATTGTCTTGTGGTTCAGGAGTTGCTTTAATATAATCGTGCATTCTTGTATTATTTTTACCATAAACTAAATGAGGTTCCCAATCATTAAACCCCATAAAACCAGCTGTTCCCACACTCCCCTTATACCAGCATAAAAGCCAATCAGGAGGAAATTCATCATAAAAAAACTTCAATCTTTTAATTTGACAAGAAGGAAATATAACACATTTTCCAACTCTTAACATTTCTGGTATCACTTTCCGCATTAGGTTGAACCAGTTTTCTTCTGTATCACTATAAACATCATAATTTATTCCCACTCCATAAGGTGGGTCAGTCAAAACTAAATCAACGAAGTTATCTGGCATCCGTTTCATTGTTTCAATACAATTTTCATTATAAATTGTGTTAATCGGTAATGTCATAGACACTTTACTACTAAATAAATTATATTATTTTTCCTAGTTGGTTATTTTCATATAGAGAATATCTTTTTAATTTCTTCAAGGGCTTGATTATAACCATTGGCATAAGCAAAGTTAATTTTTCCTTTTGGTTCTAAATCTTCAAAAGGGATTTCACCTTTCCATCTATCTTTCGGCAAACTTTCTCTTATCAGAGAGAGGATTTGGGCGGCTAACTTTTCACAACCTTCATCATCGAAATAAAAATCAGTTTCTTTAGCGATTATGTCAGCGATTTTTGAAGAGAGGGTCATATTAAATTATTAGGGTTTTCATCTTGCCATTTTCTCCGTTTGATTATCTCTTGCCACGCCAAGTCCTTCTCCTCTAATACTTTAAGAAGCCAGGATTTAACACGAGTCATTAAATCTACTTCCATACCCTCTATATTTCTAAAAATTTCTTTTAGAACAGGGAATTTTTCTTCAAACTCCTCTATAATTTCTTGATTACTTTTCATATTATTCAACTATCAATCTAATTAACTTTGACCTACTTTTTATTTTATCAAGCCAATTTAAGCCAGAATTTTGACACTCGTTTTCCTTTAATCGGACAATTTGAATAACAAGCTCTCTTAGTAGATATTTTATTTCTTTCTCGGAAAGTTTTTCTTGATTATTCATATTTGTCTATTATTGAACGAGCTGAACTGATGTAGCCAAACAGTTGATTAAGGTTTGAAAGCCCCTTAAATTCCACATCTACATCCTCTGCTCTTTCTGAAAGCTCTAACAACCTCTTAAACCAGGCGATTGGGACTTCTACGGTTTCTTCTTGATTGGAACGCATATAGATTTTAATTTAAGGAATCATCATATTTATCTAATCTACTTTTTTCAATTGAATCTCCTAACTTATAAAAAAAATCAGAAGCTGGACAAAATGCTCTTTCAAATTTCTTCTGTTCTTCAAAATAAAAATCTATCTGTAGCAATCCTCCATAAAGCATTTGAACATCTTTTATTGTTATTTCTTCTCCCATATTATTTTATTTAGAGATGAGTTAGAGTTGGATATAATTTTCATCAGCATCTTCAAGTCCGCAATCGCCTCGCTTTTTATGTTCATCACAGAATAATCTGATTGTTGGCTGTGCTGGCTCATTTTCGTGTCCTCTGTCGCAAAACTCTTTCTTTAATTGATAAACCACAGTAGCTTCGTTTGAACAGCCCTCTTGGTCGCAAAATCTTCCCTCTCCGCAATATAATCCTTTTCCACTATCAGTAGCTTCGGCATATTTCCAAGCGATATAATTAACGGCATCTTCCATTTTATGACCAGCAAAATTTTCATAAATTAAGTTCCCTTTGCGATACATTCTTACCATTATAGAAATTCTCCATTCATTCCCCGAAAGATTGCTTTCCTTATATCTTGGAACAGTTACGAGTTCAATTTTATCAAACGCTTGGGCATCTGGTTTTAAGGCACGCCTGTATTTTGAATCAATCGTATTGGCTTTAGTATATTCTATTTTCATATTATTTAGAGATGAGTTAGAACCGTAGAGGAGAGAGTGAAAGGTTGGATTTGAACCAACGCTTGTCCCCGCTTTAGTCTTGGACTCCTCGGCAATAGACCGCTCTGCCACTTTCACTCTCTCGCTAGATTGTAATGCTTAACAAAGCAAACGCTTACAATCCCCACGGATACTGGCTGGGGAGTAATGGGGCGTTCTGAAGCCATAACTTTCGTTATGATTTCTCCCACTACTCCCTTGCCTGGACTGGCTGGAGCTACCTTCGCTATCAGAGGGGGCGAACTACACTGTAGATACGCATCGGTTTATCCCCACGCAATACACTTGTCATAATGCTTGCCAGCCAACTCCAGCAAGTTTACCTATAACAAGTGGCAATCCGACTTCACTATAAGCGTTGGTCAGGATTTACGCTCTCACCAGAGAACCTGCGGCGGAATTGAACCGCTATAAAGCATTATTCTTCAGTAATCGGCTTGATCCGTTATTTTTTTGCTTTATAAGCCAACACGCAGGCATTTAATAGATGGACTAACCAATTTTCTTCTTTTAGCTTCTTTTTTCAACCCTTTATAATCATATCTTTCCAACACTTCTTTGCCCTTAATCTCATAAACATCTCCCCACCAAGTATCAAATTCTCCAGAACAACTGCCAACTGTAATCGTTATTCCATCTTTAGCTCTTTTTTCAATCCATTTAAGGATATTAAAAAGATGGCTATCTGTTAGCTTTTTATATTCTATTTCTTCGCCGTTTTGTGTTTCCCAAAATTGTTCTCTGATTTCATCGTTTTGTTTGTTGCTCATATATTTAGAGATGAGTTATTTATTACTTGTTAATGTTATCTCTGGGTGTAAAATATTTCTGCAATTCTAATATTAATTTAACGACATTTTTAATTAGATAATCTGTGGCGATGTTACTACCTTTTTTAGATTTAAGAATTGCACATTGTGCGATAAGGGTATGAAACGGGGCGGGAATTTCTTTCTCAATGTCCACCCCAAAAATGTTTTCATACGGAAATGTTTTGCCTTGCAATCCAGCCATATATGATAATATCGCCAAACTAACATTAGGTATTTCACTTATTATTTCTGGGCTTGGAGTCGGGTCATTCAGCAACGCACCGATATATTGTGATAGTTGTTCTTTTTTCATATCTTTATTTCATATTATTTAAGTTAAAGTTAAATTAACCAGAACCAGAACCAGAACCAGAACTAGAACCAGAACCATAACCATAACCAGAACCACTTTTTTTATCAGTAATCATATTATTCGCTCCAAATTTTAACAGAATTAATTGATTTCTTTTAAAAGCACCTCTAATTTCTTTATGAGGTATCAATTTATTTCCGCAAGTTTCGCAGATAAGAGAATCCCATTTTTCCATAGAGGTCATATTTAATAAATATAATAAGTTTCTGTTCCGCCACAATTCCAATGCCAGATTGTAAAATAAGCATAACAAACTGGACAAAGATGTATTTTCATATATTTAGAGATGAGTTAGGCAGAATTATCCATCGCCAGAGCCAGAGCCATAGCCATCGCCAGAGCCACAGCCATAGCCATAGCCACAGCCATAGCCATCGCCACAGCCAC
>Ga0209777_10001237_pt1 | contig 38123 bp, 34 predicted proteins | sample FrelakmetHBP12HB_FD_187147 | JGI IMG/M metagenome (GOLD analysis project Ga0209777, IMG submission 187147) | Freshwater lake sediment microbial communities from the University of Notre Dame, USA, for methane emissions studies -HBP12 HB (SPAdes)... | ecosystem: Environmental > Aquatic >...
TGGGATGCTTTCGGTCTGCCCGCGGAAAACGCCGCCATCGAACATAAAATTCATCCCACCCAGTGGACCAATGAAAATATCAACCACATGAAAAAACAGCTCAAACGCATGGGCTTCAGCTACGACTGGGATCGGGAAATATCCACCTGCGAGCCGAAATATTACCGCTGGGAACAGCTGTTCTTTATCTGGATGTATGAAAGAGGTCTGGCTTACAAAAAACGCTCCACGGTTAATTTCTGCAGCAAGTGCGATACGGTGCTGGCTAACGAACAGGTAGAGGGCGGCCTCTGCTGGCGCTGCAGCACTGAAGTTCAGGAGAAAGTGCTGGATCAATGGTTTTTCAAAATCACAGCCTATATCGAGGAATTGCTGGAATACTGCGATAAGCTGCCCGGCTGGCCCGAACGTGTTATGACCATGCAGAAAAACTGGATCGGAAAAAGCTTCGGCTGCGAAGTTGATTTTCCGATGGCCGACGGAAACGGCGCCATCAAAGTATTCACCACCCGCCAGGACACTCTCTTTGGCGCGACGTTCATGCTGGTGGCCGCGGAGCATCCGCTGGTTATGGAATTAACCAAAGGCAAGGCCATTGAAAAAGATGTCCGGCAGTTTGTCGAAAAAGTCAAAAAGCAGGACAAACTGATGCGGACTTCCGAATATTATGAAAAGGAAGGCCTGTTTCTTGATGCCTACTGTAAAAATCCTTTAACCGGCCGGGAAATGCCGATCTTTGCAGCCAATTTTGTTCTGGCCGACTACGGCACCGGATGCGTTATGGCCGTGCCCACGCACGATCAGCGCGACTTTGAATTCGCCAAGAAATTTAATCTGCCGCTGATTGTGGTCATTTCACCGAAAGACAGAACTCTTGATCCGGCAACCATGACCGAAGCTTACGTGGATGAAGGAATTCTCGTCAACTCCGGGCAGTTCAACGGCATGGAAAACACCAAAGTTCTGGAAGCCATCGCTGATTTTCTGGAAGCGCAAGGAAAAGGCAAACGCACTATTCAATACCGCCTGCGCGATTGGGGCATCTCCCGTCAGCGTTACTGGGGCGCGCCGATTCCCATGATCAACTGCGATAAATGCGGCATTGTTCCTGTTGACGAAAAAGATCTGCCTGTTGTTCTGCCGGAAAATGTTAAATTGAGTACCGAAGGCGGTTCACCGCTCGCGGCCCTGAAAGAATTTGTCGATACCACTTGTCCCAAGTGCGGCGGCAAGGCCGCGCGTGAAACCGATACGATGGATACGTTTGTGGAATCCTCGTGGTATTTCGACCGTTACTGCTGTCCGGATTGTGACACCAAGCCCGGTCTCGATCGCAAAAAGCTTGACTATTGGATGCCGGTGGATCAATACATCGGCGGCATCGAACATGCCATTCTGCATCTGCTCTATTCGCGCTTTTACACCAAGGTTCTGCGTGATTTCGGCGTAATCGGCGTTGATGAACCCTTCACCAATTTGCTGACGCAGGGCATGGTCTGCAAAGAAACGATGAAGTGTAAAGAGCACGGTTATCTTTTCCCGGAGCAGGCAGCAGAGGGCAAATGCCACATCTGCAGGAGTGATGTTGTAATCGGCAAGACCGAAAAAATGTCCAAATCGCTTAAAAATGTTATCGATCCCGATTATCTGATCAAAACTTACGGCGCGGATACGGCGCGGATATTCTGTCTGTTCGCGGCTCCGCCGGAAAAAGATTTGGAATGGAGTGATCAGGGCGTAGAAGGATCATTCCGCTTTCTGGGACGCCTGTGGCGGATTGTTGAAGAATATCTCGAAGACATCAAGACAGTTGAGCCGTTGTCTTGTGCCGTTGAACTCGAAGGCGAGTTAAAGGCTCTGCGCCGGAAAACTCATCAAACTATCCACAAAGTCACTATTGATATCGAAGACCGTTTTCATTTTAATACGGCAATCAGCGCTGTGATGGAACTGGTGAATGCCGTTTATCAGATCAAACGTCCCGAAAGTGCCGATAAGACAGCGCTGGCCACGGTTCGTGAGGCTCTGGAGACGGCTATAACCCTGCTTGTTCCGATTGTTCCTCATATCACGGAAGAACTCTGGCAATTGCTCGGACATAAAGATATGGTTTCCGATGTACCCTGGCCACAGTTTGATCCAGCAATAGCCAGCGAAGAAGAAATGACGATTGTTGTGCAGATTAACGGCAAACTGCGCAGCCGCATGACCGTTGCGGTGGACGAGGACCCGGAAAAAATCAAGGCAGACGCTCTGGCTGATGAAAAAATAAAATCCATGACCGCTGGAACACAAATAAAGAAGGTTATTTACGTGCCTAAAAAACTGGTCAATATAGTTGTCGCTCAATAACGTGACGGATAAATAAGGTGTTCGTATGGAAAAACAAAACAGGCGGTTAAGTTTTCAAATCGCGATTATTTGTCTTTTTGCCTCTTTCTTGTTTGGCTGCGGCTATTCCTTTGCACCCAAAGGAGAGAACATTGATAATCGTATTCAAAAAGTTTATGTTCAATATTTTGACAATAATACGGCACAGGCGGAGATAGAAAATTATGTCCGGACAGCTTTCATTAACCAGTTTATTCAAAACAGCCGTTTAAAAATTGTGGAAAGCGCTGAAGCGGCGGATGCAATTGTTAAAGGAAAGATTCTTAATCTTAATACATCACCCCTCGCTTATGGCAGCAATTCTCTGACCGTGGAAGAGCGGGCAACAATTATTTTAGAATTGACTTTTCAGGAAAATGAAAGCGGTAAAATTATCTGGAGCTCGAAAAATATAACGGGCACAGTTGACTATACCGTAAGCAATGATATTAATTTACTTCCCGCGACCAGAAAAAATGCGTTTGTTAAACTGGCCAATGACACGGCGGAAAAAGCCTTTAATTTGATTATGTCTGGATTCTAATTTTTACCCTGTGACCTTAACAATGAAGTCTTTAAACCTGAAATTTGGCCGGTTCCTGCCCTTGCCCATAAATGATGAGAAAGAGGCAATGAGAGGTTGGCCCACCTATAATCATTCCGTTAAAGAAATCAAACAACTTTCTTTGTTCCTGAAGAAATTATCCAGCAGATATTTGCTGCTGATTGCCGACGAAAAAGAACTTAACTGCGATGAATCGTCTTTGCGCCGCTTGCTGCGGATTGCCGAAAATAAACGCGCCGGTATAGTTTATTCTGATTTTATTTCACGTGAAGGCAATAACCTAATCCAGCATCCGCTTATAAATTATCAGCAGGGCAGCATTCGCGACGATTTTAATTTCGGGCATCTTTTGCTTTTTTCCTATTCGGCAATTAAAACCGTCATGCAAAAATACGGCTCGTTACCATCAGACGCGAGTGTTGCTTTATACGATTTGCGCCTGAAAGTTTCTATTGATTATCCTGTTTTCCATGTTCCGGAATTTCTCTATACAGTCAGAAAAGCAAAACATATTAAGTCCGGCAATGAACGGCTCGAAAATCATTTTGCCTATGCCGCGGCTGGAAATATCGTCCAGCAAAAAAAACTGGAAAAAGTAGCCACTAACTATCTAAAGTTGACCGGCGCCTATTTAAAAGCGCGCATCCAAAAAGCTCCCCGGACAAATCATTTCTTTCCTGTGGAAGCGAGTATAATCATTCCCGTGCTTAACCGCAAAAAAACAATTAAAGACGCAATTCAAAGCGCATTGGAACAAAAAACAAATTTTAATTTTAACATCATTGTCGTGGATAATAATTCTACAGATGGCACCGCGGATATCATTAAAAAGTTGGCGGGAAAGAATGAAAAAATAAAACATATCATTCCTGAACGACATGATCTCGGCATCGGCGGTTGCTGGAATGAAGCTATTTATTCTTCTCACTGTGGCCATCATGCCATCCAGCTTGATTCCGACGATCTTTACAATTCAAAGAAAACTCTGCAAAAAATAGTTGATACTTTACGCAAGGAAAATTATGCGATGGTCATTGGCTCTTATACAATTGTTAATAAGCATCTAAAAAAAATCCCGCCTGGCCTGATCGCCCATAAGGAATGGACGCAAACCAACGGCCACAATAACGCGCTGCGCATACATGGTTTGGGAGCGCCGCGGGCATTCAATACCGCTGTCATCCGCAAGATCGGCTTCCCCAATGTCAGCTACGGTGAAGATTATGCTGTCGCGCTGCGGATTGCCCGTGAATATAAAATCGGAAGAATTTACGAAAGTATTTATTTATGCCGCCGCTGGACGGACAATACGGACGCTGGACTTTCCGTGGAAGAACAAAACCGCAATGATTTTTATAAAGACAAACTGCGCTCCATAGAAATTAAAGCACGGCGGATACTAAACAAAAAAGAATCGGGAAATAAAATTTTTGCCCAATATCCCGGCGGAAAACAAAAGTCACTGAGTGTCCTGTGTCTGAGTCTTTTAGATCAACAAAAGAAAAGCTGGCCGACGCTAGCTTATGCTTACCGGGAATTAGCCCAAGTGCGCAAGCGACCAGTTCTCTGCGGCGGCTATAAGGTATATGTACAATTTAATCCGCAGAGGGCAGTAAGCAGTGGAGCTGCCGTTGATGCTGAATCAATCAAAAAAAGACTCTGCTTTTTATGTCAAGACAATCTGCCTATTGAACAAAAAGGCGTTTTATATCGTAATCAATATTTGATCCTCTGCAATCCGGCACCTATATTCAATAAGCATTTCACTATCGTTAGTTTGCGGCACCGACCTCAAACAATTGACGGAGATTTAATCTGGCTGATGAATTTAGCTCAAGATTTAGCCCCTGATTTTGCAGTATTTTACAATGGTCCCGCCTGCGGCGCCTCCGCGCCCGATCATTTACACTTTCAGATGGTTCCGGCTAGTGCCCTTTCTTTTTTGAATGAACTGAAAGAACTTCCGCCGGTCAAAGAAATATCTTCTGTTCGCTATTGGCTGGGGAAAGATTTTGATCGCTCCGTTCTTGTTCTGGAATCGAAAAACACAAAGGCGTTAACTGAACAATTCTTGACTTTGTTAAAAATCGTACAAAAAATACTGGCAACAAATGACGAGCCGCTTGTTAATGTTATTTGCGCTTATACCGAAAATCACTGGCGGCTGGTAGTATTCCTGCGGCAAAAACATCGCCCGAATGCCTATTTTGCCGAAGGCGAGAATAGAATTTTTATTTCACCGGGGGCAGTTGATATGGCTGGAGTAATTATCACGCCGCTTCTGGACGATTATAACCACTTGGATTGTAATGCTATCCGCAGTATTTATCGGGAAGTATCACTGCCGGAAGACATAACGAATATAATAATGAATAAGCTATGATGGAGATTAGTCAATGACTGATAATGAAGAAATAATTATCGATAGTATAATGAGCTTTTCCGAAGCTATTGAAGGAACAATAGCCCCGGAAGAAATCGTCGATAGTCTGGCGCTTGTCGATGTCATGTACTATTCATTTGACGGCAAAAAACATCAGGGACAGCTCGTTGTAAAAAGCGAGCTGGAAGATGATATTTATGAAATCTTCGCGCTGATTGAACATCTGAAGTTTCTCGTAGGCAAAGTTATTCCGGTTGTAGTTTATTCATGGGACGATCACAAATCCATGGCCGCGAATAATTCTTCCGGTTTTAATTTTCGCGTGATTGAAGGAACAACAAAATTATCGATGCATTCACTGGGCAAAGCCGTGGACATCAACCCCGTGCAAAATCCGGTAATCTATCCCAACAACGTGATCGCACCCCAAGGAGCAAAATATGCTCCATCAAATGCCGGAACATTCAGTGCAGAAAATCAAATTGTGCAGGAATTTATCAAGCGCGGCTGGCACTGGGGCGGAAATTTCGATCAGCCCAAAGATTATCATCACTTCGAAAAGCCATGATACCATCAACCTATTGCTAAGAGGCTGGATTATCCGGCATCATTTGAGGTTCGCTATTGTTAATCTTTTTTGACTGAAGATTATGAGCTAGCAATAAATACATCGCGGGCACAACAAACAGGGTGAACAGCGTGCCAATAGCGATGCCTGTGGTGATCACTAGACCCATGTTGTAGCGGCCCCCCGCGCCGGCGCCGGATGCGAAGACGAGGGGCATTACACCCAGCACCATGGCCGCCGTAGTCATCAGAATCGGCCGGAGGCGAGTGGCCGAAGCCTGCTCGATTGCCTCACGCTTGCTTTTCCCTTCGCGCTGCAGGTCGTTAGCGAACTGCACGATGAGGATGCCGTGCTTGCTGATAAGACCGATGAGCGTCACCAAACCTACCTCGGTGTAAATATTGAGGCTGGCTTCGCCAATGCCAAGGCTGATGAAAATCAGTGCCCCGCAGATGGACATAGGTACGCTGATGAGCACGATGATCGGGTCGCGAAAGCTTTCGAACAATGCAGCCAGGGCGAGGAAAATTATGATCAGCGCGAAGGCGAATGTAACCAGCAGCGCGCTTGACTCCTGCAAATACTGCCGCGACTCTCCTCCATAGTCTATGCTGTAACCCTCGGGCAGCACTTTCTCGGCAATGGCCTTGAGTTCATCGAGCCCCTGTCCCAGAGTGATGCCTGGGGTGAGAATACCGGATATCGTGGAGGAGTTAAGCTGTTGAAAATGGTTGATGGATGAGGGCACAGTGGTGGTTTTAAGGGTGGCAAAGGTGGATACGGCAATTGATTCCCCGCTTGCGGTCTTGATATGGTAGTTCATCAGTTGGTCCGCAGTGAGCCTTTCACTTTGCTTGACTTGTGGAATCACTTTGTAGGAGCGGCCGGACATACTGAAATAATTGACATAGCCGCCGCCGAGCATGGAAGCCATCGAAGAGCCTACATCCTGCATCGTCAGGCCCATCTGCGCCAGTTTGTCGCGGTCCACCTCCAACATGGTCTGCGGTTTGTCGATTTTGAGGTCGGCATCTACATACATGAACAATCCGCTGGCATGCGCCTTTTCCAGAAATGCCTGCGAAACTTCATCGAGCCGGGAGAAGGAATCGGTCGTGCCGATGACAAATTGCACAGGCAGCCCATGGCCCGTGCCGGGCAAAGGCGGCGGCGGAAAAACCACCGCATTTGCTCCGGAGATCTGGCCGATTCTGTTTTGCACCTCTGGTTGCAGTGTCCTGGTCGTACGGGTTCGTTTATCCCAAGGCTTGAGCACAAGGCCGGCGAATCCTGTATTGAGTCCGAAGAATCCCTCGACCTGGAAAAGATGCTCGATTTCCGGAATGTCCGACAGGATCTTCGCCAGTTGCAGTGAATAGAGTTTCGTCTGTTGAATAGTGGCATCGGGGGCAGCCGTGAGCATGGCCAGCATAAATCCCTGATCCTCCTGAGGCGCAAGTTCACTTCTGGAATTTACAAACAGGAAATAATTGCTCCCTAGGATGATGGCGGCAAATACCAAAACAACCGGCAGAAAATTGAGTGCCCCCCGCAGCAGCCGGTCATAGCCGTTCCGAAGCCGGTTAAACTGACCATCGATGAATTCCGTGAAGCGGTGCCTCTCATTTGGGCCGGATACTTTCAGAAAGCGCGAGCACATCATGGGCGACAGCGTCAGCGCAATGACAGCCGACACGACCACGGCGCCGGCCAGAGTGTAAGCAAACTCGGTGAAAAGCGTGCCGGTGAGGCCGCCCATAAATCCTATAGGCAAATATACGGCGATCAGCACGACGGTCATGGCGATAATCGGCCCTCCGAGTTCCCGGGCGCCCATGATCGCCGCCTGCATGAGCGGGACACCTTCTTCCATGTGGCGGTGCACGTTTTCCACCACGATGATGGCATCATCCACAACAAGGCCGATGGCAAGCACCAGAGCCAGCAGGGTCATCAGATTGATGGTGTAACCCAGAGCCAGCATGATGAAAAACGCTCCAACCAGCGACAGGGGGATGGCCACCGTGGGGATGATCACCGAACGGACAGAACCTAAAGACAGAAAGATAACCAGTGTAACAATGAGCAGCGCTTCGAAAAGCGTAATTACCACCTCTCTAATGGAACTGTTCACATAATCGGTTGCATCATAAACAATACGGCCGTCAAGACCCTGAGGCAACTGATGCTCAATGGCCGGAAAAACTTTACGAATGTTATCCGCAACCGAAAGCAGATTGGCGTTGGGTGCGACCTTAATGTTCATGAACACGGCGGCTTTGCCGTCGAAGCGCACTGCCACATCATAGTTTTCCGCGCCGAGGGTGACATTGGCGATATCTCCGAGGCGAACAATGGCGCCATTCACTGACTTGATCACCAAATTGCGAAACTCACTTACCGTATGCAAGCCAGTAGCCGCTGTGATGTCTACTGTCACCATCTGTCCCTGGGTCCGGCCCAACGCTGAAATGAAGTTATTCACAGACAGTGCGTTGCTCACATCAGAGGCGGTCACATTATGAGCAGCCATTTTTTCCGGATCAAGCCATGCCCGCAGGGCGAATTCCTCCTTGCCCAGAATCTCAGCCGTTTGAACTCCTTCCACCGCCTGAAGTTTGGGCTGCACCACCCGGGTCAAATAGTCAGTGATGTTATTCGTGGGCAGATCCTTGCTGTAGAATCCTATGATCATGGAACCGATGTCCTCGCCGGTGGATATACTAATCACCGGTTGCTGCGCTTCCTTGGGCAACTGGTTGAGCACCGCATTGACCTTGGTGTTGATTTCGGCAATCGCCACGTTAGCATCGTAGTTAAGGCGCATGTTCGCGGTTATGGTGCTGACACTCTGGGAGCTCGATGAGGTGAGGTAGTCAATACCGTTGGCCTGAGCAATGGAGTTTTCCAGCGGTGTGGTGATGAAGCCGGACACCAGTTCCGGATCGGCCCCTGTATAGACTGTGGTGACATTTACCACCGCGTTCTGGATTTTCGGGTACTCGCGGACGGGAAGCAGATTAATGGAGCGCAGCCCCAGCACAAGAATCAACAGGCTCAGAACCGTGGCGAGCACCGGGCGCTTTATGAAGATGTCGGTGAATTTCATGATCGTCGTTTCTCCATTAAGGTTCCTCAGAGACAGGATTGGCGTCGCTTGCCGGCTGCACCTGGTTATTGATTACAATCGGGCTGCCGTTCTTGAGCTTTAGCTGACCGCTTGTAACCACGCGTTCACCCTCTTTAACTCCTTTGAGAATGGCTACCTGGTTGCCGCGCGAAGATCCCAGCGTGACAAACGTTTGTCTCACAAACAGTGCCGGCTTGCCGTCTTTCGTTTTGCCTTTCTCCTCCACGATGTAAACCGTTTCGCCATAGGGATTGAAAGTCACCGCGGTACGGGAAAGCGTCAGATAACGATTAGATTTGCCTGCCTGAATTTTGATTGTCGCATACATGCCCGGCAGCAGTTCATGCCGCGGATTGGCAATGAGGGCTTCAATCTGGACATTACGCGTTTGCAGATCAACCTTCGGGCTGATGGCGGAAATCCTGCCGTTGAATTTTTTATCGGGGTATGTATCGGTGACGGCGGCAACAGCCTGTCCGGAGGCAACGCGGGAAAGTTCCTGCTGGGGAAGGTAAAAGTCAACGTAAATCGAATCGAGCGCCTGTAGCGTGACAATCTTATCTCCCGGATTCAGATACTGTCCGGGATTCACCGAAAATATACCCAACCATCCGGCAAAAGGCGCGCTGATGGTCTTTTTTCTTAAAAGAGCTTCCTGTTGAGCCACTTGAGCCTGTTTGACTTTCAAATCGGCGGCATCCGCGTCCAGCGAAGCCTTACTGACCGCCTGGGCGATAAATTGCTTCTTGTTTCTTTCATAGACACTTTGAGACAGATCGCGGGCTGCCGAAAGCGTCTGCAATTGAGCGATGTCGGAATCGGCGTTGAGTTGCAGAATGGTTTGACCGGCCTTTACATTATCCCCCGATTTACAATTTACGTTTTGCACAATACCGGCCACTTCGCTGGATATATCGACGCCGCGCGCGGCCCGCAGGCTGCCCACCGCTGAAATTTGCGGCTGCCATTCCTCGGTAGCGGCAGTGACTACCGACACCGTGACCGCCGGAGCAGCGGCCGATGACATGTATTTTTTCATCATATAAGATTGGAAGCCCTTAAATCCGAAAATTACGCCAAAAATCACACCGACAATGATCAGCATGATGATCATCCGCTTAGTCATTCTTCATTCTCCTCTTGTATAAATTTGGCATTCAGGGAAGTAGATTTCCGGTTCCACCAGCCACCGCCCAACGCCTGGAAAAGCGCGGCGGTATCGGCGTAGAGTTGCGCTTTCACGGCAACCACATTGATTCGTGTTTTCTGATAATCACGCTGGGCTATCAGTAGCGCCGGATAACTAACCGCGCCTAGATCATATTGTTTTTCTATCAACACCAACGCCGACTTCGAGGCGGCTTCGGCCTCGGCCTGCGCCTGTAATGTTCTGGCGTCGGTTTCCAAAGCGCGCAAAACGTCCGCCACATCCTGAAATGCTTTCAAGACCGTCTGCCTATATTGCGCCGCCGCCTGATCATACGCGGCAATGGCACTGCGCCGCTTGGCGGTGAGCTCACCGCCGCGGAATAGCGGCTGTAAAAGACCTGCACCAAAATTCCAGACCACGCTTTCTCCGTTGAAAAGAATGTCGGTGCTGACCGCCTGAAATCCATAGCCGGCGCTCAGCGTAATCTGCGGATAAAGATTGGCCGTCGTCACGCCGACTGCCGCGCATGCCTGGTGCAGGAGCGCTTCAGAGGCGCGAATGTCGGGACGTTGGCGCACCAGGAGAGAGGGAAGGCTCACCGGTAATTCTTCCGGCAAATGCAATGATTCCAGGCTGAATTCAGGCAGCTTCCCATCGCCGGGGAACTGTCCGGTCAGCACCGAGAGAGCATGACGGTTTAGGTCAAGCTGCTTTTCGAGGGGCGCCATTCCCGCTTTGGTCATTGCCAGTTCCGTCTCTTGCGCCAGCACCTCGGTTTTCGATACCGCGCCCAGTTCAAATTGTTTCTGAATCACATCCAGTTGTCTTTGCTCAGCCACAAGAATGGCCTTTGTTACGTCAATCTGCTCCCGTAACGATGCTTCCTGAATAGCAGCAGTTACAATATTGGCGGCCAGGGTCAGATAAGTCGCCTCATAAATGAAGCTTTGATAATCGATCTGCGCTTGGTAAGCTTCGATCTGTCGGCGTCCGCCACCGAAAAGATCAAGGGTATAGGAAACGCCGACAGATGCGTTATAAAGATTGTAGGTGTCGCTTGGTCCCGCGTCTGCATTGCCGGAGATGCGCTGTCTGCCGGCCTGAAGATTGGCGTTAACTGCTGGATACAGGATCGATCCGCTTACTGCGCGCAGATCTTCCTCGGACTTGTGCAGTGAGGCCTGAGCGGCCGCCAGTGTCGGACTGTCCGTGAGGCCTTTTTTAATCATCTTATCGAGTTCAGGAGAGCGAAAGAGTGTCCACCATTCGCCGGGCAGGTCTTTGGCAAAGGCGAAACGTTGTGCGGTGGTACTCTCGGACGGCGCACTGGCCGTTTGGTCGGGCAGGGGTGCCTCTGTATAGTGATCAGGTGTTGCCATATCCGGTGAACGGAAATCCGGTCCTACGGCACAACCGGCCAAGTTAACTACGGTGATAATAACGATAAAGGGTATACGCCGGGAAAATGATTTCATGACTTCTGACTCTTTTTCAATGTTGTTTTCTGCCTAGCCGGAAGGACAGGCTCCAAACCCGCCATCATTGTCTGTACATACTGATGGATTTCCTGATGGATACGGGCGGCAGTGGGTTTTTGCTCCATCAACTGATCATCCATGGCCTTCTGGATACTGATCATCCATAAGCATTTGGCGGCAATTTCAGGAATAATATTATCGGCCATCCGTCCCAACCGCTGCTCAGCCGCCAGATACACGACTAGCCAATCGATGGCGTTTTGAGGGCCGACTTCGCGCTCTTTCATGATTTCCCGCATACGGGTACGTAACTGATGATCAGCAAAGACTGAGCAGACGATCGGCACGATCTCATAATGGGAACGATAAACCACGGATAATACTTCTTCTAAATTTTCCGACAATGTGCGCAGGCCCACCCTCAAGGGCAGGGTCTGTAGAACGTTCTTGGTATCATGCAAACGATGTTCAACAACTTCAAGGATTAATTCCGCCTTGTCCTTAAAGTGGTGATAAATCAACCCCTCGGCGACTTTCGCCTCGCGCGCAATTTCGCGCATGGTCAGGCGGGCCAGGCCATGTGTCTGTAAAAGGCGCTCGGTGGCGCAAATGATATTCTGCCTGTTTTCGTTCATCTTCAAATTTCCGTTTTCAAGGTTATCTGCGGCACTGTTGTTACGACATCATTGGCAGCGAAACTACAATGCACTGTGCTGAGTATATGATCAATTCTATTAATCGTACGATCAACAATTGTCAAGCGATTTTTATTGTGAAACTCCAATTTAATGAGACTCGCTGATAGTGAGTCAAGCTGAAAACGAGCTTTGCGAAGTTTGAAGCATAAGGCGAACTATACCAGGTGCAAAGCGCCGTGGTAAAACGAACAAAGTGAAGTTTGAAGCGTTAGTCGAATTATCCCGCGAAGCGGAGGGTATTATACCCGTGATTTCATCGTTACAATACATCAATTAATGTTTGATAAGTTATAGACTTATCCCTACTCAGGAATAAGCTGTGAAGTGTATAACAACCGGCTTAGATATTAAGAATGTTATGAAAAACGGGCGATGATAATGCCGGTAAACTTTTTATTTGATTTCAGATAAGCAACAAGAGTTTTTTTCGAGATAACCACGCCGCCTTCTTTGCTGGAGGCGTGCAGAAGATGCAAATTTTTTCCCTGCCATATAGCAAAGCCGACGTGCGCCACATCCAAACCTTCATCTTTCGTTGTAAAGGCAATAACATCACCTTTGTTTATTTTTGTTTTTTGCCGGCTCACTTTATCTTTGCTGATAATATAAAATACTTTGCGGGAAAGATTTTTTTCTACTAGACGCATTTTTCGAAATTCAAATTCGTTTTTCAGCGCCGGGTAAGAAGCGCGATTAATATTCATATAATTTATTTTTTTACGCTGCGTTTCTGTATCAAATTGGCGCGAGAGGTCTTTAAGTATTTTCTTCTTTTCATTGTCGCGCAGCCAATCGGTAAAGTAATGCAGACGGGAAGAATAACCATCGATCTTTCCCTGACGATAACGGATTAATTTTAAGTTTTTTCGGAATTCAGAATGTGAAAGTTTTCCGGCATCGGCGCATTTGGCGAGGGCAATAACCGTTTCCACAAAGGTGGTGCAATCAAAGGCCGACACATTGACAATCAATTTTTCTTTGCCTGGGCCTTCGAGCGTTCCTGCTTTATAGGGAGCGTTAATAAATAAAATCCCGATTTCCACTATGGCATTGCCGTAAAATGAATCGTCGTATTGTTTTGTTTTCATAGTAATATGTTATCCCTTTTTGTAATTTCTAAATTATTATTCAGAACAAAGCAAATAAAAAGATCAAAGACATTTGGACAGAGAAAAAATTTGATTTTCACAATAAACAAAAGCGGCCAGTTTTGAAGCTGACCACTTTTTATGGATTATATATTGCGGAGTCAAGTCCCCATACGCTTCGCTTCGGGGATAGTTCGACTAACAAATTTCAATGCACTACGCTTTTGAAATTGGAGTCTCACTATCATTTAAGGGCGTTGACTTTTTTAGTCAGACGGGAAATTTTGCGGGAGGCGTTTTTTTTATGGATTAGACCCTTGCCTGCTGCTTTATCCAGTGCGGGAATAACAGTTTTTAGTGCATTTATAGAATTTTCTTTATTTTTGCTGTCTACATTTGCAAGTACCGTTTTAATCTTTGTTTTGATCGCGGACTTGGCATTGACATTGCGTACGCGATGTTTTTTGTTCTGCCGATCACGTTTTTCTGCTGATTTATGTGTTGCCAAAAGCTTCCTCCTAAAATTATATGGTATTATTTTTATCCCGCTTCGCTTTATTAGCTCGCAGGATGAATTCAACTTACAAAAATTACGGCACTACGTTTGTAATATTTAAGTCTCATTAATAACGCGACGTTGTTTAGCCCAATTATTCGGGACTGTCAAGTACAAACTGGATATCAAATTTATCATGAATATAAACAAGTTAAGTCTCATGCCAATCCACTTTCTACCGGGCAGGGGAAGGAATGCACCGCAATTCACGTAAGGTCGCGTTATCCTCTGCTTAACGGGATGAATTCAACTTACAAATATTACAATTCCCTATGATATATTTTTCTTGACATAAGCAATTTCCCTCGTATCCCCCGCATCTGTGATCAGAAATTCAGTAGCTGCCAAATTATTATCTTACAGGATCAGTTAATTAATTTTCTCAGTCAGAGAACGGATCAGAGCCATGCCATTATTATAAAAAATATTATCGTAAAATTCCTGCGAGAGGTTCATTTTCAGCAGGTTCTCAATCTCAGCCTTCCACGGCATTATCAGGTTCGGATAATCTGACCCGTATAAAATTCTTGATTTATATTTTTCAAGATAATCAGGGCCCAGATTATATCCCGCATACGGCGGCGACATAAAACAGAAGGCGGTGTCAAGGTACAATCGCGGACACCGGTCAAGGAGTCCGATGAAACCGGTGTATTCATACGCTCCCATGTGGGCAATAGTGGCGGGGAGTTGCGGGAATTTTTTGACCACCTTCATAAAATGTTCAAGACCGACATATTTATTCCCCACCGGTCCCGTTCCCGTGTGAAACAATATGTGTTTATTTTTTCTGATTACCATCTCGTACAGGGGGAAGAGACGCGCGTCGAACGGATAAAAATTCTGGACAAGGAAGTGGAGCTTGAACCCGAGTATCTTCGGATTTTCGAGAAGCCGCTGGGCCATTTCCAGCGAATTATCATCGTCAGGGTGATACGCCGCGAAACAATAGAGGCCTTCATATTCCTCAAGGATTTTTATGTTCCACCGGTTCAGTCCTTCTGCGATACCGGCACGGTGGGCGTAGTTGGAATATACAATAGTACCGACGCCTGATTGCCTCAGACGCGCGATGCACTCCTTGTAATAATATCGATGAATTATGTTCCAATTGTAAATTTTAGCAAAGGAATCCCAGATGGCGTCAAAAAGTTTATCCGGAAACAGATGCACATGGAAATCGATTATTTTTTCGGGAATCCTTACCATAAACAGCGCCGCATTGTACCTTATCTTTTCCCATCAAGCCTCATGGGCTTTTTTCCCGTAAACCCTCTCATATGCCGCGCAGTATGGGCATATGCCATGCTCGATAGTCTTGACAAACCAATAAGCGAACCCTCGCTGCTGCTTTCTTGCTTTTGTGCATACCGGACACTCGACGCAGCGCTGAGCCATTTTTTTATCTTTTTCGGTTATGGAAGTTGTTGTCATGTGCATCCTCCTGAATTAAATTAGGCACTACAATCGCCGATGGTTGCCAAATTGGCATCTATTAGCCTTTTAGGCTTTATCTCAATCAAAAATGTTTCTAAACACACCATCTTTGCCCATTATACGAATTATTGGGTTCCTTTTTCCAACCTGTGTTCTAGGTAATATTTCTTCAACAGCACTGGAAAACAAATCTAAGAATTCTGAAGCCCCCTTTTTATTTAATTCTTCGTAAACTTTCTTTAAATAATTATCCCTATTATAAAAATAAGCTGTTCTCAATATTAAAGCAAAAATATGTACAGAAACCACTTTGTTCAAAGAACAGAGAGTAGCATTAACCCAAGCTTCGATATCCCCATTTTGTACCAAACCACAGATGGTAAAACTATAAACGGCATCTTCATGTTTACCACTCTTGCTATATTCTACACCCCAATTGAACCATGCTAAACCACACAGCATATCTAATTCTATAGCTTTCTCTAGTGATTTAATACGAGCATCTCTATCATTTTTCTTAACTCTTATAGATTCTAATGCTGCTGATGAATGACGAGTTTGTTCTTTTATACCCGTGCGCTTGATTAGTAGTTCAAGGCAAATCTTTTTAAGGTGCCATTCATCATTTTCTGCTTTACTAGATTTTAGATATTCGGTAAAAACATCTAAGGCAGACTGATACTTGCCACTAAACATTAATGCATCAGCATATAATGCTTTGTCGGATTCTGACGCTCCTTTATCCAATGCCATTTTGTATAGCATTGCTGAAAAGTGAAACTTCTCATAACCAAATAAAGCACCACCAAGCTCATGAAGGTAGTAGGCTTGCTTTTTGTATTGGTTATGATATTTTCGAGCTTTCAAATAGTGAATAATAGCTTTTTGAAATAATCCTCGTGCCCTATAATGATTTCCAAGGTTATAATAAAATGCACCTATTAAGGGTTTGAGACCTAATGCTAAATATTTGTCAAGGCACCTTTTAAGAAATTCTTCAATTTGTAAATCCTTTTCTTCATCGTCAATGACATTCTGATTTCTAATGGATAAAAGCGTAACAAATTCTAGAATATTGTTATCTTTTTCATTATTGATTACAGCTTCGATAACATCGATTGTAGCTCTAAAATATTTAGTCCTCAATAGATATGGTATAAGATCTTGCAGTACGTCACACTTTTCGATAAAGCGCGACTTCAAACGTCTATCAAGAACAATTCCCGCAGCCACTTCGCTTTGTCCCACACGTGTTAATGCAATTGCAGCACCTATCAATATGTCAGCAACTATACCTTCAGCAAGTCCTTCACTCTTCCTATTCTTGATACTGTGAAAAGTGCATCCGCTAACTGACAACAGGTTTATTTTTAATTCATCACCGCTGAGTGTAGCATTAAGTAGTGCGCCCTCTGGCACATTTTGTAGAACTGCGAATTCTGGATATTCTATAAAGGCAATGCGACAAGAAGAAATGAATACTCCTTTTGGAATCCCATTTACAGTTTTATCTTTAGCATCAATATATACTGATATCGGAAGATTGATACCTACTTTTTTTATGGCTCGAATTTTTCCAAGGTATTCTTCGATTTTAATATGTGAATCTTTATTCCAGGTATCTTCTTTACCAAAAGATATCTTCATATTTTTGGCGTTTTTCTTTGCATGGAACAGGTCAATCTCATGAGCCCATCTATAATAAAAACAGTTTTGTTTTTCTGAATATCGGACTATGAGTACCGGTATCTCAAGACTTTTATAATATTTAATTGACTCAATACTCAGATTAATATTTTTTATAACAGCTTCATCATTAGATTCAGTTGCTTTCAGTTGAGCCCAAAATACTAGACCAGTAGCTCTACCATCTTTATCAAATATTTCTACTTCAACATCTATTCCATAGTCTTTGTTTTTATCGCGACAAACCCAGTTTCTAGGAACTGCTAAACTGAATTTTAATCTTGATAGGTCTTCTAACTGATGTTGTCGTACTCGTTTTGGCATAAAAAAAATTAAACGGATAACAAAGATTGTTTGGGAAAGCCTATGGACAGGTCTAGAAATTTCACTCTTCCCGCCAAGATTTTATGGTGACGTTTGTATTTCCTTTCTGCCTTTATTAGAATCATTCGCAATATTTATTTAATCTTTTGCAGCATCTCTCCCATCATGCGATGGATTAGGTTGATGGCTTTGAGCGGGCGAACCATGACTTTAAATTCGGTAATTCTGCCATCCGCGCCCCAAGTGATCATGTCTACGCCATTAACGGTGATTCCTTCTATCACTGTAGAAAATTCAAGAACGGCATTGTTGTTTGAGATGACCTCTCTTAAATATTTAAAGCTGTCATTATTGAAAACATAAAGTGCCGCGGTAAGATAAAGTGTGGTGATTGGTTTTCCCTCTTGCGGTGTATGAACAATCGGGGAGTGGAAGACAACATTATCAGCCAGAATATTATCCAATCCGGCTGCATCCTTCGTTTCAATCAATTTGTGCCATGCTGCTATGGTATTTTCAATCATAGACAAATCTCACAAAGGGAATGTGTGTTTTGTTTTTGAGCTTGAGTTCCGTTAGGTTACAACATTTTGAAAACAATGCAAGAAGAAATAGTTTACCGTTGAATAGTTATAAAGAGAGATTGCTTCTTCGTCCGCAAATGCGGATTCATCGCAATGACAGAAAAGGTTGGGTTCCCGCCTTCGCGCTCTATGCGGCTATCTTCAGCTTAACGTGCATACCGGCTTTCGTGACAAGCGTAATCAGCATTTCAAGGCTGAACTTTTCCCATTTGCCGGTAGTTAAATCGGAAACCCGCGACTGACTGACGCCAAGAATCTTTGCAGCTGCAGCCTGGGTAAGTTTTTTTGTTTTGATAAATTTTCGGATATCGGACATCAAATCGGCTCGCATTTGCAAAATCGCGGCCTCATCCTGTGAGTATCCTAAATCAACAAATACATTGCCCGATGATGCTACAATTGACTTTTTCATAAATTACTCTCCCATTTGCTTGTATCTTTTACGAGCCAGATCGATATCACGTTGACTCGTTTTTTGTGTTTTCTTTTGAAATGCATGCAATACATAAATAGCATCACGAATCTTGGCGACATAAATGACCCGCCACTCGCCCAGCACATGAATTCGGATCTCTTTTGCACCCGTCCCGACAGCTCCAACAGACTTCCAATCTCGTGGTTCGAATCCATCCTGAAGAGCGCGAAGTTCAAAGCCTGCAACACGACGCGCTTCTTCCGGGAAATCCCGTAGATCATCCAAACTAGAGCCGACGAATTTTAATAACTTCATAGTCACGTATCAATTATATAAGTTTTTATATATTTAGCAAGATAAATTTTTGAATATGAGGAGCAAGGTGCAGGGTGAAAGTGAAAAGGGCAAGATGTCTCCATGCGGCTCGACACGACGAGGACGTTTCTGGATTCCCGCCTGCGCGGGAATGACAGTGGAAATTGGATTTCGGCCTCCTCTTAGCGGTTTATAGATGACCGATCAAGAGAAGTAGAAAAATCGCAAAAACATGTAATACCCACCAGCCCGGCTGGAATAATATAAAATATTTCATGACGCCCTCCTCTTATTTCCAAAAATAACTGCCGATAAGGTAAATGATGGTTAATGTGACAAGATGCGCAAACCAAAAGCCCATATTCGGAAAACGGAAAAATCTGCCGCTGCTCATCGGCGCGTCGGGCCGGCTTATTACAGGATCAAGATCAAAAAGGGCTTTGCCCACGGCAAATTTTCCCCAGAGCATTATTATATCAGCCAGAAGCGTTCCCAGGAAGATTGTCTGTAGAGTCCATACTGGGGGGTGATTTTCAATTGTAAAATGCGTCATGGTGATTGTGCCGATGATTACCGTCATGCCGTTGAGAAGATAAGCAAAAGGAATTGTTGATCGAAAAATAAATAAGACAGGAATAACGAGTACGCTGATGAACCCGGCAACAAGGGGTATGTAATTTTCCGCGTCTTTGGTAATCGGATGTATCCGCAGATGAAGCAACCAGCCACCCAAGGCTAAAAAAAAGATGGCTAAAATCAATACTGCCCGGAGATAATCTTTTTTCTTCATAGTTCACCTCACTTTTTTTATTTTATAGGCCACTCGGCAAATAATGTATTTTAAAACTATGTGCTTAAATATATGCCCAATTTATTTTATTTCAATTATTATTTTTGGACCGTTCACCGACATTTCTTTTGTAACATTTTAGAATTAATCTGATATAATGTAACTAGTAAGGCTGATTAATGGGAGGTGTCATATGGGAGAAGTCATTCATACATCACGCATTAAAATTGTGCGGGAAAATGGCCCGACAAGAAAAGCTGTAATTGAGGGGCTTAATGAACCGATTTACTATGGAGTCCATGGCGGGATAAAAAACTTTTATAAAATAGAACCGGAAAAAGAACATGCCGCAACGCTTGATCATATTATAGCGGCGACAGGCGCCTGCATGATGGGAACACTGTCCACACTGCTGGCCAGAGATAAAATTTCAACTTCTGAGGATCGTTATCATGCTGATGTGGAAGGAGATATTGAAAACGCCGGTGGTGTTCTCAAAATCACCCAGATTCGCGTTAAGTATCATCTGAAGATACATACGGAAAAAGTGCCCGAAGCGCAGACGGCTTTTTCTTCTTATTTACAGTTTTGTCCTGCCGCCCAAAGCATTAAAGGATGTATCGAAATAAAAGATGAATTGATACTGGAACATATGTAAGCCAATATAAATTAACTCAAGCCAGACACCTTACCTTCGGCTGATCTTGCCGGTTAAGACTTGAACTTGGTGAAATCCGGTTTACGCTTCTCAAAGAATGCGGTGAAGGCCTCTTTCGCTTCCTTTGATACCAGCATTTCGCTGAAATGTACGCTCTCTTCCTTTATTTTGGCCTCGACAGCGGCTATCTGCTTGCCCTTCATTAAACGCTTGGTTGCCCATAACGATGATGCCGGCAATGCCACAAGTTTGGCTGCTTGGGCCTGTGCAAACGCTAATACTTCAGCAGGCGGCAGTACCTTGTTTACAAATCCCATCGCGCATGCTTCCTGCGCCGAAAACGCCTCGCCCAACATCAACTTTTCCGCCGCACGCTGATAACCCGCGATTTGCGGTAACAGAAGGCTGGAAGCAAATTCCGGACACAAGCCGAGTTTTGCGAACGGCAACGAAAATCTGGCGTTGTCCGCCGCATAAACAAAATCACAGTGCAGCAATAGCGTCGTGCCGATGCCGACTGCGGGACCGGAAACCGCCGCGACTAACGGTTTGGTGGCATGGCTGAGATTCTGTATAAATTGATACGCAGGGCTTTTGGTGCTCTTAGGTGGATTCTTCAGAAAATCATCGATGTCGTTGCCTGCCGTGAATATTTCCGGTTTACCGGTAAATAAAATCACGCGCACCTCGGCATCATTTTCCGCATCCTTCAGCGCGTCGGCAATAGTCTGGTACATTGCCGCGGTAATCGCGTTTTTCTTGTCGGGCCTATTGAATGTAATAGTGAGAACGCCGTTTTCCTTACTGATTAGAATATTCATGTTAACTCCTGACAAAATCCTTTTGAATGCATTTATATCAAAGGGCAATTATGGTCAATTGTTTGTTGATATTTGAATTTCTGGAGGTGAGTCCAGAAACTTTTTGACTGAGCAGGACTGAGCAGTCTTTATAATCGCAGCTTTGTATTTCTCCGGAAAGTCCGGCGGCAGATTAATATCAATCATGACTTTTTCCACCATGTGTGTCGTGTCGTTTCGGATAACCGCTTGGGTTATTTTAATATTATCTGTGGAAATAGAACGCGACTGACAAAAGGCTAAAACATAGAAGCCCGTGCACATTCCGATAGATGCCAGAAATAATTCAAAAGGCGAAAGCGCGGTATTGTCACCGCCGCTGGTTAACGGTTGATCTGAATGAATGGTAAAACCGCGATACTGCGCATCTACTTTTTTATTTCCGCCGAATGTAATATCATATTTCATTTCCATGGTTATTATCCTCCTTTAGTATCTTCATCCTCCAGCCATATACTTGCGTCTTTTTGATGGAGCAAATCTTTCTATAGCGTAACGCAGCATGGTTCTGGGCATTACCCGGCAATGCTTTTGCAAAAACGTTTCCGCGCATTCCATATCACGTTTGCCGACTTCGCGCAGCATCCAGCCGACAGCCTTGTGAATTAAATCTTCTTTATCTTGCAGTAAAATTGCGGCGATCTTGAGCGAATCCGCGAATTGATTATTTTTGATGAAATAGAAAGTAGCGAGTACTGCAATGCGCCGCTCCCAGAGGCTCTTTGATTTCACCAGTTGATAAAGAGGTTTTCTGTCTTTCGCAAGTAAAAACGCGCCCACAATATTTGGCGCGGAAAGATCCACCAGATCCCAGTTATTGATGTAATTGGTATTCGCAAGATACAGATCATAGATTTTCTTTTGAATTGTTTCATCAGCTTTGGCAAAAGTGTTGACTAACGAGATGAGCGCGAACAGCCTCACTTCGTGATAAGGAGATTTCAACAATGATAATATTTCTTCGGTCGGCAGATTATTGTATTCTTTGGCGAGTTTTCTTATTGCTGGAACACGAATGCCCAGAAAAATATCTCCTTCGCCGTATTGCCCAACACCGGTTTTGAAAAATCCCTGTAAGAATCGGGCGTCTTCCTTATCTCCCATTTTCTGCAGGCGTTTGCTGATTTCTTTTGCATTCATGCTATTTAACCTTCTCGGGCAGGTATTCATCGCGTACGGGCGAAAAGACCTCAATGGCGACAGAGTCTTTCAATATATCGGCGCTATGATTCATATTACCGGGGATACACCAACTATCTCCCTTCTCAACTTCAAATACTTGCTCGCCGATTGTCAGCCGAATTTTCCCTTTCGTCAGATAACCTGTTTGTTCATGTATGTGCGCATGTTTAGGCAGCACCGCACCGGCATCCATTATGAATTCGGTAAAAAGGGTTTTTTCTCCGTACACTAAAGTTTTAAGCTTTATTCCCGGCAATACTTTTTTATATCCATTTTGATTCGCCTTGTAAAACAATTGCCATCTCCTTTCCGTTTTTTCTTTGTCAATTCAAATTCTCTGTAGGTCGCAATTGCATCTTATAAATTATATTCCACTTAAATCAAAGATGATATCAAACAACTTTTCCGGCATTACCCAAAAGTAGGCGGCTTTGTAAAATGTTCCAGAGGCAAGGCGCGCAAAGCCTGAGGAATGAGGCCTACTTTTTCGTAGGTCGCAGTGACGAAGGATGAAGCGCAACGCAGCATATGAACATTTTACAATATCGCTCTCAGGGATAGTTTTGCCCTGTCGGCCTTATCATAATCTCGCTCACATTAACATTCGGCGGCTGGGTTAACAGCCAGCAGATTCCGTCGGCGATAGCCTGCGGTTCCAGCAGTTTGCCCATATGAGCAATCCCTTTATAAAAATTATCTTCGTCATAACCGGCGACTTTCTGAAATTCGCTGGTTACTATACCGGGCATAACCAGAGATACGCGCACGCCATGCGCGCAGACTTCCTGACGCAGGCCTTCCGCGATTGCACCGATGGCAAATTTGCTGGAGCCGTAAAACGCGCTGAATGGTGAGATGTTTCGCCCCACCACGGAGCTGATCACAACTATATCGCCACATTTTCTTTCTTTCATGTAATGTCCCGCCTGGCGCATCAAATTGGCGGCACCGATAACATTGGTTTGGTAAAGCTCCTGCCATTGAGAATTATCACTCAAAAGAGTTCCGCCTGCCAATCCTCGTCCGGCGTTGACCACGACAGTGTCGTATTTGCTGCCGCCTTCTTTCCAATCCAGCGCGCGTTTCAGCAATTTATCTATATCAGAGACGGAACCGGCATCGCCTGCGACCACGAGGACTTTCCCGCCTTCTGCCTTAATATCCTTCTCCACATTCGCTAGCCTGTCTTTGCGTCGGGCAAGAAGCACAACCGCCGCGCCCGCCCGCGCAAGAGTTATGGCAGTGGCGCGTCCGATGCCGGAACTTGCTCCGGTAACAATCGCCGTCTTTCCGGAAAGAAGTTTATTTGTTTTTCTTTCGACTTCTTTAGGCATCGTCATAAATACGCCTCCTTTCTCTTTTTGCTGTCATCACTTGGCAATGTTTAGATTGTAACTTTGGGGAAGAAAGTATCAATATCTTTTTCAACATCAATTAGCCAATCCCTGCGTTGGTCTTCAGTGCTTGTGACAATGACATTGAACATTCGCCGGTGAAAATTGGTGATGCCGCAGAGGCCGAAGATACAATTTTTCCAGATATTCTCCAGCGGATCGCCAAAAACATCTTTTTCTCTTTGGGTTTCTGTGTTGGATGTATTGAAGACAAGAGCTGCCCGCGCTTTGAGCAATCCCTTAGGAATACCTTCGCCTGTGTCACCTTCCAGAAACTTATAGGCAACATCGGGACGAATAACGCGATCCAGCCAGCCCTTCAAAATGGCCGGAGGCTGCCCCCACCAGTTCGGATGCACAATCACGATGCCGGACGCCGCGGCAATCTCATCACAATGTTTTCTTATTATGGCTGGCAAGATCGCGTCTTCGGCTAATTCTTCGAGGTTTAGCCGCGGATCAAATTTTTCTTGATATAGATCGTGAAAGAAGACTCTATGCCTGTTCGCTTTTAGTGCTTCAACCACCGTCTGCGCAATGGCGTGATTGAAGCTTTCGGGATCAGGATGAGCGAGAATTACGGAGATAATCATATTGAAGTGCCCTTGATTAAGTAATTTTTACGCTACTTAACGAGTAACTTCTCCAAAGCAGGGAAAATTTTGCTTAAGTTTTCCGGTTGTGTGCCGCCGGCCTGAGCCATGTCAGGCCTGCCGCCGCCGCTGCCACCGACAAGCGGCGCGAGTTCCTTGATTATGTTTCCGGCGTGATACTTTCCGGATAAATCTTTTGTCACCATGCACAAAAGCAGAGCTTTTTCTCCGGCCTTACTGCCTAAAAGAATAATACCTGATTCCATCTTGTCGCGCAGTTTGTCGCCGAAGTCGCGCAGTGTCTTGGCATCGGTAATGCTTACTTCCACCGACAGCACTTTGACGCCGCCGATTTCTTTCGTCTGATTCATCAAATCGCCGGAATCCTTGGCGGCAATTTTTCCCTTGAGGGCCTCAATTTCTTTTTCCAATTCGCGTTTTTCTTTCAGAATCTTTTCGGCGCGGTCATATACTTCCAGAGAACCGGCCTTGAACAATCCCGCCGTGCGTTTTAATTCTTCTTCCACTTTTTGAATATGCGCGAATGCTTCTTTTCCGGTAACGGCTTCGATTCTGCGGACGCCTGCGGCAATGGCCGATTCATGAACAACTTTCAGCAAACCGATATCCCCGGTTCGCTGCACATGCGTGCCGCCGCATAGCTCCATACTCATCTCGCCCATTTTCACGATGCGGACAGTCGCGCCGTATTTTTCGTCAAACACAGCCGTCGCGCCGGTCTTGAGCGCGTCTTCGAGAGCGCAGACTTCCGTCTTCACATCCAGATTTTTGCGGATCATGTTATTGGCAATTTCTTCAATCCGCTGCATTTCTTCATCGCTGATTTTGGAGAAATGGGTAAAGTCGAAACGCAGACCTTCCGCGTTGACCTGCGAACCTGATTGCTTGATATGATCTCCCAGAACGGCTTTTAGCGCCGCTTGCAGAATATGTGTGCCAGAATGATTGGCGGCAATGGCCGCTCTTCTTTCCTGATTGACAATAAATTGAGTTTTTGTGCCGACTGTGATCTCACCCTCTATGACCATTCCTTTATGCACAATAAATTTATCAATTGGTTTTTTTGTGTCCTGAATGGCGAAAACGAAGCCATGCCCCTTCAGATAACCCGTGTCACCTGCCTGTCCACCCGATTCGCCATAAAAGGGTGTAGTATCCAGAACAATCTCCACCTTCTGTCCGAAGCGTGCGCTTTCTATCTGTTTGCCATTCATAAAGATCGCCATAATCGTCGCTTCGCTTTTACTCACATCGTCGTAGCCGCAAAACTCACTGACAATTCCCGAACTCGACGCTTTTAAATAACATTCGGCAACAGCTTCCTCGCCGCTGCCTTTCCAGGCGCCGCGGGCTCTTATCCTTTGCTGCTCCATCTCGGCTTCAAAGCCGTCATTATCCAGAGTGAAGCCGTCCCGCTTGACAATGTCCGCCGTCAAATCTGTGGGGAAGCCGAAAGTGTCGTAGAGTTTAAAAACCAGCGAACCGGGGAGAACGGATTTTCCCTCTTGCCGCAAGGCCGCCGTTTCTTCCTGCAGGATGCGCAGCCCGGCGTCGAGTGTTTCCATAAAACGTTGTTCTTCATTGAGAATTACTTTGGTAATGTAAGAGGCTTTCTCTACCAGATCGGGATAAACGCCCTTCATCATATCAATGACCACTTGCGCGCTCTGATGCAAAAATGGTTTGTTGATGCCCAGCATTTTCCCGTGGCGTGCCGCCCGGCGCAAAATTCTTCTAAGCACATAGCCGCGGCCTTCATTGCTGGGCATGATGCCGTCGCCGATTAAAAAAGTTACCGCGCGGCTGTGATCGGCAATGACCCGGATGGAAACATCATTATCCGCGTTTTTACCGTAGGTCTTGCCGGATGTTTTTTCCATAAAGCGGATAATTGGCGTGAACAGGTCTGTGTTGTAATTACTCTTCATGCCCTGAATCACGGCTGTGAGCCGCTCCAGTCCCATGCCGGTATCGATACTGGGTTTGGACAACGGATTTAACTTTCCGTTTTCATCGCGATCATACTGGGTAAAAACCAGATTCCATATTTCCAGATGGCGGTCGCATTCGCAATGGATATCGCATTTGGGACAGCCGCAGCCGGTGTCTTCGCCCTGATCGTAAATGATTTCGGAGCAGGGACCGCAGGGACCGGTCTCTCCCATCATCCAGAAATTGCTTTTTTCTCCCATGCGGACGATGCGGTCTGTGGGCACCTTCATCTTTTTATTCCAGATTTCAAAAGCCTCGTTGTCGTCTTTAAAAATTGTTATCCAAAGTTTTTCCTTGGGCAGTTTGACCACGTCGATTAAATATTCCCAGGCCCAGGCGATGGCTTCTTCCTTAAAATAATCGCCGAAAGAAAAATTGCCGAGCATTTCAAAAAAAGTATGATGGCGAGCGGTGACGCCGACATTTTCCAGGTCGTTGTGCTTGCCGCCGGCGCGTGCGCACTTCTGGCAGGAGACCGCCCGTGTGTAGCCGCGGTTTTCCAATCCTAAAAACGCATTTTTGAATTGCACCATGCCGGCATTGGTGAAAAGCAGGGTAGGGTCATCTTTAGGAGTCAGCGACGAACTCGCCACCTTGGTGTGTCCCTTGCTCTCGAAATATTTTAAAAAGCTTTCCCGTATTGCGTCACCCGTTTTCACCATCGAACTCTTCCTCCGCTGCTTTTCCCAGTTTATTTAAAATCATGCCCGGCGGGAAACCTCGTCCCATCATTGCCTGAAAAATTTTCTGTTTTCCCTTGATATCAAAAGCGGCTGACTTTTTTTTAGCAGCCTTTTTTTTGATTAAAATCTCAACAGCCTCTTCTTCCGAAAGTTCCTCGCGTGCCTTTTCAATGGATAAATTTATCAATTCGGTCGCGATGCCTTTTTCCCGCAAGCTGGCGATTATCTTTTTATTTCCCCAAAACTTATTTACAACAAGATTACGCGCCCATTGATTAGCAAAAGACGCGTCATTGAGATACTTCAAATCGTGGAGTTTTTCCAGTGTTTCTTTAATGACAACTGCGGGAAAACCTTTTTCCCGCAGTTTCTTTTCCAGCTCTTTTTCCGAATGCGGCCGCAACGCCAAAAGGCGATAAGCTTTTTGCTTGGCTGCCGCCAGATCTAAAACTTTCACTTATCTTCTTCCAGCTCTTTAGCCACGATACCCAGCTTGGTGCGCACATCGTTTTCAACCTGCGCCATAACTTCGGGATTTTCTTTCAGGAAAACTCTGGAATTGTCCCGACCCTGGCCTATTCTGTCACCCTTGTAGGAATACCAGGCGCCGCTTTTTTCAATGATACCATTTGCCGCCGCCAGATCCAGCACGTCGCCTTCGCGCGAAATGCCTTCGCCGAAGATTATATCAAATTCCGCTTCCCGGAAGGGAGGAGCCATTTTGTTTTTTACCACTTTAACTTTGGTTCTAAAACCGATGACATCCTGACCGTTCTTGATAGAAGTCATTTTACGAATATCGAGCCGCTGGGAAGAATAAAATTTCAGGGCGTTACCGCCGGTTGTAGTTTCCGGATTGCCGAAGAAGACGCCGATTTTCATGCGTAATTGATTGATAAAGATAACGGTGGTTTTGGACTTGCTGATACTGCCGGTAAGCTTGCGCAGTGCCTGTGACATCAACCGTGCCTGTAAACCCATTTGGGCATCACCCATTTCTCCTTCCAGTTCGGCCTTGGGAACCAGCGCCGCTACGGAATCGACAACCAATACATCAAGAGCGCCGCTGCGCACAAGAGTTTCCGCGATTTCCAGCGCCTGTTCGCCCGAGTCCGGCTGAGAAATTAAGAGCTCGTCGGTATTCACGCCGATTTTTTTGGCATAAGTTACATCGAGGGCGTGTTCGGCATCGATAAAAGCCGCAATGCCATTCTTCTTTTGCGCCTCGGCGACGATGTGCAGAGCCAGAGTGGTTTTCCCGCCGGATTCCGGCCCGTATATTTCGATAACTCTTCCGCGCGGGACGCCAAACGTTCCCAATGCTATATCGAGGCTCAACGATCCGGTAGAAATTGCCGGAACATCGGCCACCGGCTCCGCGCCGCCCAGTTTCATAATCGATCCCTTACCGAACTGTCTTTCTATTTGTGTAATCGCCAAATCAACGGCTTTTGATCTATCCATATCTGCACACATAATACAATAACCTCCTCACTCTGTTATTTTTTATATATTTTATTGTTTATTTACAATTTGCAGCTTCAATCCCCTATGCAAAACGCTTCACATCTATTATCCCCCCAAAGCAAACTCCGCCAGTTTTGTGTAAACAGCGCCCTGCGGAGATAGTTTGCTTTGAAACAAAATTAATTCTTTGCAGCCGAATTCCCCGGCGGCAAAGGCGCTGTATTTAGTCAAGGCTTCGCTGATTTCTGTCAAACCGTGTGAATCCTTAATCCGGCCTAAGGTCAGATGCGCCTGAAAAGGCCTGTCTTCGCGAGGAAATCCGATGTTCGCGAAATCGACATCGAGTTTTTTCTGAAGAACAGATAACTTTTCCGTATCGCCGGTAACTCCGCACCAGAGCACCCGCGGTCTGCGGGTATCAGGGAAAACACCTATTTTTTCAATTTTCAGATTCAAAGGCGGTTCCAAAACTATCCGGTTTTGTACGGCGGAGCAAATATTATTTACATCTTCCGTTGAAATATCGCCGAAAAATTTTAAGGTCAGGTGTTGTCCCTGCGGTCTTGTCCAGCTTATCCGTCCGCTGATTTCCCGCTTTAATTTTTCCTGCAGACCGGATATTTTTTGCAAAATATCTTCCGGCGGATCAATAGCCAGAAAGGCGCGGATATTTTTCTCGGAATCGGCCATGAATTAAATTTTCCCCTGCAAATAATTTTTTAACAAAAACAACGCCGCTTCGGAAAACATGTCTTTATTTCTTTTGCGATCCCACCTGTAAGCGTAATGGCGGCAAATTGTCTGTTTAGAGTCGGCGAGCGCCAGATAAACAGTGCCCACAGGCTTTTCCTTGCTTCCGCCGGTTGGACCGGCAATGCCAGTGGAGGAAATTCCTAAATCAGTGCCGGCTAATTTGCGCACGCCTTCGGCCATTAAACGCGCCGTTTCTTCACTTACCGCTCCATGTTGTTCGATAATGGCCGCAGGAACACCCAGCATACTGATTTTAGCTTTATTGCTGTAAGTTACCAATCCACGCTCCAGATAAACAGAACTGCCAGATACATCGGTGAGGCGGTTGGTAATCAGTCCTCCCGTGCAGGATTCCGCCACCGCGATGGTCAGTTTTTTCTCGGTTAAAAGACCGGCAATCACTTCTTCCAGTGTTTGTTCTCCATAGGCGAAAATATAATCCTGCAGACGTGACAAGACTTCATCCTGCGCTTTTTGCAGATTCTTCTGCGCTTCTTCCTGCGTTTTTTGGCACGAAATCAAAACGATATGGTTTTCGGGAAACACCGGATAAAAGCCTATGTTCACACCGAGAGAATTGAAATCAATATCCCTCACTCTATCATCTACGGCGGCTTCGGAAAGCCCGAATGTCTTGATGGTTTGCTTGATGGCATATTCGTTTTGCGGAAAATGTTTGCGCAGCGTCGGGAAGACACCGTTCGTCACCATTAATTTTGCTTCGGCGGGGACGCCGGGAATTACAAAAATAAATTTCCCTTTAACAGGCAGGGAAAATCCCGGCGCCGTGCCTTTGGAGTTGGGGATTACTTCTGCTCCTTGCGGGAACATGGCCTGTTTAGTGTTATTTCCCACCCAGCGCAAATTGAATTTGGTGAAGATATCTTTAATATAACTTAAAACATTTTCATCAGTATATAAAGGAAGGCCGAAAGCCTCGGCGATGGCGGCGGTGGTAATATCGTCAGATGTAGGCCCCAATCCACCTGAGCAAATTACGGCATCGGTCATGGAAAGCAGACAATCCAAACGGTTTTTAATGGAGGAGAAATCGTCACCCACGGACATTATCGCTTCCACGCTCCAGCCCTGCTGATTAGCTTCACGTGCGATGAAAGAAGCATTTATGTCCGCAATGCGTCCGTTCATTAATTCGTTACCGATTGTTAGGATACCTATTTTCATAACACTCCCTCAGCATTGTAAAATGTCACCGGCATTCGCCGGCCTGCGTATATGCGGAGTTTATCCGATGCGCGCTTCATTTTAAAGCTGATCAATAAATTATCAAATTTTGAACAAATATACAAACAGCCACAAAACCGCTCCGGCGTAAATTCCGGCGGCAACATCATCAATCACAACGCCCCATCCGCCGGGCAATCTCTGCAGATTGTTGATGGGAAAAGGTTTTAAAATATCAAAAATTCTGAACAGAACAAAACCGGCGCATAGATTCAGGACGGTTATCGCCACCGGCAGCATCGTTATCTGAAATCCGATAATTTCATCAATAACAATACGCTGATCATCTTTTTTTTGATAAATTTTTTCAGCCCGTCCTGCGACACAAATAGATAAAGCCGATAAAGCAATTACGATAAGTAAGCGCATAGGCCAGGGCAAAGGTACGCAAAGGAGGCAAATCACAACACCGACCAACGTGCCTATAGTTCCGGGAGCAAAAGGCGAAAGACCGGAGCCGAATCCCGTTGCCAGCAATTTTATCAGTTTTTCGTTCAAAATTCCTCCCGAATCTGTTTTTGGGGTCTCATTTCCCTGCGCTTTGCGCGGGATAGTTCGTCCAGCAAATTTCAGTGCGCTACGCTTCTGAAACTTGGGACTCACTAAAATTCTCTTGACAATAGAACGATCGTTCTATATCATGTATTTCATGAAAGTCAAGCGAACTTTACAGGATGTAGAGGAAAAAATCACCGCTTTTTTCCTCGATAACGGAAGAATGCCCACATATTCGGAAATTACTGAAATTATTGGGGTACGCTCTAAGAGTGTTGTTTACTTTTGGGTGAATAAATTATTATCTGCCGGAACTTTGAAAAAAGATGCCAAAGGATTTTTAATTCTGACACGAAACCCGAGGGCTTTAAAACTTGCAGGAGAAGTCTGCGCGGGTATTCCAACTTCCGCGGAAGAAGAACTGCGCGGTATTATTTCCTTCGACGAATATCTGGTCAGACATCCGGAAACATCATTTTTACTTTCCGTCACCGGCGACTCCATGATCGATGCGGGGATCAGGGAAAAAGATTTAGTTATTGTTGAAAAAAATAAAGAGCCCCAAAACGGCGATATAATTTTAGCCGAGGTGGATGGTAACTGGACTATGAAATATTTCTGTAGAAAAGGGAAAATGGTTACTCTAGAGGCAGCAAATCCTGAATATCCCCCAATCATACCACAAGCGGATCTACGCATTGCCGGTGTTATCACTGCGGTTGTAAGAAAGTATCATAAATAATTACGCTAAATCAAAGCGCTACTGTAGTGCGGCATAAATAACTTAACATATAATAGGATTTCTTACTCTCCTTAAAATCTCTACAGCGGAATCGTTCAATATACCAATTCCCCTAGACTTCATCTTTCTTTTCTGTTTCAATAATGTTAGTGGTTGATTCGTTCGTTTCTGGAGCAACAGTAATTTCTTTTGGCTTAGCCGGTTCAATGATAAACGGAACTGAATCTGCTGGAGGATTTTGTATCACCGGTAGATTTTCTCCGGCAGGCACAGACGTTATCAGATCTGTTACCGGCGCAATATCCGTCGTTGATGATTTTCCCGTTATTATTTCCACTGGCCTTTTTTTCTTGTGATGAGGTCTTCGGCGGCTTTTCTTTTTAGGGGGTTTTTCTCCATTTACTAAAACTTTTTCATCATTGGTTATAACTGAATCTTCCACTGTTTTTAAAGAAGTTTCCTCATGTAGTGCAGGAGCTTCCAGAGTTTGTTCTCTGATGGTTTGCTGTATTTCCACCTTGTCCCACGCTGTCTCCATACTACTCGAGATATACAAGGTGAGGCCAAATGTCGATTCCAAATTTAGAAGTTCGTTCCTTTTGCGATTGAGAATGTAATCGGCAATTTCATGCGGCAGAATTATTCTTAATTCGGAATAAACGCCTTTAACCGCTTCTGATTCAATTTTACGAAATGCTCCCAGTGCCGCATATTCCAAAGATGGACGCAAACCGCTGCCTTTGCAGAAAGGACATTTTGTATAACTGATTTCCTGAATCGTAGACTGTTTCTTTTGCCGCGATAATTCGAGCATCCCGAATTTAGAAATACGGGAGAGCTGTATCCTTGCTTTATCTATGCTGAGCGCTTTTTTGAAAGATTTTTCCACTTCAGCAATATGCTTTTTATCCATCATGTCAATGAAATCGATGACAATCAATCCGCCTAAGTCCCGCAAGCGCAGCTGTCGGGCAATTTCTTCGCTGGCTTCAATGTTTGTTTTGAAGGCGGTTTCCTCAATGTTTTTTTTGTTGGAACCGCGACCGGAATTCACATCAATGGTAATCATTGCTTCCGTCGGATTAATTATAATGTACCCACCGGATTTTATTTCCACTCGCTCCTGATAGATAACACGTATTTGTTCTTCCAATTGAAACCTGTCAAAAATTGGGGTTTTTTCTTTGTAATGCTTGAGCATCCTTAAATGACGTGGAGCCACAGCTTTTAAATAAGCGCGCATTTTGCGGAAGGTTTCCTGATCATCTACCCAAATTTCATCAATTTCCGGCGTCAGATAATCGCGCAAACTGCGCACACCAAAGTCAGTCTCCTGATAAATAAGAGAAGGCGCATTAATGCTTTTTGCCTTCTTGCATATTTCTTTCCAAAGACGCATCAGAAGTTGATAATCGCGGGAAATTTCCTGCTTCGTACGGTTGAATCCGGCTGTGCGCACGATAAATCCCATATCTTCAGGGATTTTAATTTGTTTCATAATATTTTTTATTTTTTGCCGGTCTTCTTCATTTTCCACCTTGCGGGAAATACCGCCGCCGGGTTTGTGGGGAAGCAGAACTAAATATCTGCCGGGAAGAGAAATATAGGAAGTTAAAAGAGCGCCTTTATTGCCGATGGCTTCTCTTACAGCCTGGACAATGATTTCTTGGCCAGCCTTGAGCACAGGTTTTCCGTTGGCCTGGCCGCTTTCCTGTTCGGTTAAATATTCGTGATTAACATCCTTAAGAGGAAGAAAACCGTCTTTGTCGCCTCCATAGTCGACAAAAGCCGCTTGCAGGCCGCGTTCAACCTTAAGCACCTTGCTTTTAAAAATATTGCCGATAATGGGTTCTCTTACCGACATCTCAATGTTGAATTCAAGGAGACTACCCTTTTCATTAACGGTAGCCATGCGCATCTGCTCTTTATGAACAGCGTTGATAAGCATCGTATATTTCATAAATGTCCTTTTTGACCGGCTGCTATTTTTGTGCGCATTCGCACTAAAATATCCTTCTTAGAGGCTATTCTTTAAATATACGCGCGGCCTGTTGTATTTATAGAAAGGCGCTGACATCGCCTTTACCATTTCTTATAATTTCAATATTGTCATCAACAAGGCTGATGACGCTCGATGGTTCGGGAATAATAATACCACCATCAATAATTAAGTCAACCGTTCGTCCAAAACGTTCCTCGATTTCATAAGGATTGCCCAAATCTTCGCCATCGGCTGATTTTACACTAGTGCTGATTATCGGTTGCCCCAGTTCTGTGATCAAGTTCAGACAAATTTGATTATCCGGCACCCTTATTCCTGTCGTCGATCTTTTTGGTAAAATTATTTTGGGCACCAAACGCGAAGCTTCCAAAATAAAAGTATAAGGCCCCGGTAAAAGTCTTTTCATTGTTTTGTAGGCATAGTCGGTAACCTTGGCGTATTGGCTGATATGTTTCAAATCCGAACAAATAAAACTCAACGGTTGTTTTCTGTTTCTTTTTTTTAATTCGTAAATTTTTTCGATGCCTTTTTTATTAGATAAATCACAGCCCAGACCGTAAACCGTATCGGTGGGATAAATTATAATACCACCCTGACGCAATACATCCACGGCTTTCCTGATGAGACGCAGTTGCGGATTCTGGCTGTGGATAGACAACATTGTTTAATTCCTTATCATTTTTTACGGAAGATATATATCAAGAATTAAATACTTTCGCAATGAAAGCTTTGAAATGAAAAGGAAATCACTATCGCGGCAGCTTCTCGTTGCATAGAAGCTGCCGCGTAAAACTAAATCGGAATGGTATTATTTGATATTGAGATTTTTCTCCTTGCTGAGTTTATATTCGATACTATCAACAAGGGCCTGCCAACTGGCTTCGATAATATTTTCGGAAACACCAATCGTGCTCCAGAGCTCTTCGCCATCAGTGGAATCCAGAAGCACCCTGACACCCGCGGCAGTGCCTTCCGAACCTTCCAGCGTGCGCACTTTAAAATCAACCAGACGCATTTCCTTAATTTGCGGATAAAACTTCGTGAGAGCTTTGCGCAGCGCATGATCAAGAGCATTTACCGGACCGTTTCCTTCGGCAGCGGTTAATTCTTCTTCACCGGCAACTGATATTTTGATTGTCGCCTGAGAAAGACAGGGGTTATTCTCCGTGCGTGAAGTAACAACGCTGAAGCATTCCAAAGTAAATGGATCAATAAACTCGCCGATTGTTCTTTTAATCAACAGAGAAAGCGAGCCGTCGGCGGCATCAAACTGAAATCCGCGGTCTTCCATAAGTTTGACTTCGTGCACTATTTTTTTGCTGAGATCATCATCTTTAGCAAGGTCAATGCCCAGCTCTTTGGCTTTGTATTCAACATTGCTTTTACCCGCCAAATCGGAAACTAAGACACGCTGATGATTGCCGACAAGTTCCGGTTTTATATGTTCATAAGCCATGGGATTTTTAACGACGGCGCTGACATGCACGCCTCCCTTGTGCGCGAAAGCACTGCGCCCTACAAAAGGCCGGGAATTAAGCGGTGGAACATTGGCAACATCACTTATATAATGAGAAAGGCTGGTGAACTGACGGATTGATTCCGGCGGCAGACAATTTTTACCTAACTTCAACTGTAAGTTAGCAATCAGGGAAATTAAATCGGTATTGCCGCATCTTTCACCGTAACCATTGACCGTCCCCTGAATCATCGCTACCCCCTCCTGCACAGCAGCGATGGAATTGGCAACGGCAAGCCCGCCGTCATTATGCGCGTGAATCGCTGCAAAGTTTAAAGGAATAGACGAAGAAATTTTTTTCACGATGGCACTGATTTCATGGGGAAGAGAACCGCCGTTGGTATCGCAAAGAACAATCATATCAGCGCCGGCGCTAAGCGCTGTTTTTACAACTTTGGTTGCGTAGCGGGGATTATTTTTATAGCCGTCGAAAAAATGCTCGGCATCAAAAAACACTTCTTTACCCACCGATTTCAGGTATTCGATAGAGTCGGCAATCATGGCAAGGTTTTCGTCCAAGCCGGTTTTAAGGATTTCGGTTACGTGCAAATCCCACGATTTTCCGACAATAGCGGCGGCAGGAGTGCCGGCATTCACTAAAGCCTTTAAATTGGGGCATGCCTCCGGTTTTGTATGCGGGCGGCGCGTGCTGCCGAACGCGGTCAGGTGCGAATTTTTAAATTTAATGTCTTTGGCCATTTCGAAAAAGCGCACATCCTTAGGATTAGAACCAGGCCAGCCCCCTTCTATATAATGAAAGTGAGCCTCATCAAAGCGTTGGGCGATGCGCATTTTTTCTTCCGCCGAAAAATTGGTTTGCTCTCCCTGCGTGCCGTCTCTCAAAGTTGTATCGTACACCAGTATTTTATTTTTTGTCATTTTCCCCTCACTTTCAAAAAAAAACCGCTGCTGGGTTTCCCTGGCAGCGGATTAAGATTTTGATTATTTCGAGTTGATACTATTCCGCGGCCAAGCCTCCTATAGAGAAGCTAATTATAATGTTGCTAATTATTATTTTTATAACGATGATCGCGTTCATAGTTCCAATAGTCATCCGTTTTTTTACATACTAATTATTCTAGTGAATTTTGTCAATAGAAATAATCGCGCAATTTCCCCCTTGACAGCTTATTTTCTAAGAAGTATTGATAACGCCAGTATTTCTCTGTTAATAATCATCATAACCAACAACATTATGGAGTCCGGCATGGAAAGGATTTACCAGAAGTTGCCAATATTTAACCTCCAGGAAGTTATTACCTCCCTTGGAGTTTTTTTTAATAAAAGTCAACGCGGAAAGGCAAAGACAAAAAGCTATAAATCTTTTTACTCAATTCTGCCTCAAACGTTTGGAGGAGATGTCCATCCCATCCGAGCAAGTTTTTTCCGAATAACGCCGGCTCAGCAGTGGACAGATGATCAATATTGCAAATCAATTATTAAGGAGGGGGAAAATGATAGAGAAACCATGGCATCGTCACTATGATTACAACGTACCAACAACTATCCGTTATCCAAGACTGGCTGTTCATGAGTTGCTTGATCTTCCCGCCGGAGCTTACCCAGACAAGGCTGCCCTGATTTTTTTCGGCAGCGAGATGACTTTTTACGAACTGCGGCAGGAATCCAGACGCTTTGCCAATGCTCTCACCGGCTTCGGAATCCAGAAGGGAGACCGGGTGGGACTACACCTGCCCAATTGCCCTCAGTATATGATTGCTTATTACGCAATCCTGTCTATCGGGGGAATAGTCGTCAACCTCAATCCTTTATACACTCCCGACGAACTGAAGCTGATGGCCAATACTTCGGGTCTGACGTCTCTTGTCACCTTTGACATGGCTCTTCCGGCTATTCGCACACTGTGTAAAGAAGTCAATATTCCCATGGTGATCGCCACCGGAATCACCGACTATATCAAAGGATTTCCCGTAAGTACTTCCAAAAGTCTTGATTTGTTAGATGTCTGGCATCACTTTTCGGAACTCATTGCCAAGTACCCGAATACCAAACGTTCTAAAGTCCCTGTTAATCCGCAAGACCCCGCCATGATTCAATTTACCGGCGGCACAACCGGAATACCCAAAGGCGCCGTCCTGTCCCACGCCAACATTGTGGCGGCTACAATCCAGTGCTCACTGTGGGGAAACCCCACAATATCTCTCGTGCCCCATGAAAAACGCAATGTCATGGCTATATTGCCTTACTTCCATGTTTACGGCAATATTGTCGTGATGAACTGGGCTATGTTCAATTGCGCGACCCAAATCCAGGTTCCCCGCTTCAATATAGATGAGATTATGGATCTCCTTGCCAAATTCGAGCAGATCACCTTTTTCCCGACAGTTCCCACACTTATTACCGCTCTTGTCAACCATCCCAAAGCAGCGGAACTGAACTTAGACAAAAAATTTGGCCTTTTGAACTCGGGCGGGGGCCCTATGCCCGTGGAACTTATCGAACAGGTCAAAGACATGGGAATTTATTTCAGCGAAGGCTATGGTCTTTCCGAATCCACCTCGCTTGGTATCTGCAACCCTGTTCTGGGGCTAAAGAAAGTGGGCAGTATCGGTATTCCCTTCCCGGATAATGATGTACGGCTGGTGGATATCGAAAACGGAGAAACAGATGTCCCTGACGGTCAGCCGGGTGAAATCATCATGAAGGGACCGTTGATCATGCAGGGTTACTGGAACAATCCCGGCGAGACGGCGGGACAGCTCAAAGACGGCTGGCTCTATACAGGAGACATTGCCACCAGGGATGAAGACGGCTATATCTTCATAGTCGACCGCAAGAAGGACATGATTATCGCCGGTGGATTCAACATCTATCCACGCGACATTGATGAAGTCCTCTTCCAGCATCCCAAGGTCGCCGAAGCCGTGGCTATAGGTGTTAACGACAAATACCGCGGTGAGACGGTCAAAGCGTTTGTCGTTTTGAAACCCGGAGAAAAATGCACGGAAGAAGAAATTATCAA